>VFQQ010002097.1_pt1 | contig 24161 bp, 25 predicted proteins | sample 3512341 | NCBI WGS metagenome assembly VFQQ01 (sample SAMN10412373, study PRJNA504923) | tailings metagenome | isolation source: Relicate 2 Philex TSF1 revegetated site | place: Philippines: Tuba, Benguet | collected 2017-08-29 | reverse complement strand
AAAGACTCGCTCGACGACCTGGACCTGCTGGACCCCGCACGCATCTTCCTCGTGCAGCTCTCCGACTTCATGTGGAACGAGGTGCCGAGCTTCGAGGAGCGCATGGCCACCGCGCGCACCTTCCGCGTGTTCCCCGGCGAAGGTGTGCACAGCGAGGAGCTGGTGCGGCTGGTGACGACGCTCGACCGCCTGGGTTACCGCGGCGACTACAGCTTCGAGGTCTTCAACGACGACTACCAGCAGCTGCCGTTGCCGGTGGTGGCCGAGCGTGCACGCCGCGCCGCGGTGTGGCTCGCGGAAGACGTGCTGCCGAAAGCGCCGCGCGTGGTGGCCTGACGCTCAGGAGCGGGGCCGGGCCCCGCGGCCGAGTGCACGCTCGACCTGGACGAACAGGCCACGGCCGTCGAAGCTCGGGTTGTGCGCGCCCAGGCCCTGGCCGTTGGAGATGTGCGTCCAGCGCGCCCCGGCCGTGAGCGTGCGGCGCGTGTCGAGCCCCAGGCTCAGGCTCGGCCCGGCCTGCAGCATGCCGTTGTAGCGGCTGCCGCCCGCGGGGAAGCTGCGGTCGTAGAACATCACCGATCCGCTGGCGTCGAGGTTCAGGCGCACCGGCCCCAGCTCGGCCAGCTTCAGGCTCGCGCTCACCGTCGGTCCCAGGCCCCAGGCCGGGCTGCCGAGTGTCACCGAGCGCAGCGTGCCCTCTTCGAAGCTGCCTTGCAGCTGGGTGATGCTGCCGGTGGCGCGGGTGGCAGTGACGCCCATGCGCAGATCGAGCCGGTCTTCGAGAACCGGCTTCTTCGCGAAGAACCAGCTCGTGTTGGTGAGTTCGAGCTGGCGCTCGGCCTTGCTCGGCGCGATGCGCTGCACCTCGATCGCGTGCACGGCCTGCGGATCATCACCTCCGAACAACGCGCCGCCAAACAGCCCCAACAGCGTGAGTTGACCCAGACCACCGATCATGTGCTGCTCCCTTCAGGTTGGGGCGCACTGTGCGGGGTGTTCTTTGCGCTGGCGTATCTGCCGCGCAAAGCTGGGGCGCGACGCGTCAGCCGAGCACGTCGGCCAGCAGCAGATGCTGCCAGCCGCTGCGCGCCACCAGCGCCTGGCTGGCGGGGCCGGGCTGCAGCAGCGTGCGCTCGAGCAGCGGCGCCAGCGGTGTGGCTGCCGGGTCGGCCAGCAGCACGTGGCGCGGCTCGCCGCCTTCGTCGAGCGGCTGTACCCAGTCCAGGGTGGCCAGCAGCTCGAGCGTGGGCTCGATCTGGAGCGGGTCGGCGCGCAGCCGCTCCGACAGCTGCGCCAGCGAAAGGCCCCGCGCGCCGCCCGCCCGTGCGGTGTCCAGCAGCTTCAGCACCGCCAGCGCCAACTCGAAGCGCCAGCCCGGCACCGCGGGCCGCTGCGCCACGCGCATCTGCAGGCTAGGCGCGTAGGCCGCGATCACCGCGCCCAGCAGCACGATCACCCACACCAGGTACACCCACAGCAGCAGGATCGGCACGACGGCAAACGCGCCGTACACGGCGTTGACCACCGGCACGCTGTCCAGGTACAGCGCCAGCAGCTTCTTCGCCACCTCGAAGGCGATGGCCACGAAGAGGCCTCCGGCCAGCGCATGGCGCCAGCGCACCGCCGTGTTCGGCACGTAGTGGTACAGGCCCGATGCGGCACCGGCCAGCAGCAGGAACTGCACGGTGTCCAGCAGCAGCGCAAAGCCACCGGGCAGCGCCTGCTGCGCCCAGCCCCGCGTGGCGCCCACCGCCAGCGACGTGGCCGTGAGGCTCAGCCCCATGGCCAGCGGCCCGAGCGTGATCGCGGCCCAGTACACCAGGACCCGCTGCCCCAGCGGCCGCGGCTGGCGCACGCGCCAGATGGCGTTGAGCGTGCGGTCGATCGTGAGCACCAGCGCGAGTGCGGTGATGACGAGGAACACGAGCCCCGCCGTGCCCATGCCACGCGCCTTGGCCGCAAACTGCGTGAGGCTGCGCAGCACCGGGCGCGCGATGTTGTCGGGCACCAGGTTCTGCAGGAAGTACTCCTGCAGCGCCTTCTCGAAGCCGGCGAACATGGGGAAGGCCGTGAACACCGCGAGCATCACGGTGACCAGCGGCACCAGCGAGATCAGCGTCGTGAAGGTGAGGCTGCCGGCGGTGAGGCCGAGGCGGTCTTCGCGGAAGCGGGCGCGCAGCGTGCGCAGCGTGTCGAACCAGGGCCAGGCGCGCAGCGTCTGCGGCAGCTCGCGTGCCAGTGTGCGTGCACGCGCTGCGGCAGTGGAGGCATCCATGCTGACTATGATGCCAGCATGACCAGCAGCGCCACGCAGCACACCCAGCCCCCCATGCTGCCGGACAGGCTCACGCGCAGGAGCCGCACGGCCGCGCTCGTGGGCTTGGTGCTGCTGATCGCGCTGGGCCTGGCCTGGGAGCTGTGGCTCGCGCCCATCGGCCGCGGCACGTTGGCCGTCAAGGTGCTGCCGCTGGTGCTGTGCCTGGCCGGGCTGCTGCGCCACCGCATGGTCACCTTCCGCTGGCTGGCATTGCTGCTGTGGCTGTACTTCCTGGAAGGCGTGGTGCGTGCCACCACCGAGAGTGGCGTGTCGCAGGCCCTGGCCGTGGGCGAGATCCTGCTCACGCTGTGGCTGTTTGCGGCCTGCACCGTGTACATCCGCCACCGCCTGAAGAACGGTGCGCGCCTGCGCGCCGAAGCCGCGTCCGCCGGGGAAGCCGCATGAACGTGATCGAAGAACTGCGCGCCACGGTGGGCGCAGCCCATGTGCTGACCGAAGGCGACCTGAGCGCCTGGGAACTCGACTGGCGCAAGCGCTGGCGCGGCAAGGCGCTGGCCGTGGTGCGGCCGGGCAGCACGGCCGAAGTGGCCGCCGCGGTGCGCGCCTGCGCGGCGGCCGGCACGGCCATCGTGCCGCAGGGCGGCAACACCGGCCTCGTGGGCGGCGGCGTGCCCGATGACAGTGGCCGGCAGGTGCTGCTGAGCCTGCAGCGCCTGAACCGCATCCGCGCCGTCGATGCCGCCAACCTCACGCTCACTGCCGAAGCCGGCTGTGTGCTGCAGACCTTGCAGACCGCCGCGGCGGAGCAGGGCCTGCTGCTGCCGCTGAGCCTGGCGGCCGAGGGCAGCTGCACCATCGGCGGCAACCTCGCCACCAATGCCGGCGGCACCCAGGTGCTGCGCTGGGGCAACACACGCGAGCTGTGCCTGGGCCTGGAGGTGGTCACCGCTGCCGGCGAGGTGTGGGACGGCCTCTCCGGCCTGCGCAAGGACAACACCGGCTACGACCTGCGTGACCTCTTCATCGGCAGCGAAGGCACGCTGGGCATCATCACCGCCGCCACGATCAAGCTCGCGCCGCAGCCTGCGGCCACCACCACGGCGCTGGCGGCCTGCGCCACGTTGCAGGACTGCGTGGCGCTGCTCGGGCTGGCGCGCAGCCGGCTTGGCGCCGGGCTCACCGGCTTCGAGGTGATGAACGCGTTTTCGCTCGAGCTCGTGGCCAAGCACTTCCCCGCCCTGCCCCGCCCGCTGCCCGGCGCACCGTGGACCGTGCTGCTGGAGCAGAGCGACACCGAAGGTGAGCAGCAGGCACGCGTGCGCTTCGAGGCTTTGCTGGAGGCCGCGCTGGAGGCTGGCCACGTGCACGACGCCGCGGTGGCCGAGAGCCTGGCGCAGAGCCGCGCGCTGTGGCACCTGCGCGAGTCGATCCCGCTGGCGCAGGCCGAAGAGGGCCTGAACATCAAGCACGACATCTCGGTGCCGGTGTCGCGCATCCCCGCCTTCGTGGCGCAGTGCGACGCCGCGCTGCAGCGCCGCTGGCCCGGCGTGCGGCTGGTGGACTTCGGCCACCTGGGCGACGGCAACCTGCACTACAACGTGCAGGCACCGGCCGGTGCCGATGGCGCACGTTTCATGGCCGAGCACGAACACGCGGTGAACACGGTGGTGTTCGACTGCGTGGCGGAGCATGGGGGCTCCTTCTCGGCCGAACATGGCATCGGCTCGCTCAAGCGAGGCGAACTGGCCCTTCGCAAACACCCGGTGGCGCTGAAGCTGATGCGCGGCATCAAGGCAGCGCTCGATCCGCAGGGGCTGCTCAACCCCGGCCGCGTCGTGTGACTACTGCACCGGGCCCTTGATCGCTGCCGGCAGCGGCAGCGACAGCGTCTCGATGCCCTCTTCGCGCAGCGCCTCGCGCTCCTGCGGCGTGGCCTGCCCGCGGATGCCGCGTTGCGGCTCCTCGCCGTAGTGGATGCGGCGCGCCGATTCCGCGAACCGCGCGCCCACGTCTTCGGTGTTGTCGACGAGGTGGCGCACCATCTGCAGGTAGGCGGCCTGCAGGTCGGCCGGCTGCGGCTTGGCCACCGGCTCCGCGCTTTCGCGGGCACCCGACAGGTTCAGCCGCGGCGCGCTGGGCAGGCGGGTGATGACCTTGTCGGCGCACATCGGGCACTCGACGATGCCACGGCCGTTCTGCGCCATGAAGTCCTCGTCGGATGCGAACCAGCCTTCGAAACCGTGGCCGTTGGCGCAGCGCAGGTTGAGCACCTTCATCGTTCGGTGATCATAGGGGCTCGGGCTGGCCCGCGCCGGCCCAGTGCCATGAACGATGCCCAGCCAGGGCCTGCTGCAGCCAGTGCAGGCCGATGAGTGTCTTCACGTCGGTGAGTCGCCCGCGGGCGTCGAGGGCGGCGAGTTCGCTCAGGCGCAGTTGCACCGTCTCGACGAACTCACCGGCGTCGGGCCGCGCCGGGCCGGGCACCAGGCCACGCGCGGCCCAGATGTGCAGCACCTCGCTGCTGTAGGCGGCGGCGTTGTGGATGCGGCCCGCGAACGCCCACTCCGTGGCGGTGTAGCCGGTTTCCTCGCGCAGTTCACGCTCGGCGCCGGCGAGCGTGGTCTCGTCGCCATCGCGCTTGCCGGCTGGCCATTCGAGCAGCACCTGGTCGAGCGGGTAGCGGTGCTGGCGCACCAGCACCAGCAGCGGGTCGGCGCTGGCGTCGAGCAGGGGGATCACCACCACGGCGCCGGGGTGGCGGATGTACTCGCGGGTGGCGCTGCTGCCGTCGGGCAGCAGCACCGTGTCGCGCCGCACCTCGAGGAAGCCACCCGAGAGCAGCGTCTCACTGCCGGTGCGGCGCTCGATCAGGTGGCCGTCGTCTGCTTGCGGAGGTAGCGCCACACGAAGCCCGGGAACGCGAAGGTGATGAACAGGCAGCCCGCGGCGGCGAAGAACTGCCAGGTCTGCGCCTGGCGCTGGCCGATGCGGTCTTCCAGCAGCACGCCCAAGCCGAAGGTGATGGCGGCCAGCAGCAGCAGTTCCAGCAGGCGCCAGCCGAAGGCCTTGGGCGCGCGCCGCGGGCCGACGATGAACAGGCGCTCGTTGACGAAGGGCAGGTTCGCCGCGACGAGCGCGAACAGGATCACCGTCCAGACTTCGGCGGCGTGGCTCATGCCCGTGTGTTCAGCTCGTGAAGGTGCGCTGGATCGCGTCGCGGCAGATGGCCATCAGGCCGCCGGAGAAGACGCCGAACAGCAGCACGGCCGCGCCGTTCAGCGCCAGCAGCGCCGTCACGCCCTGCGTGCGCTCGGTCAGCACGCTGTGCGCCGGCTCGTCGAACCACATCACCTTGACCACGCGCAGGTAGTAGAAGGCGCCGACCAGCGAGAACATCACCGCGACGATGGCCAGCACGATGTACAGCGTGTGGTTGGTCGTGACCAGGGCCTGGATCACCGACAGCTTGGCCCAGAAGCCGATCATCGGCGGCACGCCGGCCAGCGAGAACATGAACACCGTCATCACGCCGGCCACCCAGGGGGCGCGCTTGGCCAGCCCGGAAAGGTCGGTGATCTCCTCGCTCTCGAAGCCGCGGCTGGACAGGAACATGATCAGGCCGAAGGTGCCCAGCGTGGTCAGCACGTAGGCCAGCACGTAGAACATCGCCGAGCTGTAGGCGTTGCCGGCGCTGAGCGTGTTGCCGCTGACCACGCCGGCGGCCAGGCCCAGCAGCACGAAGCCCATCTGCGCGATCGTGCTGTAGGCCAGCATGCGCTTGAGGTTGCTCTGCGCGATGGCGGCCACGTTGCCCAGGGCCAGCGAGGCCACGGCGCAGACGATCAGCATCTGCTGCCAGTCCACGGCCAGCCCCAGCATGCCCTCGACGAGCAGGCGGATGGTGATGGCGAAGGCGGCGAACTTGGGCGCCCCGCCGATGAGCAGCGTCACCGCCGTCGGCGCGCCCTGGTAGACGTCGGGCACCCACATGTGGAAGGGCGCGGCGCCGAACTTGAAGGCCAGCCCGGCGACGACGAAGACCACGCCGAAGACCAGCACCTCGCGGTTGATGTGGCCGCTGGCGATCTTGTCGAACACCGTGGGGATCTCCAGCGAGCCGGTAGCGCCGTACATCATGCTCAGGCCGTAGAGCAGGAAGCCGCTGGCCAGCGCGCCGAGCACGAAGTACTTCATCGCCGCCTCGGTGCTGACAGCATGGTCGCGGCGCAGCGCCACCAGCGCGTACAGGCTCAGGCTCATCAGCTCCAGGCCCAGGTAGACGACGAGGAAGTTGTTCGCCGAGCACATCACCGAGATGCCCAGCAGCACGAACAGCGCGAGCATGTAGAACTCGCCCTTGTTCATCTCGCGCGCGGCCAGCGTGGGCCGGGCATAGCCCAGCGAGACCATCAGCGCCAGCGCGGCGAACACCGCCAGCAGATGGCCCAGCGGGTCGACCACCATCAGGCCCTGCATGCCGTAGGCGGTGTCGCCGCTGGCGTAGCCCTGGGCATGCAGCAGCGCGAACACCGCCAGCGTCAGCTGCGTGAGCCAGAAGCTGATGCGCCGTTCGGCATCGGGCACGAAGAGGTCGGCCAGCAGCACCACGCAGGCCATGCTGAGCAGCCAGATTTCCGGATAGACGACGGGCCAGTTCATAGCGTTCATTTCGGCGGGCTCGCTCGGCGTCGGGTCAGCTCGGCAGCTTGGTGATGGCCATGTGGCGCAGCCACTCGGCCACCGTGGCGTCCATCGCCGCGGTGATGGGCTTGGGGTAGACGCCCATCCACAGCACCGCCGCCGCCAGCAGGCCCAGCACCAGGAACTCGCGGGCGTTGATGTCGGTCAGCGCGCGCACGTCGTCGTTGGCGACGTCGCCGAAGTAGACGCGCTTGACCATCCACAGCGTGTAGGCGGCGCCGAAGATCAGCGTGGTGGCCGCCGCCATGCCGACCCAGAAGTTGTGCTGCACGGCGCCGAGGATGACCATCCACTCGCCGACGAAGCCGGCGGTGCCGGGCAGGCCGCAGTTGGCCATCGCGAACAGCACGGCGAAGGCGGCGAAGCGCGGCATGGTGTTGACGACGCCGCCGTAGGCCGCGATCTCGCGGCTGTGCACGCGGTCGTAGAGCACGCCTATGCACAGGAACATCGCGCCCGAGACGAAGCCGTGGGCGATCATCTGCACGATGCCGCCGGCCACGCCGAGGTCGTTGAAGATGAAGAAGCCCAGCGTGACGAAGCCCATGTGCGCCACCGACGAGTAGGCGACCAGCTTCTTCATGTCGTTCTGCACCAGCGCCACCAGGCCGATGTAGATCACCGCCACCAGCGACAGGCCGATGACCACCCAGTCGTAGGCATGCGCCGCGTCGGGGGCGATGGGCATGCTGAAGCGCAGGAAGCCGTAGGCGCCCAGCTTCAGCATGATCGCCGCCAGCACCACCGAGCCGCCGGTGGGCGCCTCGACGTGGGCGTCGGGCAGCCAGGTGTGCACCGGCCACATCGGCACCTTCACCGCGAAGGCGGCGAAGAAGGCGAAGAACAGCAGCGTCTGCGCGTCCATCGGCAGCGGCAGCTTGTGCCAGGTCAGCACGTCGAAGCTGCCGCCGCTCTTGAAGTACAGGTAGACCAGGGCCACCAGCATCAGCAGCGAGCCCAGCAGCGTGTAGAGGAAGAACTTGAACGCCGCGTAGACGCGCCGCGGCCCGCCCCAGACGCCGATGATCAGGTACATCGGGATCAGCGTGGCCTCGAAGAAGACGTAGAACAGCAGGCCGTCGAGCGCCGCGAACACGCCGATCATCAGCCCCGACAGCACCAGGAAGGCGCCCATGTACTGGGCCACGCGCTCCTGGATCACCTGCCAGCCGGCCAGCACCACGATGACGGTGATGAAGGCGGTGAGCGGCACGAACCACAGCGAGATGCCGTCCAGGCCCAGGTGGTAGTGCACGTTGAAGCGCTCGATCCAGCGCAGCTTCTCGACGAACTGCATTCCGGCGCTGGCATTGTCGAAGCCGGTGACCAGCGGCAGCGTGACGGCCAGCGAGGCCAGCGCGCCCAGCAGCGCCACGCCGCGCACCATGCCCGCGTGCTGGTCGCGCCCGGCGGCCAGCAGCAGCACGCCGAAGGCGATCGGCAGCCAGATCGCGACGCTCAGCAGACCCATCGTTGTTCTCTCTTCGCTCTCTTGTTCTTCAGGCGGTGGCGGCGATCAGCGCAGCAAGGCGCTGAAGAAGGGCCACAGCTGCCAGGTCAGCAGCCCGAACACGCCGAGCAGCATCACCAGCGCGTACTGGTACAGGTGGCCGGTCTGCAGCCGGCGCAGCGCCGCGGCGATGCGGCCCACGCCGCGCGCCGAGCCGTCGATCAGCACCCCGTCGATGATGGCGGCGTCGCCGCCCTTCCACAGCCCGCGGCCCAGCGCGCGCGAGCCGGCGGCCAGCACATGCTCGTTGAACCAGTCCATGTAGTACTTGTTCTCGAGCACGGTGCGCAGCGGGGCCAGCGCACGGTCCAGCGCCGCCGGGATCTGCGGCGCCTTCAGGTAGAACAGCCAGGCGGTGGCCACACCGGCCACGGCCAGCCAGAACGGCAGCGTGACGAAGCCATGCATCGCCATGCCCCAGGCGTCGCCGGCGTACTTCGCCACCGCGGCCATCGCCGGGTGGCGGGCCGCGTCGACCACGATGCCGTCGGCGAAGAAGCCGCCGGTGAGCATGGGCGCCATCGTCAGGTAGCCGATCACCACCGAGGGCACGGCCAGCAGCACCAGCGGCAGCGTCACCACCCACGGCGACTCGTGCGGCGTGGCGTCATGGTGGCCATGGTCGTCGTGGGCGTGATCGTCCTCGGGCGGGAAGGGCTTGTGGTGGAAGCGCTCCTCGCCGTGGAAGACCAGGAAGTACATGCGGAAGCTGTAGAAGGCGGTGACGAACACCCCGGCGACCACGGCAAAGCTGGCGAAGCCGGCCGCCGGCAGGTTGCTGCCCTGCACCGCCAGGATGATGCTGTCCTTGCTGTAGAAGCCGCTGAAGAACGGCGTGCCGATCAGCGCCAGGCTGCCCAGCAGCGCGGTGATCCAGGTGATGGGCATGTGCTTGCGCAGCCCGCCCATGTTGCGGATGTCCTGGTCGTGGTGCATGCCGATGATCACGCTGCCCGCGGCCAGGAACAGCAGCGCCTTGAAGAAGGCGTGCGTCATCAGGTGGAACACCGCCACGCCGTAGGCGCTGGCGCCCAGCGCCACCGTCATGTACCCGAGCTGGCTCAGCGTGGAGTAGGCGACCACGCGCTTGATGTCGTTCTGGATGATGCCCAGGAAGCCCATGAACAGCGCGGTGATGGCGCCCACCACCAGGACCAGGTTCAGCGCCGTGTCGCTCAGCTCGAACAGCGGCGACATGCGTGCCACCATGAAGATGCCGGCGGTGACCATGGTGGCGGCATGGATCAGCGCGCTGATCGGCGTCGGGCCTTCCATCGAGTCGGGCAGCCAGACATGCAGCGGGAACTGTGCGCTCTTGCCCATCGCGCCGACGAACAGGCCGATGCAGGCGACCGTCAGCAGCGCCCAGTCGGTGCCCGGCAGCGTCAGCTTGGCCAGCTCGGGCGCCTTGGCAAAGGCCTCGCCGTAGTTCAGCGTGCCGGCGTAGGCCGCCAGCAGGCCGATGCCCAGGATGAAGCCGAAGTCGCCGACGCGGTTGACGACGAAGGCCTTCATGTTGGCGAAGATCGCGCTGGGCTTCTTGAACCAGAAGCCGATCAGCAGGTAGCTGACCAGGCCCACCGCTTCCCAGCCGAAGAACAGCTGCAGGAAGTTGTTGCTCATCACCAGCATCAGCATGCTGAAGGTGAACAGGCTGATGTAGGCGAAGAAGCGCTGGTAGCCCGGATCACCCTGCATGTAGCCGATGGTGTAGATGTGCACCATCAGGCTGACGAAGGTGACCACCACCATCATCATCGCGGTCAGTCCGTCGACCAGGAAGCCGACCTCCATCACCAGCTGGCCCAGCACCGCCCATTCGTAGATCGTGGCGTTGAAACGCGCGCCGGCCAGCACCTGCTGCAGCACCAGCGCCGAGGCGATGAACGACACCAGCACCCCGAGGATGGTGAGCGTGTGCGCGCCGCGCTGGCCGATGGCGCGGCCGAACAGGCCGGCGACGATGGCGCCGGCCAGCGGCGCCAGCGGCACCGTCAGCAGCAGGGCTTGGGAGATCGAGTTAGCCATTCGTCTTCAGTGGGTCACGTGCCAAGTGGCCGCCGCGGAACCGGCTTCGCCGGGCCGCTGGCGGCGCCCCCTGGAGGGGGAGCGCCGAAGGCGCTTCGGGGGTGGGTCAATCTAGCCCTTCAGCTCGTCGAGCTCGGCGACGTTGATCGTCGAGCGGTTGCGGAACAGCACGACCAGGATCGCCAGGCCGATGGCCGACTCGGCCGCCGCCACCGTGAGGATGAAGAACACGAACACCTGGCCGCCCATGCGGTCGGCCTCGGGCGGCAGGAAGTGCGAGAAGGCGACGAAGTTCAGGTTGACCGCCAGCAGCATCAGCTCGATGGCCATCAGCAGCACGATCAGGTTGCGCCGGTTCAGGAAGATGCCGATGACCGACATCGCGAACAGGATGCCGCCCAGCGCCAGGAAGTGGCCCAGGGTCAGGCCGGTGACGGCGGCGTTCATGGGGTAGCCCTCCGCGCGCTGCGCTCCGGGACTCGCGCTTGGGATCGGCCCGGCGCGCTCATGCCTTGCCCCCTTCGGCCGGCGGCGCAGGCGGGCTGTCAGCGGCCGGGCGCACCGGGTCCATCTTGACGATGCGGATGCGGTCGGCCTTCTTCACGCGCACCTGCTGCGAGGGGTCGAGGTGGCGGCTGTCCTTGCGCGCGCGCAGCGTCAGCGCGATGGCCGCGATGATGGCCACCAGCAGCAGCACCGCCGCCAGCTGCAGCGGGTACAGGTAGTGGGTGTAGATCTCGATCCCGAGCAGCTTGGTGTTGGCCACCTGCAGCTCGACCTCGGGCGGCTGCGGCGCCTTGCCGCGGAAGCCGCGCATCAGCACCAGCGCCATTTCCAGCGCGATCAGCGTGCCCACCAGCCCGGCCACCGGCAGGTGCTTCCAGAAGCCCTCGCGGAAGGCGTCGCTGTTGATGTCGAGCATCATCACCACGAACAGGAACAGCACCATCACGGCGCCGATGTAGACCAGCACCAGCGCGATGGCCAGGAACTCGGCGCGCAGCAGCATCCAGATGCAGGCGGCGCTGAAGAAGGCCAGCACCAGGAACAGCGCGGAATGCACCGTGCTGCGCGCGGTGATCACGCGCAGCGAGGCCAGCAGCAGCACGGCCGAGAAGGCGTAGAACAGGGCGGCGGTGGAGTCCATGGGCCCTCAGCGGTAAGGCGCATCGGCCGCGCGGCGGGCCGCGATCTCGGCCTCGTAGCGGTCGCCCACGGCCAGCAGCATGGGCTTGGTGAAGTACAGGTCGCCGCGCTTCTCGCCGTGGTACTCGAAGTGGTGCGTCTCGACGATGCTGTCCACCGGGCAGCTCTCCTCGCAGAAGCCGCAGAAGATGCACTTGGTCAGGTCGATGTCGTAGCGCGTGGTGCGGCGTGTGCCGTCGGCGCGCTGCTCGCTCTCGATGGTGATGGCCATCGCCGGGCACACCGCCTCGCACAGCTTGCAGGCGATGCAGCGCTCCTCGCCGTTGTCGTAGCGGCGCAGCGCGTGCAGGCCGCGGAAGCGCGGCGACAGCGGCGTCTTTTCCTCCGGGAACTGGATGGTGATGTTCTTGGCCAGGAAGTGCCGGCCGGTCAGGGCCATGCCCTTGAACAGCTCCACCAGCATGAAGCTGGACAGCAGGTCCTTGATGGCGGCGAGGCTCATGCACCCCTCCGTGGCGCGCCAGGGCGCGCGTGCGTGGTCGTGTAGCGGGTCATCACGGCCAGATGTTGAAAGGCGACTGGATCCACAGGCCGACGACGACCAGCCAGACCAGGGTCACGGGAATGAAGATCTTCCAGCCCAGGCGCATGATCTGGTCGTAGCGGAAGCGCGGGAAGGTGGCGCGCACCCACAGGAACATCGTGACCACCACGAAGACCTTGATGGCCAGCCAGATCCAGCCCGGGATGAAGGACAGCGCCTCGACGGGCGGCAGCCAGCCGCCCAGGAACATCAGCACGCACAGCGTGCTGACCAGGATCATGTTCGCGTACTCGGCCAGGAAGAACATCGCGAACGACATGCCCGAGTACTCGATCATGTGGCCGGCGACGATCTCGCTCTCGCCCTCGACCACGTCGAAGGGGTGGCGGTTGGTCTCGGCCAGGCCGGCGATGAAGTAGACGACGAAGATCGGCAGCAGCGGCAGCCAGTTCCAGGACAGGAAGCCGAGGCCCATCTCGGCCATCGTGCCGGTGCCCTGCTTGCTGACGATCTCGCCCAGGTTCATGGTGCCCGAGACCATCAGCACCACCACCAGCGCGAAGCCCATCGCGATCTCGTACGAGACCATCTGCGCGCTGGCGCGCAGCGCGCCCAGGAAGGCGTACTTCGAGTTGCTGGCCCAGCCGGCGATGATCACGCCGTACACCTCCAGCGAGGTGATGGCCATGATGAACAGCAGGCCGGCGTTGATGTTGGCCAGCACCACCTCGGGACCGAAGGGAATCACCGCCCAGGCCGCCAGCGCCGGCATGATGGTCATCACCGGGCCGAGGAAGAACAGGCCCTTGTTGGCCGCGGTGGGGCGGATGATCTCCTTGAAGATCAGCTTCACCGCGTCGGCGATGGGCTGCAGCAGGCCGAAGGGGCCGACGCGGTTGGGGCCCAGGCGGATCTGCGTGAAGCCGATGCCCTTGCGCTCCCACAGCGTGAGGTAGGCGACGCAGATCATCAGCGGCAGCACCACCGCGACGATCTTGACCAGGCTCCAGACCACCAGCCACGGCGTGGCGCCGATCAGGCCGCTGGCGTATTGGTGCAGGGGTTCGAACATCGGCTCAGACCTTCTCGATGCTGACGCGGCCGAACATCGCGCCCAGCGCGGCGGTGCTGGCGTGGCCGGCGGCGATGCGCACGCAGCCCTCGGCCAGGGTGTCGTCGCGGCGCGCGGGCAGCACCACGCTGGCCTCGCCCTGCTCAACCAGCACCCGGGCACCGGCCTGCAGGCCCAGCTGCCGCCACAGCGCGGCGGGCAGGCCCACCTCGGGCGCGGCGGCGTCGGCGGTGTGCTGCAGGGCCGGCGCGCGGCGCACCAGCATGTCGACGCTGTAGAGGGGCACGTCGGCGACGCGCTGCAGGCCCTGCGAGGCCATGGCCGGCAGCGATGCCGGCAGCGGCGCGGCGGCGTTGTCCAGGCGTGTGGCCAGCGCCGCCGGGTCGCCCAGCGCCTCGGCGCGCACCGCTTCCACCGTGTCGTGCTCGAAGCCGGGCAGGCCCAGCAGGTTGCCCAGCACGCGCAGCACCTTCCAGCCCGGGCGCGCCTCGCCCAGCGGCTTGGCCACGCCGTGGAAGGGCTGCAGCCGGCCCTCGGCGTTGACGAAGCTGCCGCCGGTCTCGGTGAAGGGGGTGATGGGCAGCAGCACGTCGGCGACGTCGGCCAGGCCCTGGTCCAGGTCGGCAAAGGCGGTGAGCGCCACGACCAGCCCGCTGCCGGCCAAGGCCGCGCGCGCGGCAGCGGCATCGGCGGCGTCGAGCAGCGGCTCGGTGTTGAGCAGCAGCAGGGCCTTCATCGGCTGGCCCAGCATCTGGCCGGCGTTCAGCCCGCCGGCGCCAGGCAGGGCGTTGACGAGCTGCGCGCCGACGGCGTTGCCGCCCTCCTCCAGCACGCCGCAGCGGGCGCCGGTGGCCTGCGCGATCCACTGCGCCAGCGACAGCAGCAGCCCGGCCTGCGGGTGCTGCAGCGCCGCGGCGCCCAGCAGCACGGCCTTGCGTTCGCCGCTGCACAGGCTGGCGGCCACGGCTTGTGCGTCGGCACCGGCCTCGGCGGCGACCGGCGCGGCCACGCCCAGGGCGGCGGCCACGGCGGCAGCCACCTCGGCCAGCGCCTGCGGCCAGGCGGCCGGCGCGGCGGTGACGCGGGCGTGCAAGGCCATCGCCCAGTCGTCGTGCACCGCGTGCAGGCTGCTCAGCCGCGCGCCATGGCGCACGGCCTGGCGCAGCCGCGCAGCGAACAGCGGCTGGTCCTTGCGCAGGAAGCTGCCGATCACGAAGGCGCGGTCCAGCGTGGACAGCTCGGCGATGGGCAGGCCCAGCCAGCGCGCGTGGCCGTCGGCGGCACGCTGGCCGAAGTCGCTGCGGCGCAGCCGGTGGTCGATGCTCTGGCTGCCCAGCGCACGCGTCAGCTTGGCCAGCAGGTGCAGCTCCTCCACGGTGGAACTGGGGTGGGCCAGCGCACCGATGCCGGCGTTGGGCTCGGCGCCGAACTCGGCCTTGACGCGCTTGAGGCCGTCGGCGACGTAGGCCAGCGCGGTGTTCCAGTCCACGGCCTGCCACTGCCCGCCCTGCTTGATGCGCGGCTGCGTCAGGCGCTGCTCGCTGGCCAGCGCCTCGTAGCTGAAGCGGTCGCGGTCGGCGATCCAGCACTCGTTGACGGCCTCGTTCTCCAGCGGCAGCACGCGCAGCACCTTGCCGGCCTTGACCTGGACCACCAGGTTGGCGCCGGTGCCATCGTGCGGGCTGACGCTCTTGCGCCGGCTCAGCTCCCAGGTGCGGGCGCTGTAGCGGAAGGGCTTGCTGGTCAGCGCGCCGACCGGGCACAGGTCGATCATGTTGCCCGACAGCTCGCTGTCCACCGTGCGCCCGGCGATGGTGGTGATCTCGGCATGCTCGCCGCGGTGCACCATGCCCAGCTCCATCACGCCGGCCACCTCCTGGCCGAAGCGCACGCAGCGGGTGCAGTGGATGCAGCGCGTCATCTCCTGCATCGAGATCAGCGGGCCGACGTCCTTGACCTCGACAACGCGCTTCTCTTCCTGGTAGCGGCTGCCGCTGTTGCCGTAGCCCACGGCCAGGTCCTGCAGCTGGCACTCGCCGCCCTGGTCGCAGATGGGGCAGTCCAGCGGGTGGTTGATGAGCAGGAACTCCATCACCGACTGCTGGGCCTTGATCGCCTTGTCGCTCTTGGTGCGCACGATCATGCCCTGCGTGACCGGCGTGGCGCAGGCGGGCATGGGCTTGGGCGCCTTCTCCACCTCGACCAGACACATGCGGCAGTTGGCCGCGATGGACAGCTTCTTGTGGTAGCAGAAGTGCGGGATGTAGGTGCCGGCGGCGTCGGCGGCATGCATCACCATGCTGCCCTCGGCGACGCCGACCTTCTTCCCGTCGAGTTCGATTTCGATCATCGGGCTTCTCCCGCGAGCGACCGGCCTTCCGCCGGGCCGCCCCTAGGAAGGCCCGCCCCCTCGGGGGGCAGCGAGGTACCCCGAGCTTGGGGGCCGACCAGGCATCGCTTGTGTTCGATGTGGTGCACGAACTCGTGGCGGAAGTGCTTCAGCATGGCCTGCACCGGCATTGCCGCGGCGTCGCCCAGCGCGCAGATCGTGCGGCCCTTGATGTTGTCGGCCACCGAGTCCAGCAGCTCCAGGTCACCCGGGCGGCCCTGGCCATGCTCGATGCGGTGCACCAGGCGCCACAGCCAGCCGGTGCCCTCGCGGCAGGGCGTGCACTGGCCGCAGCTCTCGTGCTGGTAGAAGTAGGACAGGCGCAGCAGGCTCTTGACCATGCAGCGGGTGTCGTTCATCACGATCACCGCGCCCGAGCCCAGCATGGAGCCGGCCTTGGCGATGGCGTCGTAGTCCATCGTGATGTCCATCATCACGCTGCCCGGCAGCACCGGCGCCGAACTGCCGCCGGGGATCACCGCCTTCAGCGCCCCGCCCTGCACGCCGCCGGCCAGCTCCAGCAGCTGTGCGAAGGGCGTGCCCATGGGCACCTCGAAGTTGCCGGGCTTGTTGACGTCACCGACCACCGAGAAGATCTTGGTGCCGCCGTTGTTCGGCTTGCCGCACTCCAGGTAGGCCGGCCCGCCCTGGTTGATGATCCAGGGCACCGCGGCGAAGGTCTCGGTGTTGTTGATGGTGGTGGGCTTGCCGTACAGGCCGAAGCTGGCCGGGAACGGCGGCTTGAAGCGCGGCTGGCCCTTCTTGCCTTCGAGCGACTCGAGCAGGCCGGTCTCCTCGCCGCAGATGTAGGCGCCGAAGCCGTGGTGGGCATGCAGCTGGAAGCTGAAGCTGCTGCCGCCGATGTTGTCGCCCAGCAGGCCGGCGGCGCGGGCCTCGGCCAGCGCCTCCTCGAAGCGCTGGTAGACCTCGAAGATCTCGCCGTGGATGTAGTTGTAGCCGGTCTTCACGCCCATCGCGTAGGCGGCGATGGCCATGCCCTCGATGACGATGTGCGGGTTGTAGGCGAGGATGTCGCGGTCCTTGCAGGTGCCGGGCTCGCCCTCGTCGCTGTTGCAGACCAGGTACTTGGCGCCGGGGAAGGCGCGTGGCATGAAGCTCCACTTCAGGCCGGTCGGGAAGCCGGCGCCGCCGCGGCCGCGCAGGCCGCTGGCCTTGACCTCGGCGATCACCTGCTCGGGCGTCATGCCCGGGCCGCCGTCCAGGCCCAGCACCTTCTTCAGCGCCGTGTAGCCGCCGCGCGCCTGGTAGTCGGCCAGGCGCCAGTTGCGGCCGTCGAGGCCGGCGTAGATCTGGGCGCCGATGTGGCGGCCGTGGAAGCAGGTCTCCAGGCCGTTGGCCTTGAAGCGGGAAAGGTCGACGCTCATCGCTGGGCCTTCAGCAGTTCGAGCAGCTCGTCCAGCCGCTCGCGCGACATGAAGCTGAGCATCTCGCGGTCGTTGACCAGCATCACCGGCGCATCGGCGCAGGCGCCCAGGCACTCGCTGGGCTGCACGGTGAACTGGCCGTCGGCGGTGCTGCCGTAGGGCTGGACGCCCAGGCGCTCGCAGACATGGTCCAGCGCCTTGTCGCCGCCGCGCAGCTGGCACGGCAGGTTGGTGCAGACGTTCAGCTTGAACCTGCCGACCGGCTGCTGGTTGTACATGTTGTAGAAGGTCGTGACCTCGTGCACCGCGATGGGCGCCACGCCCAGGTAGGCGGCGATCGCGTCCTCGGCCTCGGTGCTGATGTGGCCCTGCTCGTGCTGCACGATGGCCAGGCAGGCCATCACCGCCGAGATCCGCTGCTCGGGCGGGTACTTGGCCACTTCCCTGTCGAACAGGGCAGTCGTCTGCTCACTGAACTGCATCTCAAGTGCTCCGGCCGGCGCAGCGCACAGGCCTCACCAAGCGGACGCCGCGGAACCGGCTTCGCCGGGCCGCTGGCGTCGCCCCCTGGGGGGAGGCGACCGCAGGTCGCTTCGGGGGGGTTGTCATCTGTCTATCTCGCCGAACACGATGTCCATGGTGCCGATGATGGCCACGGCGTCGGCGATCATGTGGCCGCGGCTCATCTCGTCCAGCGCCGCCAGGTGGGGGAAGCCGGGGGCGCGGATCTTCAGCCGGTAGGGCTTGTTCGCGCCGTCGCTGACCAGGTAGATGCCGAACTCGCCCTTGGGGTGCTCGACGGCCGCGTAGGCCTCGCCCTCGGGCACGTGCATGCCCTCGGTGAAGAGCTTGAAGTGGTGGATCAGCTCCTCCATGTTGCTCTTCATCTCGACGCGCGAAGGCGGCGCCACCTTGTGGTTGTCGGTGATCACCGGCCCCGGGTTGGCGCGCAGCCAGGCCACGCACTGCTGGATGATGCGGTTGCTCTGGCGCATCTCCTCGACGCGCACCAGGTAGCGGTCGTAGGTGTCGCCGTTGACACCCACCGGCACGTCGAAGTCCATGTCCGCATAGACCTCGTAGGGCTGGGTCTTGCGCAGGTCCCAGGCGATGCCGCTGCCGCGCAGCATCGGCCCGGTGAAGCCCAGGTTCAGCGCACGCTCGGGGCTGACCACGCCGATGCCCACGGTGCGCTGCTTCCAGATGCGGTTGTCGGTGAGCAGGGTCTCGTACTCGTCGACGTACTTCGGGAAGCGCTGGGTGAAGTCGTCGATGAAGTCCAGCAGCGAGCCCTGGCGGTTGGCGTTCAGTGCCTTGATCGCCTTCTCGTTCTTGATGCGCGAGACCTGGTACTGCGGCATCGCATCGGGCAGGTCGCGGTAGACGCCGCCGGGCCGGAAGTAGGCCGCGTGCATGCGCGCGCCCGACACCGCCTCGTACATGTCGAAGAGGTCCTCGCGCTCGCGGAAGCAGTAGATGAAGATGTTCATCGCGCCGCAGTCCAGCCCGTGCGCGCCCAGCCACAGCAGGTGGTTGAGCAGGCGCGTGATCTCGCTGAACATCACGCGGATGTACTGCGCGCGCAGCGGCACCTCGACGCCCAGCAGCTTCTCGATGGCCAGGCAGTAGGCGTGCTCGTTGCACATCATCGACACGTAGTCGAGCCGGTCCATGTAGGGCAGGGCCTGCAGGAAGGTCTTGCTCTCGGCCAGCTTCTCGGTGGCGCGGTGCAGCAGCCCGATGTGCGGGTCGGCACGCTGGATGACCTCGCCGTCGAGCTCCAGCACCAGCCGCAGCACGCCGTGCGCAGCCGGGTGCTGGGGACCAAAGTTCAGCGTGTAGTTCTTGATCTCTGCCATGGGCGCCTCAGGCAGCAGTCAGCGAGCCGCGCTGAACTTCGGCGAAGGCTGACTTCGCGCCAGCGAAGTCAAGCCCGCACAGCGGGCGGCCGAAGCCAAAGTTGAGCGTGTAGTTCTTGATCTCAGCCATGGTTCACCACTGGCGGCACGCCGAGGCCGCGCTCAATTTCGGTGAAGGCTGACTTCGCGGCAGCGAAGTCAAGGTCGCGCAGCGACCGGCCGCAACCAAAGTTCAGCACGCACGCCGCCGACATCAGCGCAGGCCTCCGTAGTTGTCCTCGCGCACCACGCGCGGCACCGTCTCGCGCGGCTCGATGGTCACCGGCTGGTAGATGACGCGCTGCTTCTGCTCGTCGTAGCGCATCTCGACATGGCCGCTGACCGGGAAGTCCTTGCGCATCGGGTGGCCGATGAAGCCGTAGTCGGTGAGGATGCGGCGCAGGTCGACATGGCCCTCGAAGACGATGCCGTAGAGGTCGAAGGCCTCGCGCTCGAACCAGTTGGCGGCGCTCCAGACCTCGCACACCGAGGCCAGCGCGGGCAGGTCGTCGTCGGGCGCGAAGCAACGCAGGCGCAGGCGCAGGTTGCGCGACACCGACAGCAGGTGCAGCACCACGGCGTAGCGCGGGCCTTCGTGCGGCTCGTTGCGGTAGTCGGCGTAGTCGACGCCGCACAGGTCGATGAGCTGCTCGAAGCCGAGCTCGTCGCGCAGGCGGCGCGCCACCTCGAGGTAGTCCGCCGACGCCACCTCGACGGTGAGCTCGCCGCGCGCCAGCACGAGGCGACGCAGGCGCTGGCCGAAAACCTCGCGCAGCTGCGCGTCCAGGGCTTGCAGGGTGTTCGTCATCTTGGCGTGGCGACGCTCAGCGCGCGATGGTGTTCTCGCGCCGGATCTTGGCCTGCAGCTGCAGGATGCCGTAGAGCAGCGCCTCTGCCGTGGGCGGGCAGCCCGGCACGTAGACGTCCACCGGCACGATGCGGTCGCAGCCGCGCACCACGCTGTAGCTGTAGTGGTAGTAGCCGCCGCCGTTGGCGCAGGAGCCCATGCTCAGCACCCAGCGCGGCTCGGCCATCTGGTCGTAGACCTTGCGCAGTGCCGGCGCCATCTTGTTGCACAGCGTGCCGGCGACGATCATCAGGTCGCTCTGGCGCGGGCTGGGGCGGAACAGCATGCCGAAGCGGTCGATGTCGTAGCGCGCCGCACCGGCGTGCATCATCTCGACGGCACAGCAGGCCAGGCCGAAGGTCATCGGCCACAGCGAGCCGGTCTTGGACCAGTTGATCAGCTTGTCGACCGAGGTGGTGACGAAGCCTTCCTTCAGAACGCCTTCAATTCCCATGATGTGCCTCAGCGCAGTGCAGCACGAGCCGGCCGGGCGCCGGGCCGCTCCCAAGCCGGCCCGCATCCCCTCGGGGGATCGGCCGACGTACCCGTCGGACGAGGGGCTGCATGACTATTCCCAATCCAGCGCGCCCTTCTTCCACTCGTAGACGAAGCCCACGACGAGGATGGCCAGGAAGACCATCATGGCCCAGAAGCCGGCCGGGCCGATCTCGCGCAGGGCCACCGCCCAGGGGAAGAGAAAGGCGATCTCGAGATCGAACAGGATGAACAGGATGGCGACGAGGTAGTAGCGCACGTCGAACTTGATGCGCGCGTCCTCGAAGGCCTCGAAGCCGCACTCGTAGGGGCTGTTCTTCGCCGCGTCGGGGCGGTTGGGGCCGAACACGAACCCCAGCACCTGCGGTGCGACCCCAACGCCCACCCCAACCAGGATGAAGAGGATGACGGGCAGATAGGGTTGCAGGTCCATGGTGTGTACGTCGCTTGTTCTGTGGCGCCGTGCCCCGACCGCTGGGGCACCGGCCGCGCCCTGCGTGGGCGGGGGCCGGGAGTCGCGCGCGTTGTCTTGGTGCCCTCGGCGAGACTCGAACTCGCACGGCTTTCGCCACTACCCCCTCAAGATAGCGTGTCTACCAATTCCACCACGAGGGCAAGACGCCAAGCGAAACCGGTTCGCCGGGCCCACGACGCCGGTAGCTGGCGACGTGGAACAGCCGCAGATTCTAGCCCGTTTCAGCGGCGTTTCCGCACTGCAGCAGCCGCGGCGCGACGCGGCAAGACGCTAGGGCGTGGGCCTGGCCGCAGCCCGCGGCAGCCGCCTGCGGGCACGCCGACAAGCCGCCGCTATGCTGCTGCGCAGGCCGCCGGCGCCGTGGCGCGCGAACGCCTACTTCGGCGCGCCCATCGGTGCCGGGATGGCAGCCGACGCGGCCGGCGCGGTCCCGGGGATCGCGCCCGGGGCGGCGGCAGGCGCCGCACCGCCCGGGATCGCGCCGGGTGCGGCGCCCGGGATCGCGTCGGCGGGCGCGCTGGCGGCGCCGGCCGGACGGTCGAGCACGCTGCCGGCCTCCACGGGTCGCGTGTGGCTGCTGCCCAGGTAGGCCAGCGCCAGCGTGCACAGGAAGAACACGGTGGCCGTGGCGGCGGTGCTGCGCGACAGAAAGTTGGCGCTGCCGCTGGCGCCGAACAGGCTCCCCGACGAACCACCGCCGAAGCTGGCACCCATGTCGGCACCCTTGCCATGCTGCAGCAGCACCAACAGGATCATCGTCAAGGCCGACAGCAGCTGCACAGCCAGGATCAGGGTCAACCACATCTGCATGTCGAGGGAACTCCGCGAGAGAAATCGGGTGGGTTGTGCGCTGCCGGCTTCAGCCTGCCGCGCGACAGATGGCGATGAAGTCGGCGGCCTTCAGCGAGGCACCGCCGATGAGCCCGCCGTCGATGTCGGGCTGCGCGAACAGCGTGGCGGCGTTGTCTGCCTTGACGCTGCCGCCGTAGAGGATGCGCATGCGCTGGGCATGGCCGGTGGCGGCCTGCAGCTGCGCGCGCAGCACCGCGTGCACGGCCTGCGCCTGCTCGGGCGTGGCGGTGCGGCCGGTGCCAATGGCCCATACCGGCTCGTAGGCCACCACCATCTCGGCGGCGCAGTGGGCCAGCGTGTGGATCACCGTGGCCAGCTGGCGCTTGACCACGGCCTCGGTCTCGCCGGCCTCGCGCTGCGCCAGCGTCTCGCCGACGCAGACGATGGGCGTGACGCCGCGCGCCAGCGCCGCCTTGGCCTTGTCGGCCACCAGCTGGTCGGACTCGGCGTGGTAGGCGCGCCGTTCGCTGTGCCCGACGATGGCGTAGCGGCAGCCGGCCTCGGCCAGCATCGCCGCCGACACCTCGCCGGTGTAGGCGCCCTGCTCGTGCGCCGACACGTCCTGCGCGCCCCAGCGCAGGTCGCTGCCGGCCAGCGTGGCCGCCGTCTCGCTGATGAACACCGCGGGCACGCAGACGGCCAGGTCGCAGCCATAGGGCCGCGCCGCCAGCAGCGCCGCCAGCAGCTCGGCGTTGGCCGCCCGGCTGCCATGCATCTTCCAGTTGCCCACCACCAGCTTGCGTCGCATCGTCGGGGTCCTTCGCTTCAGCAGGTCCAGTCGAGCACGATCTTGCCGACGTGGGTGCTCGACTCCATCAGCGCATGCGCCTCGGCAGCCTGTGCCGCCGCGAACACCTGGTGCAGCACCGGCTTGAAGGCACCGCGCTCGATCAGCGGCCAGACCTCGCGCCGGATGGCCTGCGCCAGCGCGGTCTTGTAGGCCACGCTGCGCGGGCGCAGCGTGGAGCCGGTGATGGCCAGGCGCTTGCGCAGCACCAGCCCGGCGTCGATCTCGCTGGCGGTGCCGCCCTGCACGGCGATGATCGCCAGCCGGCCGTCCACGGCCAGGCATTGCAGTTCGCGCGCCACGTAGGGGCCGGCCACCATGTCCAGCACCACGTCGACGCCGCGCTCGCCGGTCAGGCGCAGCGCCTCGGCGGCGAAGTCCTGCGTCTTGTAGTTGATCGCGTGGTCGGCGCCCAGGGCCAGGCAGGCGGCGCACTTGTCGTCGCTGCCGGCGGTGACGATGACGCGTGCGCCGCGCGCCTTGGCCAGCTGGATGGCGGTGACACCGATGCCGCTGCTGCCGCCCTGCACCAGCAAGGTCTCGCCGGCCTGCAGCCGGGCGATCTGGAACACGTTCTGCCAGACGGTGAACACCGTCTCGGGCAGGCTGGCCGCCTCCAAGGCAGACAGCCCCTTGGGCACCGGCAGGCACTGGCCGGCCGGCGCCACGCACAGCTCGGCGTAACCACCACCGGCCACCAGGGCGCACACCGGGTCGCCCAGCTGCAACCCGGCCGCGGCCAGATCCTCGTCCGAGCCGCCGGCCACCACGCCGGCGATCTCCAGCCCGGGCAGGTCGGAGACGCCGGGCGGCATCGGGTACAGGCCCTTGCGCTGCAGCACGTCGGGGCGGTTGACGCCCGACGCGCTGACGCGGACCAGCAGTTCGCCGGCCGCCGGCACGGGCTCGGGGCGCTGCACGGCGTGCAGCACCTCGGGCCCGCCGGGGCGGCTGATCTCGATGGCGCGCATCGCGCTACCCTGCCCCAAGGCGGCGCGCTTACTCGCGCGAGCCGCCGTTGTCGCCGCCGTTGCCGGCGTCGTCGCGGGGCTCGCGGCTCTCACGCGGCTCGCGGGGTTCGCGCGGCTCGCGACGGGGGCGGTCGCCGCGGTCACCACGGCCACCGCGGTCGCGGTCGCCGTAGTCGCGGCGCGGCGGGCGGTCGTCCTCGGGCATGCCCTCGGGGCGCTCGAGCAGCGCCTTCATGCTCAGCTTGATGCGGCCCTTGTCGTCGGTCTCCAGCACCTTGACCTTGACGACGTCGCCTTCCTTGACGAAGTCCTCGACCTTCTCGACGCGCTGGTGGGCGATCTGGCTGATGTGCAGCAGGCCGTCCTTGCCGGGCAGGATGTTGACCAGGGCGCCGAAGTCCAGGATCTTGGTCACCGGGCCTTCGTAGACCTTGCCCACCTCGGCCTCGGCGGTGATCTCCTCGATGCGCTTCTTGGCGAACTCGGCACGCTCGGCATCGGTGCTGGCGATGGTGATGGTGCCGTCCTCGCCGATGTCGATGGTGCAGCCGGTCTCGTCGGTCAGCGCGCGGATGGTGGCCCCGCCCTTGCCGATCACGTCGCGGATCTTCTCCGGGTTGATCTTCATCGTGTACAGGCGCGGGGCGAACTGGCTCACCTCGGCCTTGGCGCCGCCGACGGCCTCCACCATCTTGCCCAGGATGTGCAGCCGCGCCTCCTTGGCCTGGGCCAGCGCCACCTGCATGATCTCCTTGGTGATGCCCTGGATCTTGATGTCCATCT
>VFQQ010002096.1_pt1 | contig 24175 bp, 22 predicted proteins | sample 3512341 | NCBI WGS metagenome assembly VFQQ01 (sample SAMN10412373, study PRJNA504923) | tailings metagenome | isolation source: Relicate 2 Philex TSF1 revegetated site | place: Philippines: Tuba, Benguet | collected 2017-08-29 | reverse complement strand
ACGCATCTCGATGTCGGCTGGCTGTGGCGCGTGATGCATACGCGCGACAAGACCGGGCGCAGTTTCGCGACGGTGCTGAAGCTGATGGAGGAGTATCCGGGCTTCATCTTCATGTACAACCAGTCGGTGCTCTTCAACTTCCTCAAGACCGACTATCCTGAGCTCTGGGCGCGGCTCAAAAAGAAGGTGAAGTCGGGCCAGTTCGAGATCGAGGGCGCCATGTGGGTGGAGCCCGACTGCAACATCGTCTCGGGCGAGTCGATGGTGCGCCAGATCATGCGCGGCCGGCGTTTCCACATCGAGGAGTTCGGCGTGACGCCGAAGACGGTGTGGTTGCCCGACACGTTCGGCTATTCGGCCAACATGCCGCAGATCATGGCGCGCTCGGGGCTGGAATATTTCGTCACGTCGAAGCTGTCGTGGAACGACACCGACCGGCATCCGTGGGACACGTTCTTCTGGCGCGGCATCGACGGCACGCAGACCAAGGCGCAACTGATCACGGCGCAGAAGTTCGACAGTGAACGCATCTTCACCACCTACAATTCCGACCTCTCGGTGTCGGAAGTGATGGGGGCGTGGAAGCGCTACGAGCCCAAGTCGGTCTATGACGAGGTGCTGCTCTGCTACGGCTATGGCGATGGCGGCGGTGGTCCGACCCGCGCCATGATCGAGCGCGGCATCCGCATGGAAAAGGGCATTCCGGGCGCACCGCGGGTGAAGCTCGAAGGCATCGTGCCGTTCCTCGACCGGCTCGGCGCCAAGATGGAGGCGGAGGCCGAAAAGTTCCCGGTGTGGAACGGTGAGCTCTACCTGCAATACCATCGCGGCACGCTGACCAATGTGGCCAAGAACAAGGCCAACAACCGCAATGCCGAGCGGCGGCTGCGCGAGCTCGAATTCCTCGCCTCGATGGCGGTGCTGGCGGGGCAGGCCTACCCGAAGGCGCAGCTCAACGAGTTCTGGGAAACGGTGCTGATCAACCAGTTCCACGACATCCTGCCGGGGACGTCGATCGAGGAGGTGTATGTCGACAGCGACAGCGAATACGGCACGCTGTTCTCGATGCTGGATTCGGCCAACGGGCCGTGGCACGCGGCAGCGAATGCGGCGCTGAAGCCAGCCAAGGGCGAGCTCCGCGCCATCAACTTCCTCAGCCACGAACGCGATGCGCTGGTGCGCGTGCCGGGCGCGGCGGAAGGGTCGCTGACCTCGGGTGGCGTCACGCGGCCGCTGCAGGCACTGCACGGGGCAGGGGGCGAGAGCGTGCTCGCCGCGCCCATCGCCAACCTGCCGGCGCTGGGCTGGCAGTCGGCGGCGCTGGGCGATGCGGTCAAGGCGCCGAAGACGTCGCTGTCGGCAAGCAAAACCAAGCTCGAAAATGCGCTGATCAAGGTCACCTTCGACGCCAAGGGCGAGATCAGCTCGGTGGTCGACAAGGCGTCGGGACGCGAACTGATCGCGGCCGGCCAGACCGCCAACCGGCTCGTCGCCTATGAGGACAAGCCGCTCAACTGGGATGCGTGGGACATCGATCACTATTTCCACGAGCAGGCCTGGCCGCTGGCCGACGGCAAGGTGAAGATCGAGGTGGTGGAGACTGGTCCGTGGCGCGCGGCGCTGCGGATCGAGCGCAGCTACCAGAACTCGAAATTCGTGCAGGTGGTGTCGCTCGAAGAGGGCAGCCGGCAGGTGGAATTCGACACCTTCGTGGACTGGCAGGAGCGGCAGACCGTCATCAAGGCCCTGTTCCCGTTCGATCTCAACGTCTCGGAAATCCGCTCGGAGATTCAGTTCGGGCATGTGAAGCGCGCGACGCATCGCAATACGTCGTGGGACCGGGCGCGGTTCGAGGCCAGCATGCATCGCTGGGTCGATATTTCGGAGTTCGATTTCGGCGCGGCGGTGATCAACGACAGCAAGTATGGCTACGACGCCGTCGACGCCATGGTGCGCATCACGTTGGTGCGGGGCGCCACCGCACCCTATGCCGATGCCGATCGCGGCACGCACCGGCTGAAATACGCGCTGTTCGTCCATGCCGGCCTCAGCGACCTCGAGCAGGTGCATCTGGCGGCCGAGCGGTTCAACAATCCGGTGGCGGTGATCGGCGATGCGTCCAAGAAGGGCACCGCGAGTGAAGTCCGCCACTCCTTCGCGTCGGTCGACAGCGACTGCGTCACCATCGAGACGGTGAAGGCGGCCGAAGACGGCAAGGGGCTGATCCTCCGCATCTTCGAGCATGCCAACCGGCGCGTCTCGACGCGGGTCAGCTTCGGCCCGAAGGTGAAGTCCGTCGCGAAGGTGAACCTGATGGAAGAGGGCAGCGAGCCGGTGGCGCTCTCGGGCAATGGCGTCTCGCTCGACCTGCGGCCGTTCGAGATCACCACCCTTCGGATCATACCTGCATAATCTACTTGCCAACCGCCCCCTCCCTTGGCTTCATCCGGGCCAACAAAAAGGGAGGGGGCCAATGGCCAACAGCTACTACGAAATCCTCGATCCGCGCTTCAAGCGCCTGTTCAACGGCAATGCCCATGTCGAGAAGCTGCATACCGGCTTCCGCTGGGCCGAGGGCCCGGCCTATTTCGGCGCCGGCCGCTATCTCGTCTGGTCGGATATCCCGAACAACCGGATGATGCGCTACGACGAGACCGACGGTTCGCTGTCGGTGTTCCGCGATCCGGCCGGCAATTCGAACGGCAACACCGTCGACCGCCAGGGCCGGCTGGTGACCTGCGAGCATGGTGGCCGCCGCGTCTCCCGCACCGAATTCGACGGCACCGTGACCACCATCGTCGACAAGTGGCAGGGCAAGCGTTTCAACTCGCCCAACGACGCCGTGGTCAAGTCCGACGGCTCGATCTGGTTCACCGATCCGGCCTACGGCATCGAGACCGACTACGAGGGCAACAAGTCCGAGAGCGAAATCGGCGCCTGCTACGTCTACCGGGTCGATCCGAATACCGGGAACGTCGAAGCGGTGATCACCGATATGGTGCGCCCCAACGGCATTGCCTTCTCGGTAGATGAGAGCAAGCTCTACGTCGCCGATACCGGCCGCACGCATGGCGAGCAGAACCCCAAGCATATCCGCGTCTTCGACGTGAACGGCGACAAGGTCGGCGCCAGCCGCGAGTTCGCCGAATGCACCGCCGGCCTGTTCGACGGTTTCCGCCTCGACACCGACGGCCGCATCTGGACCTCGGCCGGTGACGGCGTGCACTGCTACGATCCGGATGGCACGCTGATCGGCAAGATCAAGGTACCGGAAGTGGTCGCCAACGTCGCCTGGGGCGGCGGACCCAAGCGCAACGTGCTCTACATCTGCGGCACCACCTCGCTCTACGCCGTCCGCCTGATGGTGAATGGGGCCAAGACGGTCTGAGGCCAGTGCTGGTGCCCGGACCTCGTGGTTCGACAGGCTCACCATGAGGTCCTCACAAGCATCTCAGTAGCCCTCATGGTGAGCCTGTCGAACCACGAGGGCGTGCTCCACACGAGAAAAGGCCCCGTTCTTGCGAACGGGGCCTCGGCGTTCAGCGATGCGGGGGGCGTTAGTCGCTGACGCAGAGCGAACCGAGCGGGCCGCCGATGCAGACCGAGGCGCCGTAGCCCGGGCCATAGTACGGATCGTAGGCGGCGTAGCCGTAGTCGAGGGCTTCCTGACGGACCCAGCCGTCCTTGCCCGGGATCTTCACCTTCACCCAGTTGCCCGAGTAGCCGAGGATCTGGACCTTCTGGCCTTCCTCGACCCAGTTGACGGTCTGGGAGCTGTTCTTGGGCTGCGACTTCACCTTGGCGTCGTGATCGACCCAGGCGGAAGCGGCGAAGGAAGCCGAAGCGGTGGCAATAACGAGGGCGGCGGCGATGGCGGCGGTCTTGAAAGTGCGAGCGAACATTTCAGTTGTTCCTTTCGGGATGGGGTTGTTGGCATCTCTGCCTTGACCGTGACCCTATTCGGCACTGCCTGAATTCACCCTGAGGGCGAGTAGTGGGTTTCCGTTCATAATTGCGGATTGTTTCGCCACTGACGTCGCGACGATGCGCGAGTGGTGAAAGTTCACAGCATTTTCGTTGGACTTTCCTAGACCCGCGCGCAGACTTCCGTACTATTGGCGGGAGCAATGTGTGGGGCCGGAATGGCGTACAAACCGTTCGACGTCGAGGCGATGATCGAGGCTGTCGCGCCGCTGATGCAGCTCGAGATCACCGAAGAGCAGAAGCCGGGCGTGCGGCAGAACCTCAAGACCGCCGCCAAGATGGCCGCGCTGGTCGAGCAGGTGAAGGTCGACGATCACACCGAGCCGGCTCCGGTCTACCGGCCATGACGCCCAGTGCCTCCGCGATAGACATCGCAGAAGCGGTCAAAACCGGCCGCACCACGGCCCGCGCCGTTGTCGAGGGCTCGCTCGCCAGGATTGCCCGCCATAACCGGGTGCTGGGCGCCTTCACAGATGTGCTCGCCGAGCGGGCGCTGGCCAAGGCGGATGCGGTCGACGCCGCAGTGCGCTCGGGTGGCGACGCCGGGCCGCTGGGCGGTGTGCCGTTCGCGGCGAAGAATCTCTACGACATCAAGGGACTGGTCACCCGCGCCGGCAGCAAGATCAACCGCGACAATGCCTCGGCCGAGGCCGACGCCACGCTGATCGCCCGGCTCGAAGCGGCAGGCGCCGTGCTGGTCGGCGCCTGCAACATGGACGAGTATGCCTATGGCTTTGTCGGCGAGAACGCCCATGACGGGCCGAGCAGCAATCCACATGATGTGACGCTGATGGCGGGTGGTTCGTCCGCCGGACCCGCCTCCGCGGTCGCCGCCGGGCTGGTGCCGCTGTCGCTGGGATCGGACACCAATGGCTCGATCCGCGTGCCGGCCTCGTTCTGCGGACTGTTCGGGCTCAAGCCCACCTACGGCCGGCTGAGCCGGGCCCGCACCTTCCCGTTCGTCGCCAGCCTCGATCATGTCGGGCCATTGGGCCGGACCGCCCGCGACCTGGCGTTGGCCTATGACGTGATGCAGGGCTTCGACGAGGCCGATCCGGCGATGACCAAGCGGGCCAACGAGCCGGTCTCGTCGCGGCTGAAGCACGGCATTCCGGGCATCCGCATCGGCATTGCCGATGGCTATTTCGCCGGTGAGGGCGTTGCGAGGAGCGCGGTGCTGCATGTCGCGAGGTCGCTGGAGGCAAGCCGCGTGGTCAGCATCCCGGATGCGCATTCGGCGCGGGCGGCGGCTTTCATCATCACCATGGCGGAAGGCGCGGCTCTGCATCTCGACCGGCTGCGGACGCGGGCCAATGCTTTCGATCCGGATGTGCGCGACCGGTTGCTCGCCGGAGCGCTGATGCCCGCTGCGTGGCTGGGCCAGGCACAGAAGCTGCGCCGGCATTTCCGCGACCGCGTGCTGCCGCTGTTCGGTACGCTCGACGCCATCCTGATGCCCTCGACGCCGATGACGGCCCCGAAACTGGGGCAGAAGACAGCGATGTTCGGTGGCGTGGAGATGCCGCTGCGGCCCCATATCGGCATTTTCACCCAGCCGTTTTCGTTCATCGGCCTGCCGGTGGTGTCCGTGCCGGTCTGGCTACCCGACCAGCCGCTGCCCATCGGCGTGCAGATCGTCGCCGCGCCGTGGCGCGAGGACATTCCGCTGCGCATCGCGCATCAGCTGGAGGTTGCCGGGGCGGTGTCGGCCCCGGTGGGCAAGGCGTTTGCCGAGGGGTAGGGCGCCCCATCAAAATCGCTGGCTGGCTTTTTTCCACCCAACCCCTTAGAGACAAAGGGCGAGTTGGAAGGGCGTTTCTATGCCGAAGACGGATATTGCGCGGCGCGTGTACAACCACGCCTGGAAGCTGGACCCGATCGTTCGTAGCCTGCTCGATACCGACTTCTACAAACTGCTGATGCTGCAGATGATCTGGGGGCTCTACCCCAAGGTCGAGGCCACTTTTTCGCTGATCAACCGCAAGCAGACGGTGCGGCTGGGCGACGAGATCGACGAGACCGAGCTGCGTGCGCAGCTCGACCATGCGCGGTCGCTGCGTTTTTCCAAGAAAGAGATGATCTGGCTGGCCGGTAACAGCTTTTACGGCTCCAAGCAGATATTTTCGCCGGAATTCCTGCGCTGGCTGCAGGATTTCCGGTTGCCCGAGTATCGGCTGGAAAAGCGCGACGGGCAGTATGAACTCGAGTTTCCCGGCCTGTGGCTCGAAACCACGATGTGGGAAATCCCGGCGCTGGCGATCATCAACGAACTGCGCAGCCGCGCCGCGCTGAAGGATTACGGGCCGTTCACGCTCGACGTCACCTATGCCCGGGCCAAGGCCAAGATGTGGGAGAAGGTGGAGCGCCTCAAGGCGCTGCCAGACCTCCGCATTTCCGATTTCGGCACTCGTCGCCGCCACAGCTTCCTGTGGCAGCGCTGGTGCGTCGAGGCGCTGAAGGAAGGGCTCGGTTCGACCAAGTTCACCGGCACATCCAATGTGCTGCTGGCCATGGACAACGATCTCGAAGCGCTGGGCACCAATGCGCACGAGCTGCCGATGGTGCTGGCCGCGATTGCCCCCAATGACGACGCGCTCCGCGCCGCGCCCTACCAGGTGCTGCAGGACTGGGAGAGCTATTACGGCGGCAATCTCAAGATTGTGCTGCCTGACGCCTATGGCACGGCTGCCTTCCTCCGTGATGCGCCCGACTGGGTGGCGGACTGGACCGGTTTCCGGCCGGACAGCGCTCCGGCCATCGAAGGCGGCGAAACCATCGTCAAGTGGTGGAAGGAACGGGGCCGCGATCCGCGCGAGAAGATTCTGATCTTCTCGGACGGTCTCGACGTGGACATGATCGAGGATGCCTACCGGCATTTCGACGGCAAGGTGCGCATGGCCTTCGGCTGGGGCACCAACCTCACCAACGACTTTTCCGGCTGTTCGCCGTTCCCCAACCCGCAGCTCGATCCGATCTCGCTGGTCTGCAAGGTCAGCGAAGCCAATGGCCGGCCGGCGGTGAAACTCTCGGACAATCCCGAGAAGGCGACCGGCGAGCGGAGCGAGATCGACCGCTATCTCCGGATTTTCGGCAACAGAGGCCGCGTGGCCCACAAGGTGACTGTCTAGTGCGCTATTCCGCCTGCATCGAAATGCTGTTTGTTCCCGAGCACGAGGATTTCGTGGCCCGCATCCATGCGGCGAAGGCGGCGGGGCTCGAAGCAATCGAGTTCTGGCGCTGGTCGAACAAGGACCTCGATGCGGTGGAAGCGGCTTTGCGCGCGACCGGGTTGCCGCTCGCCGGCATTCTCTGCGAGCCGATCGCCGCGCTGACCAACAGCGCCGACCACGAACGGTTCCTGGCGGGTGTGGCGGAGTCGCTTGCGGTTGCCAGGCGCCTCGGCGCGCCGGTGATGATTGCGCAGGCCGGCAACGAGCAGGACGACATTTCGCGCGCCGAGCAGCATGCCTCGATCGTCAAGGTGCTCAAGGAAGCCGCCAAGATCGTCGAGGGCAGCGGCGTGGTCATTGCACTCGAACCGCTGAACGATCGTGTCGATCACCAGGGCTACTATCTGACCTCGACCGAGGAAGGGCTCGACATCATCGACGAGGTGGCGCGGCCCGAGATCAAGCTGCTCTACGACATCTACCATTCGGCGGTGATGGGCGAGGAGATCACCGTGCTCAACGGCCGGCTCGACCGGGTCGTGCATGTGCATCTGGCCGATGCGCCGGGCCGCGGCGAGCCGGGCAGCGGGGCGATGGACTGGTCCGACCGGCTCGAATGGCTGGAAAAACAGGGCTATGCGGGTCTGGTTGGCCTCGAGTATCGCCCGACCATTGGCACGGTCGAAGGCCTTGCCTTCCGCGTCTGACGTTCGATAATCGGAAACAATCTGTGGACGTGCGTCTGCTTTTTGCGACCGCGGGAATGATCCATATCTCTCCTCGAACGCGGGCCAGGGTCCCGCCACAGGAGATTTGCCATGATCACCGAAATCAAAGGCCTGCACCATGTCACCTCGATGGCGCGCGATGCAGCTGAGAACAACAAGTTCTGGACCAAGGCCCTCGGCCTGCGCCGGGTGAAGCAGACCGTCAATTTCGACGAGCCCAGCGTCTACCACCTCTATTACGGCAACGAGTTCGGTTCGCCCGGCACGGTGATGACGCACTTCCCGTTCCCGCATATCGCGCCCGGCCGCGCTGGCGCTGGTGAAGTCGGCGTCACCGCCTTCTCGGTGCCTGCCGGATCGCTGGATTTCTGGCAGCAACGGCTGGTGAAATTCGGCGCGACCGATCTCAAGCGCGAAGAGACGTTCGGCCAGAAGCGGCTGACGTTCAAGGCGCCGGAAGGCGATGCGCTGGCGCTGGTGGAAGTCGAGAACGACGTGCGGACGCCGTGGGTCGGGGGTGACGTGGGCGCCGAGCAGGCGGTTCGCGGGTTCCACTCCGCGGCGCTGCGGCTGCGTGACGGCGGCGCGACCGAAGAGCTGCTGAAGTTCATGGGCTACGAGAATTTCGACTCGTCCAATGGCATCAAGCGGCTGGTTCGACCGGACGGCAATGGCGCCGACGTCATCGATCTCGATGTCGAGCCGGAGGCCGATCGCGCGGCGCTCGGAATGGGTTCGGTGCATCACATCGCCTTCGCGGTCGAGAACCGGGCGGCGCAGCTCGCCGTGCGCAAGGCCTTGCTCGATACGGGCTACAACGTTACGCCGGTGATCGACCGGGATTATTTCTGGGCGATCTACTTCCGGACCCCGGGCGGCGTCCTGTTCGAAGTCGCCACCAACGAGCCGGGCTTCGACCGCGACGAGGATACCAAGGCGCTGGGCACGACGCTGAAGCTGCCGCACCAGCACGAGCATCTGCGCTCGATCCTTGAACGCACGCTGCAGCCGCTGGGAGCGTAACAGGATGGCCGAGAGCTACATCTACGCAGAAGAGGCCGGGGCGGGCGCCGACGCGCCCACCCTGTTCCTCTTCCACGGCACCGGCGGTGACGAACACCAGTTCCTCGGGCTCGGGGCGCAACTGCTCCCCGGCGCCCGGCTGGTGGCGCCGCGCGGCGACGTCTCCGAAGGCGGGGCGCTGCGCTATTTCAGGCGTCTCGCGGAGGGCCGGTTCGACATGGCGGACCTGGCCCGGGCGACGACCAAGACGGCAGACTTTGTCGACGCCCAGAAGGGCGACGGCAAGGCCATCGGCTTTGGCTATTCGAATGGAGCGAACATCATCGCATCGGTGCTGTTCGAGCAGCCGGCGCGCTTCGATCGGGCGGTGCTGCTGCATCCGCTGATCCCGTTCGAACCGAAGCCGCAACCGGGGCTGGCCGGCAAGAAGCTGCTGATCACGGCTGGCCGGCGTGACGGCATGTGCCCGGCGCCGCAGACCGAGGCGCTGGTCGCCTGGTTCGAGGCGCAGGGCGCCGATGTCACGGTGTTCTGGCACGATGGCGGCCACGAGATCCGGCAGGAAGAGCTGCTGGCGGTGCGGGACTGGCTGGCGCAGTAGTGCGCACAGGCGGGGTGGAGACATCCCGCCCGTGCCGAAATCCCAAAGCTTAACAATCCCTTGACTATTGCTCCCTAGAGTCCGCGGCAGACGGTAATGTGGGACATCCGGCAACGACGCCGGTTCGAGAGCGATGGACGCAAGCAAACGCTCGCTCGTCGGGAGCCTCAGAACCCGCGTGCTGGTGCTTACACTGCTCGCCTTCGCGGCGATCTCCGTCCCAGCCTATTTCTCGTTCGTCTGGATCGTCAATTCGACGGTGGTGACGCTCGGCACGCTGTTCGCCGAAAAGCAGATCCTGTTCGATCGCTATCGCGGCCTCGGCGCGCTGATGCAGGAGGTCAAGCTGGCCGAGACGCTGGCGCGCTCCGACGCGGTGGTGGAATGGGCCAAGGACGAGAGCAATCGCGAGCGCCATGCGCGCGGCATCGCCGAGCTCGAGCACTATCGCGAGGCCTTCTCGGACCACAGCTACTTCTTCGCCATCGCTGGGTCCGGCAATTACTATTTCAACGATGCCGCGAACGGCTATGCGGGCAAGCAGCTCAGCCACACGCTGAGCCGGGACAACCCGCGCGACGAGTGGTTCTACAAGACCATGGCGCTGGGCGCCGGCTGCCACCTCAATGTCGACAATGACGATGCGCTGAAGGTTACCAAGGTCTGGTTCAACTGCGTGGTGACCGATGGGCAGAAGCCGGTCGGTGTGCTCGGCTCGGGGCTCGATCTCACCAGCTTCATCCGCGAAGTGGTCGACATCCCGCAGCGCGGCGTGCAGGCGATGTTCGTCGACCGTTCGGGCGCGCTGCAGGCGCATCGCGATCCGCGGCTGATCGATTTCCACTCTTTCACCAAGGAACTGGCCAACAAGAAGACCATCTTCTCGCTGATCGACAAGGTCGAGGACCAGGAAGCGCTGCGCCAGCTGATGAGCGACGTCACGTCGGGCGAAGTGGTGGTCAAGAGCCGGTTCATGCAGGTGGCGGGCCACGAGATGCTGGTCGGCGTCGGCTATCTCGACAAGCTCGGCTGGTACAACGTCACCCTGATGGACGTCGACACCATCATCGACCGCAGCCTGTTCCTGCCGATCGGACTGCTGCTGGGGGCCATCATGCTGGCCTGCGCGCTGCTGATCGCTTTTGCCTTCAAGCGCCGCGTGCTCGACCGGCTGAAGCGTGTCGAAAGCCGCATGCAGGCGGTCAAGGAAGGCGATCTCGCGCCGGTGCCAGCCGATCTCGGCAGCGACGAAATCGGGCGGCTGTCGCAGACCTTCTCGTCAATGGCGGCCACGGTCTCCGACAATACCAAGATGCTCGAGCAGATGGTGCAGGAGCGAACCGAGGAGCTGCAACGCCTCGCCTATCGCGACCAGCTCACCGATATCTTCAACCGCCGTGGTTTCATCAGCGCCTTCAGCGACCTGCAGGCGAAGGCCACTGACGACGGGCTGGCGATGCTGCTGATCGATATCGACGACTTCAAGGGCATCAACGACAGTTTCGGCCATCTCGCCGGCGACCAGGTGGTGGCCGAGACGGCCAAGCGGATTTCCGAGATCATCCGGCCGACCGATGTCTGCGGGCGCTGGGGTGGCGACGAGTTCATCGTGCTGATCAACGGGCTCGGCACGCGCGGCCTGCGGTCGATCGCCGAGGTTATCCGCAAGGCGGTGGCCGGGCCGGTGCTGGCACTGCCGGACGGGCGCGAGGTGACGATGACGCTAAGCATCGGCGCCAGCCTCGTCGACGCTGGCGACAGCATCGACCATGCCGTCGATATGGCGGATGCAGCGCTCTACGCGGCCAAGACGCAGGGCCGCGACCGTGTCGTGGTGCATGACCCGGTCCGCAACGACGTGGATCAGCGCCGGGCGTAACTCCTAGACCAGTCCATGGTCCTTCATCGCCTGCTCTTCGTCGGGCGTGATGTAGGCGAAAATCTTCGGTTTGCCATCAGCGAAGCTGAGGAAGTAGCGGTTGGTGAATGTCACCGTGCCGCTCACTCCATCGCGGGGCCGCACATAGTCGAAGGCCCAGTCGACAGTGGCCATGACGTTGACGTCGTCGATCTCGGTGACGTTGACGGCGGTGATCCGCATCGCCTTGCCGCCGACCTTGCGATAATTGGCAAAGCCCTGGGGGATGCGCTGGCGGAAGTCGTCGCCGTTCTCGCCACCCATCACGCCGCGGGGGCTCGACTCGACGAAGAACGGCGCGAAGCTCTCGACCACGCCGTCGACGTCTTCGACCGGCGGGTTTTTCAGGGCATCGTTGCTGCGCTTGGCGTAGTCGTCGAAGAAGGCTTCGATGGTAAGGCGCCGGGGCATAGGTGTTTCTCCTTGCCTAGCGCAATGCATCAGCTCCGCCAGGGTTGCGATCAGCCGATGAAGGCGACCTCGATGCCGGGTTTGACCATCTTGCTCAGTTCGGTGGCGTCCCAGTTGGTGAGGCGCACGCAACCATGCGAACCGGTTTTGTCGATGAGCGAGGGTTCGGGCGTGCCGTGGATACCGAAGGTGGGCTCACTGAGGTCGATCCACATCGAGCCGACCGGGCCATTGGGACCGGGCGGGATGCGCAGCACTTCGGTATTGTTGCCCTGCTGGAAATTGATCTTGGGGTTGTAAGTGTAGTCGGGCATCGGCGCGACGCCCTCGACCACGTGGACGCCGGACGGGGAGGGGTTCTCCTCGCTGCCGATGGTGGCCGGGTAGGCGGCGAGCAGGCGGCCGTCGGCGGTGTAGGCGCGGACCTGACGCAGGGTCTTGTCGGCCTCGATGCGGGCGACTTCGCCGGTGAGGTCCGGGCCGTAAGCGGCCACGAGCACTTCCGTGCCGGGTGCAAAAGCGGCGCCGGGATTGAGGGCCTTGAGCAGCTTCACATCCATGTGGAAGCGCTCGGCGAGTTCTTCCTCGACGCTGGTATAGCCGAGGAACTTCATCTTGGCCTTCTCAGCGTAGTCGTCGGGGATCGCCGGGACGAGATTGGCCACGTCCTCCGGCAGGATGGTGTAGTGGCCGACGACCGGCTGGTTGGTTTCGAGCGCCGCCAGCAGATCGGGGTCGAGCGTACCGTCGACGGGCAGGCCATGCATGGCCTCGGCGGCGAGTACGGCCTTGCGAACATTGTCGCCATCGAAGCCGTCGATGACGCCCGGCGACGCACCGGCCTGATCGAGCAGGATCTGCAGGCGGATGATGGCCGGGTCGGGCGCGCTCGGCGCAGCCGTTTCGGCCTCCTCGACGGTGCGGAGAGGCTGCTCGGTCGGGATCATGCCCAGCCGGGCGGTATTGATCGCCTCCTGCGTCAGGGGTGGCGCGGGAGCGACAGCCACCGGTGCAGGCTCCGCAGGAGCTGCGACGGGTGCCTGCACCGGCGCCGGCGCCGGGACTGCGAGGTCCTGCGCGTTTGCCGCCATCACATTGGCGGCGAAAACGGAAGCGAAGGTGATCATGGTGAGGCGCATGTGATGAGGTCTGTCCATTGTGGCGGATCAACCCGGCGGCGCGCCTGAAGTTGCCGAAGGCAAGCCATGACCGGCGGGCATGGTTAGCATTTGACTAAAATACGATGCATTCGCATGCGATGGTGCAAGCAGGCGGACACATGCTAAGCCCGTCGCGGGGCAGGCATTTTTCGGAGAGTCTGATGATCTTGAGAGTTTTGACGGGCCTGACCCTGGTTCTGTTGGCCACTGGCGCCGCGAATGCAGCGAGTTTCGACTGTAAGAAGGCGAGCACGCCCTTCGAGATCGCCATCTGCACCAATCCGGACCTGTCGAAGGCGGACGACGTGCTGGCGGTGTCCTATGCGACGGCAATCGGCGGGCTGAGCAAGCCGGCCCTTGCCGAAGTGCAGAAGGGGCAGCGCACCTGGCTGGACTATGCGCAAAAGAGCTGCACGGACGATGCGAAGCTGCCCACCGCGAAGTATCCGGAAGAGCAGCTGAACTGCCTCGTGTCGGAAGTCACCAACCGGTCGAACCGGCTCGAAGAGAGCCGCATGCGCGGCGGGCTGCGCGTCTACACGGTGGAAGCTTATAGCGTGATCCCCGACACCACCGCCGATGCGGATGCCTGGAACAAGGTGGCGACGCGCGAAGTGTCGGTGCCGCGGGTCGATGGCGATGACGCGGGCGCCAAGGCGTTCAACGCCTTCATTACCGCGGAGGGTCCGAAGCTTACGGGCGACCAGGACGAGACCAGCGATGTGTCGATCCGCGCCACCATCGAGGACGTCACCGCCACGCGCATCAGCGTTTCGGTGAACAACTGGTGGTACGGCCACGGCGCCGCGCACGGCAATTACGACATCAGCTACCTGCACTTCATGCGCGCCGAGAACCGGGCGCTGGTGGCCAGCGACGTGTTCGACAAGCCGGGTTGGGAGGACAAGCTCGGCGAACTGGCGCTGGCCAAGCTCGACGAGACGATCGATGGCGGCATCTGGGAAGAGTCGCGCAAGGATGCGCCGAAGGCAGCCGCAGACCCCAGCCGGTGGAGCTTTTCGGACGAGGGACTAGTGATCCAGTACCAACCCTATGAAGTTACCGCCTACGCCGCCGGCGCGCCGACCATCACCATCCCGTGGGCGCAGCTGACGGATTATCTCGCCGAAGGGGCGAAGTACGGGGGGGTCTGATCCCCAACACTCACGCCAGCAGGGGCGCCCAATCGGGGTGGCGGCGGAACTGTGCCGCCACGTAAGAGCAGAGCGGCACGATCCTGGTGCCTTCCTTCCGGGCGTCGGCGATACCGGCTTCGACCAGCTTGAGCGCCAGACCCAGGTTGCGGAACTCGGGCGGGACGCCGGTGTGATCGATGGCGATCGTATCGGGTTTGGTGCGGTGGTAGGTCATTTCCGCCTCGGCGCCGCCGGGCAGGTAGACGACGTAGCGGCCGTTGCCGCCGTTTTCTTCGCGCTGGACGACGATCTCGTCAGCCATAGTCAGATCCTCAAAACATGCACGCCGCGGCCCGTTCATACGACCTGCGCCGCGACGCCGCAATTTCCCGGATGTTACGTGCGGGTAATTTCCTGCTCGAGCTCAGGAAAAAGGTGCCGTTCGTTGAGGAAGGGATGCAGCGCCAGTGCTGCCTTCATGTCCCGCAGCGCCAGCGAGCGCTTGCCCTGCTGCAGGTACATCAGCGCGCGGCCCGACAGGGCGCCGTAATGGCGCGGCTCGAGTTCGAGCACCTTGGCGCAGTCGGCGATCGAGGCCTCGTAGTCGCCGCGCATGAAGTGCAGCGTGGCGCGCTGGTTCCAGCCCTCGGCATAGTCGGGATAATCGAGCACCAGCTGGTCGAGCAGCTTGAGGGTGGTCTCGATGCTGGTGATGGCGCGGGCTTCCATGACGTCCCGCATCCGGCCGGCGAGCACCGGGTCGGTCGGGTTGGTCCAGACGGTCCAGATGCGGTCACTGACGGTCTTGGCCGCAGCGGCGTCCCGCGCGTCGTGAAGCTGGACGAAGAGATCGTCGAGCAGCTTGTCGGCGGCATCGTCGGCATGGGCCGGGATAATCAGGAAAAACGCCATCAACAGCGCCAGGAGGGCGCGCAAGGGACTACGGACGATGGCAAGTACCGCAGGCATGATGGCGGGATATTTCACCCGCCATCACAGGAATTCAAGACAGCTTTTCGTGACCCGCCGCTTTGGCGGCCTTGGCTGCGGCGGCAGCATCGCTGCGGGCCAGCATCACGGCGACGGCTGCGTCGTTGGCGGCCTTGGCCGCGGCCGCCTCGGCTTCCCATTTGGCCTTCAGGGCCTGGCCACGCTCGCCCATCAACGGGATGAAGAGCAGCAGCATGATGCGCTTCCAGTAGTGCACCAGCAGGAACGCGACGGTCAGGACGATGGCGCCGACCACGATCACCAGTTCGAGGCTGAGCCCGATCGAATCCAGCCAGGCGGTCAGCAGCATGCCGGGCAGGATGTGCGCGGCAGCCCAGACGAAGGCCGAGATGACGTTGATGATGGTGAAGTAGCGGTACGACATGCCCATCATGCCGGCGACGCCGGGCACGGTGGCCTTCACGCCGGTGATGAAGCGGCCGATGAAGATGGCCTTGCCGCCATGGCGCTGGAAGAACAGTTCGCCTTGGGCGATCAACCCGAGGTGGTTCTTGAACGGCCAGACCGTTCGTATTCGGTCCTTCAGCCACCAGCCGACGAAATAGGAAATCGCGTCGCCGATGATGGCGCCGAGCGTGGCGGCGAAGAAAATCGGCCAGAACGGCAGGCCGCCCTGAGCGATGATGCCGCCGGTCAGCAGCAATATCGGCAGCGACGGGACCAGCAGGCCGACGATGAATACGGCCTCGCCGATGCACACCAGAAAGATGAACAGCAACGCCAGCCAGAAATTGGCCGAGATGCTGACGAGTACCGCCTCCAGATAGGCGGAGATATCGTGGAGAAATTCCATGCGGCGGGTCTACCCCCTAGTTGATCCCCTGTCCCCTGCTGCCATGCATAAGGGGATTTGCGCGCTCGGCAAGGCGGAACTTTGTCACGCCCCCGTGACGCACCATCTAGCCAGAGCCCGATGAACGAAAGCTGAGTTGATTGACATTGCCTTGATCTGGAGCGATTGGCACTGACAGGAGTTCTCTCGATATGTCCCTGCCTATCCATCACATGATCGCTTCCGGCCCGCGGCCGGTCGCTCCCTTCTCACACGCGGTCGAGGCCGATGGCTGGGTGTTCGTCACCGGCCAGATGCCGACCGACCCGAACGCGCCCGATGCGCCGCTGCCGGCCGGCGTCGAGGCGCAGACGCAGCGGGTGATCGACAATCTCAAGATCGTGCTGGGCGGCATCGGGCTGGGGCTCGAGCACGTCACCATGGCGCGCATCTATCTCACCGAGTTCCAGCGCGACTATGCCGAGATGAACGCGGTGTGGGTGAAGAATTTCGAAGTCGGCAAGCTGCCGGCGCGGACCACGGTGGGGGTCACCGGTCTCGCCGTCGGTGCGCTGGTCGAGATCGACCTCGTCGCCCGCCGGCCCTAAAGCAGCAATCCGACGGCCGCCGAGGCGAGGACCACCAGCCACGGCGGCAGCCTGACGATCGCCAGCAGTGCAAACGCCGCCAGCGCCCAGGCGAAGTCGAGCGGTGTCGCCACCGCAGACGTGAACACCGGATCGTAGAGCGCGGCGAGCAGCAGGCCGACCACGGCGGCGTTGGCCATGTCGAGCGCCCGGCGCAAGCGGGCGACGCTGCGCAATTGCTGCCAGAGAGGCAGGGCGCCGAAGACCAGCAGGAAGCTCGGCAGATAGATGGCGAGCAGCGCCAGCGTGCCGCCCCAGAGGCCGTTGGGTTGGCTATTCAGCATGGCGCCAGTGTAAGCCGCGAACGAGAACAGCGGGCCGGGCACGGCCTGGGCGGCACCATAGCCGGCGAGGAAGATGTCGCGGTCGATGAGGCCGGGTTGCACGAGTTCGGCTTCGAGCAGCGGCAGCACGACGTGGCCGCCGCCGAAGACCAGGGAGCCGGTGCGATAGAACTTTTCGATCAGCACCAGCGTCGCGTCGCCGCTCAGCGCGAGTAGCGGCAGGCCCGCCAGCAGCACGAAGAAGGCGACCAGCCAAGGCAGGCCGCGGGCGGAGAGGATCACGCCCGGGCTCCGCTCGGCGGGCAGCAGCGCGCCGCCGATGCCGGCAACGGCGAGAACGACGATCTGCAGCAGCGGCGACGGGATCGCGAGGACCACGATTGCCGCGGCCAGCGCGATCAGCTGGCGCGGGCGATCAGGCGTCAGCGACTTCGCCATGGCCCAGACTGCTTGTGCCACCACGGCCAAGGCGGCGATCTTGAGACCATGCAGCGCGCCGTCAGCGGTGGCGAGGTCGATGGCGGTGAGGCCCCAGGCGAAGGCGAGGAGCAGCAGCACCGAGGGAGCGGTGAAGGCCACGAAGGCGGCGATGGCGCCGGGATAGCCGGCGCGCAGCTTGCCGATGGCAATGCCGACCTGGCTCGAGGCGGGACCAGGCAGGAACTGGCAGAGCGCGACGATATCGGCATAGGCCTCGTCGCCCAGCCACTTGCGGCGGGTGACGAAAGCGTCGCGGAAATAGCCCAGATGAGCCACCGGGCCACCGAAGCTCGTCAGCCCCAGGATCAGGAAGGCGAGGAAAACCTCGCCCACCGTGCCGCGCTTTGCCGTTTTGTCCATCGCACCCCCGAGGGGGAGCGGTGGACTATCGCGGGGTCACAATCAAGCGGGCGGACGCTACTGCGTCACCTTGCCGGTGCGGCCATAGACCAGCAGCATGGCGATGATGACGAGGCCGTAGATGATCTGGCGGCCAGCCTCGGGCATCTGGGCGATCGAGAGCACCGAGTTGAGCAGCACAATCAGGATCACGCCGACCAGCGTGCCGATGAAGCGGCCACGGCCGCCCAGGATATTGGTGCCACCGATCACCACGGCGGCGATAGCCGGCAGCAGGTAGGCGTTGCCCATGCCCTGGTAGGCCTTGTTGGAATAACCGGCGAGCAGCATGCCGGCGGCGGCGGCGCAGAGACCGGAGATGACGAAGGCGCCGACGATGACCCAGCGGGTTCGGATGCCTGAGAGATAAGCCGCGGCCTCGCGGTTGCCGGTGGCGTAGATGGCCTTGCCGAACGCCGTGCGCGAAAGGATCGCAGCGATGACGATCGAGATCGCGGCCCAGACGAAGACGGCGACCGGCACGCCGAGTATCCTGTCGGCAGCGAGATAGCGCATCAGCTCGGTGGCTGTGTCCTGCGGGGCGAAGCCGCCGGTATGGGCCACCATCAGGCCGCGCATCACTGAATCGACGCCGAGGGTGAAGATCATCGACGGGATGCGCAGATAGGCGACGCCGAAGCCGTTGAAGAGGCCGACGAGGAGGCCGATGGCGAGGCCGGTCGGTATCGCGCCGGGGCCGCCGACAGTGGTCGCCATCATGGCGGCAGCGGTCATCGTCCACGGCACGGACAAGTCGATGTGACCGAGCAGGATCACCGTCATCATGCCGCAGGCGACGATGCCCAGGAAGGCGCCGGTCTGCAACTGGGTCAGCAGATAGTTCGGCGTCAGCAACGGGGCCGTGCCGAGCGTCGTCAGCGTATAGGCGGTGCCGGCGGCGAGGATCACCAGCACGAAGCCGGCAGCGATGACGATCGGCAGATCGTCGGACTTCAGGCGGGGAAGGGTGAGAGCGTTGGCCATGTCGTTACCTGAAGAGTTCGAGACGGTTCTTGACGCGCAGGGCGCGGATGGCGCCGAGGCTGACGGCGAGCAGCAGCACGATGCCTTCGACCAGCGGCTGCAGCAGCGGATCGATGGAGAGGATGCGGAAGTAGAAGGAGATGGCGCGGAGGATCAGCGCGCCGATCAGCGCGCCGATGGCCGAGCCGATGCCACCCAAGAGCGACACGCCGCCCAGCACCACCGCGGCGATGGAGTTGAGCGTGTAGGCGCCGGCCTGGGGAATATCGGCATTGCCGGAGCCGGTCTGGACCGCGAGGTAGAGCCCGGCGCAACCGGCGAAGAAGCCGGCCAGCGTGAAGGCCATCAGCTTGGCCCGGTTGATCGGCAGGCCCGACATGTAGGCGGCGCCCTCGGACGAACCGATGGCATAGAGCGTGCGGCCGGTGACGGTGCGCTTGAACGGCACCCAGACCAGCACGGCGACGAGGATCATGATCAGCAGCGGTACCGGGAACCAGGCGATGGGCTGGAACCACGCCGCCTCGCCGTCGTCGAACAGGTGGTAGGTCTCGGCCACGTCGCGCAGCGAGTTGGTGGCGGCCCAGTTGAGGTCGAGGTCGATATCGCCGCCGGGCTTGGGCCGGATCAACAGGGCAAGGCCAATGGCGACGGCGCCGGTTGCCAATGTGGCGATGATCGGCTGCAGGCGGCCATAGACGATGATGACGCCATTGACCAAGCCGAAGGCGGTGCCCGAGGCGACAGTGACGATACAGCCGAGCACGATCTGCCACGGATCGCCGGTGACCAGCACGCTGGCGATGCAGGAAGTGAGGGTCATCACGGCGCCGACGGACAGGTCGAGGCCGCCCATCAGCACCGTGACGGCCTGCGCCATGGCGACGAAGACGAGCGCGACCGACTCGTTGGTGTTGGCGATCAGCAGGTTGGTGGAAAAGCCCTTGGGGTGGATGAGGTTGTAGACCAGGTAGAGCGCGGCGAGCAGCACGATGGCGCCGTAGAAACCGCGGTTCTGGTTGATCGAGGTCATCAGCGCCGAAGCGCGGGGTGGGGTGGTCATGGTCACGGCGCTCATCAGTGGACCGCCTCCGGCGCGGTGATGTTGAGGGCGGCGGAGACGAGCGCTTCTTCAGTGATGGCGCTGCCGGTGAGTTCGGTGACGATGCGGCCGTCGTACATCACGGCAACGCGGTCACAGCAGCCGATGAGCTCGGCATAGTCGGTGGAGTAGAAGAGGATGGCGCGGCCCTCGTCGGCCAGTTCGCGCATCAGCCGGTAGAGCTCCTGCTTGGTGCCGACGTCGATGCCGCGGGTGGGGTCGTTGAGCAGGATGATCTCAGGCTGCGTCATCAGCCACTTGGCGATCACCACCTTCTGCTGGTTGCCACCCGACAGCGTCGCGACGGCGTCCTCGGGCTTGTTGATCTTGATCTGCAGCTTCCTGATTGCGTCCTCGACCGCCGCCTTCTCCTTGCCGGGGTCGATGAAGGGGCCGACCGAGACGCGGTCGAAGCTCGCGGCTAGCAGGTTGTCCGAGATGGACATCGGCAGCATCAGGCCCTCGGTCTTCCGGTCTTCGGGCACGAGGGCGATGCGGTTGGCGCCGCCCTTGGCGTCAGCGGGAGAATTGGTGAGGCCGTTGCCATTGCCGACGCCGACCTTGCCGTCGACACCGCGGAGGACGCCGAACAGCGCCAGCAGCAACTCCTTCTGGCCCTGGCCGTCGAGACCGCCAAGGCCGACGATCTCGCCCTTGCCGACCTTGAGCGACACCCCGTTGAGGCGGTTCTCCCAGCGCACATTGTCGACGACGAGGTGCGGGGCGTTCGGTGCTGCCCTTACGGGCTTGGGCGGAAACTGGTGTTCGACCTCGCGGCCGATCATCAGCTTGACGATGTCGTTCTGGCTCCTGGCGCCCTTGTCGAAGGTTTCGATATGGCGGCCGTTGCGGAAGACGGAGAGGCGGTCGCAGAGCGCCTCCACCTCGTGCATGCGGTGCGAGATGAACAGCATGCCGACGCCCTGCTGCTTCAGTTCGCCGAGCACGCCATAGACGGTTTCGACGTCGCGGCTGGTGAGCGCGGAAGTGGCCTCGTCGAGGATTAGCAGCTTGGGGTCCTTGCCCAACGCCTTGGCGATTTCGACCATCTGGCGACGGCTGAGCGACAGGTCGCGGATCAGCGCGCGAGGGTCGACATCCTCGCAGTGGATGCGGGCCAGCAGTTCCTCGGCGCGCAGGCGCTGCGCCTTCCGGTCGATCATGCCGAGCCGGCGAGGTGGATCGGAAATGGAGATGTTGTCGGCGACGGTCAGGTCGGGCAGCAGCGAGAGCTCCTGGAAGACGCAGACGATGCCGGCCCTGGCGGAGTCCGAGGGCTTCGAAAAGCGCTGCGGCCGGCCGCCGACGGTCAACGTGCCGCTATCGGGCTGCACGACGCCGGACATGATCTTGATCAGCGTGGATTTGCCCGCGCCGTTCTCGCCCAGGATGGCGTGGATGGAGCCGCGGTTGCAGGCAAAGTCGACGCCTTCGAGCGCACGAGCGCCCGAGAAGAATTTCGATATGCCGCTCAGTTCGGCAAATGGTGCAGACATGGAAAAGCTTCCCCCAAGCCTTCAAGCCAGCTCGGGCCGGCAATAAGAGAGTCGGAACAGAATGGATGGCGGCGTCGGGCGGGGGCCCGGCGCCGCCTGGCGCACACGGGATTACTTCACGTCAGTTTCCGACTGGGCCATGATGGCCGGGCCGGAGATGTTCACGCCGCAGGGCGGGAATTCATTCACGGTGAAGAAGTTGTCCGGAAGATCGGTCCAGAAGTTCTCGCCGTCCTTGAGCTGGGTGTAGTCCACCGAAGGCAGCGGCACCGAGATCAGCTGCGGCATCACGTTGCCCTCGAGGGCAGAGATGGCCGCCTTGATCGAGATGGCGACGAGGCCCGGCGACTGGCCGATCGACAGGCCCTTGAGCCCATCGGCGGAGTGCTTGGCGACCAGCTTGCGGAAGCCGTTTTCGGCCTCGCCGCTGACCGGCACCCACGGGTGCTTGGCATCGATCAGCGCCTGCACCACACCGGTCGAACCGCCCTGGGTGATGACGGCGTCGAACTGGCCATGGACGGCGAGCGCGTCGGCGGTCACCTTCTGGCCGGTCCCGTCATCCCAGTTGCCCACGACCTGGACGATCTCCCAGGGGCCCTTGGTCTTGTCGAACTCTTCGTGGATGCCGATCGAGCGATCGCGGTCCACGGAGTTGCCGGCGAGGCCACGGACTTCGAGCACCTTGCCCGAGGTCTTGCCGTTGGCTTCCATCTCCTTGAGCACGAAACGAGCCCACTGGCGGCCCATTTCGAGCTGGTCTTCGTTGACCTGCATCACCGCATCGGTATCGAGCACGTTGTCGAACGGCACGATCACCACGTTCTCGCGGTCGGCGAGACGGATGACGCGGTCGAAGCCTTCCGGCGACACCGCGATGGTGACGATGGCGTCAAAGCCCTGGTTGATGAAGTCTTCGATGGCGCCCAGCTGAGCCGGAGCGTCGGTACCGGTCGAGACCACCTTGAACTCGGAGATCTTGTCCTTGACGGCGGGGTCTTCGACATAGGCCTTGGCGGTCTTGATCATCTGGATGCGCCAAGTGTTGCCGACGAAGCCGTTGACCACCGCGATGCGGTAGGGACCGTCCTGCTTGGCCCACTGGAAGTATTTGGTTTCGGCATTCCACGGCGCAAAGCAGGTGGGATCGGCGCCGGGGCCGGCGACCTTTTCGGGGCCGGCGAAAGTCGGAGTAGCAAAGCTGGTGGTCATCATCAGCCCGGCAAGCGCGGCTGATGCTATGCGTAGTGCCTTCATTGTCTCCTCCCAGAGAACTTCGAAAGTTACTGCAGTCACCTCGGATGACCCGGCGCCGGTGTCGCCGCTCCTCCTCGAGCGGGCGTCCGGCGGTGGATCATCTCCTCCTATGGTGGCCCAGAGGGCCGATCCGACGCCCTGCCGGGGCGCCGAAACTGGTCAGATCTCCTATTTGGCCGGCGCGTCCTTGAAGAGCGCGAGGCCGGCTTCGAGATGCATGGTCATGCGGTACTGGTAGGCGATGCGGCTACGGGCCTCGAGCGCATCGACAATGGCGGCGTGTTCGGAGAAGTTCTCACCGCCGAATTTGCGGCGGCTGACGCCGTTCTCCATGATCCTGAGCATCACCGGCTTCATGATCCGGTACATCTCGTTGATCTGCTTGTTGTCGAGGATGGCGATCAGGCGCGAGTGGAAGCGGAAATCCTGCAGGGCGGCGCGCTCGACCGTCTCCTCGGTCTGCATGGCATCGTTGATGGCGCGGAGCGCGGCGATGTCCTCGGGCGTGGTCCTGGCGAACAGGATGTCGAGCGAACCGACTTCGATCAGCGACCTAAAGCCTTGCGTATCAAGGAAATTTTCGCGACTGAGTTCGAGCGTGTTGAACGAATAGAGATCGAAGACCGCGTCCATGCGGCGGTCGATGATAACCGCGCCGACCTTGGGACGGACGTCGACGACGCCGTAAGTCTTGAGGATGCGCATGGCCTCGCGGACGGTGTTGCGGCTCGAGGAGAACATCTCGCAGAGCTCGCGCTCGGACGGAAGCTGGTCGCCGACGCCCAGATTGCGCTGGTCGATCAAGGCCTTGATCTCGCCGACGAGATTTTCGACGGCAGAATCCGTCAGGTGCACGCCCGGCCCCTTGGTGGTTCGTAACGTCGATTTTCGAACGAGCGGAACGACATTGTCCCTCGCCATGACGGCCTCGGCGCGATTGCGTAGATCGGAATGTGGAAGACCCCTCGGCCCCGTATTTGTAGGACCAGATGGGACGCTATTGAGCGAAGCGACTTGAGTCAATGCGCAAATTTCAACGGAAACAGCGTGTTCTGTGTGACAGTCGTGGAAACTGGTCCAACAAATAGGGCAGTGGCCATGACCGGATTATCCGCCGGACCGAGGGCGGGCGGAGCGTCGAAAGCGCAGGCATGCTAACATGTTAGGTGCGTCGGCGCCAGAATTACGTTACCGGTAACATCGCTGTGGATAAGTCCAGCCGGGCCGGAAGTGCGGGGTGCGGGACAGGAAAGTCCGATGGTCGGCGTGGTCGCCGTCCATGAACGTCTGCCGTGTGGCTGTCGGGGTGACGCGGGCGGTGAGGGTTCGGTGCGAACGCGCGGCCTGGTGGCGGCGATGGCCGGTCCCGGGGCGCCGGAAATGCAAGCGGCGCGACCCCGGAGGATCGCGCCGCGAAATCTGGTCAGGCCAGAAGATCAGCCCTTGTAGGCGTAGGTCTTCTGCTGCTGCTCGCCGAGGCCTTCGATGCCCAGCTTCATGGTCTGGCCGGGCTTGAGCCAGACCGGATCGGGCTTCTGGCCCATGCCGACACCCGGAGGGGTGCCGGTGGTGATCACGTCACCCGGCTGCAGGCTCATGAACTGGCTGAGAT
>VFQQ010002095.1_pt1 | contig 24180 bp, 18 predicted proteins | sample 3512341 | NCBI WGS metagenome assembly VFQQ01 (sample SAMN10412373, study PRJNA504923) | tailings metagenome | isolation source: Relicate 2 Philex TSF1 revegetated site | place: Philippines: Tuba, Benguet | collected 2017-08-29 | reverse complement strand
CTCCGGCACTTATTCTTTTACCATCGGCATAGCCAGAGCGCTGCAACATAGGCTGGGTTAAACCGCTAAACAAAGCAATGGTACTAGATCGTAATACCGATAACTCCTTCACCACATCTAATATTTTTCTGCCATTGGCTTCGCTTTTTAAAACATAATCGTCTTGGTTATATCCCGGTAACTGAGTTTGGTCGCCACGGGCAATAGATAATGCCCTGTAACAAAAAATACGCTCAGTATCCATTAAATGAACCAAAATTTCCATAATACTCCACTTGCCCGCTGCATACGGTGTATACAAGGTCTGATCGTCTAAACTGGTTACCAAATCCACAGTATCCATGTGTTGGGTAAGCAATTGTTGCAACACATCATCGGTTTGGCTGCTAAGTTTGGTATAAACCTCGTAGTATGGGTCAAAACCATATTCTTTTAATTGCATCATAAGGCCGCAAAATAAGCATTTTAATTAGGTTAATATAGCATGTTTTTTGGCTGAACCAACCCCCTACCCGGCCATATTTTTAAAGGTAAAAGTCTATCTGTAACATTTGTAACGCTTTGTATAGATTTGTAAGTCCATCTTTGCACTACAATTTTTAAACAAAATGAAATTTTTAAACAAACATAAACTACTCATAATTGGCGCTGCAATGGGTGCAGTTGCCGGATATGCCTATTATTATTTTATTGGATGCGCCAATGGCACTTGCGCCATTACCGCTAATCCGGTAAACAGCACCCTTTATGGTACCATTATGGGCGCATTATTAGGAAGCTCGGCAAACGATGCATTAACAAAAAAACAAAAAACTTCAAATCAATAACAACTATGGCTACTTTTAAAGAAATTATCGAATCGCAAACCCCAACTTTAGTAGATTTTAGCGCAGAATGGTGTGGGCCGTGCAAAATGATGGCACCTATTTTACAAGATGTTGCCGCAAATATTGGCAATACGGCCCGAATTATTAAAGTAGATGTAGATAAAAATCCGCAAGCAGCCGTATTTTACCAAGTGCAAGGTGTACCAACTTTAATTTTGTTTAAGAACGGACAAATATTATGGCGTCAGTCGGGTGTGATACAGGCCGGACAATTGGTAAATATTATTAACTCATTTGTAAACAATTAATTATGTTAAACTTTATAAAAAACCTATTGGGTGGAAAATCCAACCAAGCATTAGCAGATGCTATTGCAAATGGCGCCATTATTATAGATGTGCGCAGCGAAGGCGAATTTGCAGGCGGACATGTTAAGGGTGCAAAAAACATTCCTTTGCCCAAAGTATCGGGTAATTTGGCAAAAATTAAAGCCTTTAAAAAACCTGTGGTATTGTGTTGTGCAAGTGGCATGCGCAGTAGTCAGGCAACCAGTTACTTAAAAAGTCAAGGACTAGAGGCTTACAATGGCGGTTCGTGGTATAAAGTTAATAAACTAGTAAACAGCTAAGTATATGGCAACCAAACACGAAGTATTAGTAAATCATCAAAATGGACAACATTTTACAGCCAATTTAAATGGTTTTGAATTAAGCATGAGTGGCGATGAAAATATTAATGGCGCAAGGCCTAAGCCGCTATTATTAGCATCGCTGGCCGGATGCACCGGAATTGATGTAGTAAGCCTTTTAGATAAAATGAGGGTGGAATATACCGATTTTAGTTTAGTCGTTAATGCCGATCTAACCGATGAGCATCCAAAAGTATATAGTGCCATTTATTTAACCTATCGCATTAAAGTTAATGAGGTAGATAGAGAAAAAGTAGAGAAGGCCGTTAAATTATCGGAAGAAAAATATTGTGGTGTAAGTGCCATGCTCGGAAAAAACTGTCCGATACATGTAAATATTAATTGGATTTAATAATTTTAAATAACAAAAAATCAATTACTAACAACACCATAAGTACACTTACAGTTTAGATTTAATTTGTTCGGCAATGTTTGCTAACTCTTGGGTTAGGGCATTGCCTTTTTTTTGCTGTTGCTGAACCAACAAATTCAACTGATTTAAATACTTTATTTCGTTGATAAATATTTGATTATACTTTACAACTTCATTTAATTGTTTAAGTATTTCATCCATCTGTTTGGCCTTTTCTTGTAACATATCAATTTCAGCCGATACATCTACTTGTTTTTGAGTTTTTGCCTCTATCGACCCCTCACCAAACAGCAACCAATTTACATTTATATGCCTGTAAACTTGAAGTATACGAATAATCATATCTAAACTAGGCTTATTGCGTCCGCTGGCAATATGCGTTAATACAGGCAGCGAAATACCCAAAGCGGCAGCAAACTGACTTTTACTAACACCTGTAAAGTCCATTACCTGAAGTACACGTTTGTTAAGTTCATCCATAGTATTGAATATCAATTAAATAAAACATTTGTTAAGTTGGCGACTTTACAAATGTATAACATGTAAACATTTGTTAAAACATTTGTTAAATTAGCAGATGTAGCGTAGGTTTACATCTTTATATGTATTACATTGATAATATGCACTATATGTACTTTTTATTTTAACTATTTTTACAGAAGTAAATCACGTAAACAGTTGTTTACTTAGGCTATTTAAGGCATTCTTCTGCCCTATGTTTTGTGAAATACATTGCCAATTTTTGTTTCTATTCAAAAATTCAGTGCAAGAGTTGGTTCAAACAATATGGTTTGCCTATTGTTGACTATTTAATGAAAAGTAAAGTTTTAAAAACGGAGACAGTAATTAACAAACCATTAAAAGAGGTATTTGATTTTTTTAGCAAGGCAGAGAATTTAAATGCCATTACCCCACCCGAGTTGCAGTTTAAAATTATAACACCTACACCCATTCATATGGACAAAGGCACTTTAATAAAGTACAGAATTAAACTATTTGGCATTCCATTTTTCTGGAAAACCCTTATTAGCGAATGGAATCCTCCTTATAAATTTGTAGATGAGCAATTAGGTGGACCTTATAGCCAATGGCATCACCAACATATATTTGAAGAAAAAGATGGTAAAACCTATATGACTGATATTGTTACCTATAAAAGCAAAGGATGGATTTTAGCTCCGTTTTTACATTGGTTGTTTGTAGATAAACGCGTTGCCGAAATATTTGAATACCGCGAAAAAAAACTAGAAGCGTTGTTTAAATAAAGCTTTTGTTAAATAATACAACACGTTTATTTGCAAAAACTGCCATTTTGTAAAATGGTTAAATTTAAATTGGTATTGAATGAAATATTTGCATATTAATTCGATACAACATGAAAAAAACATTACTAATTGCAGCCATTGCGCTTGCAACACAAACAGCAGTACAAGCCCAAAACAAATTGTACGATTTTTCTTTTAACAACACTTTAACGGCAAATGTAGGTGTAGGAACTTTTAGCAACTCCGGAATTGCTTGGTCAACTGATAGGCATGGCAATGCAAACGGAGCTGTATGGGTTCAACAAACACTTAATCCTAGCTTAAGAATTTCGGCTAATTTGCCAAACTTACCTACAGGAAATGCAGAAAGAACCATTTCCATTTGGTTTAAAAGAAAAGGTGGTGCAAATGGCGGTTTATTTGCATATGGCGAATCGGCTAACTTAAAAATATTTGGTGCTTATTTTATCGGCGGACAACTAAATTTTCAGGGATTTGGAACTGGCAACGATAGAAGTTTTCCCGATGTTGGCGAAACACATTCCAATTGGATGCACTTTGCGCTAACCTACGATGGTAACATTGTTAAGGCATTTTACAACGGAAATATCATAGATTCATTCGCTAGGGTTTTAAATACCGGAACAACAAATCCCTTCTCTTTAGGAAATATTGAAGCTGAATTTGATGATTTAAAGGTATACGACAAGGCTTTATCGGCCACTCAAATTAAACAGCTGTTTAATAATAATGAAATTGGTGGCACAACAAGTATTCCGTTAAATCAAAAAGTAGAAAATATTGCCATTTACCCAAATCCGGCACAACACAATTTAACTATTGAGCTAGAACAAACACAATTTATTAGCATTGCCGATATTGCTGGAAATGAAGTACTTTCCACGCAAATGGGTTCAGGCATAAACCAAATAAACATTGACTTCTTTACAGCGGGTGTATATATTTTAACCACCCAAAACGGCCATAAAATGAAGTTTATTAAAAACTAATTTATATAAAAAATGCGATAAAAAAGCCGATTCAACTTGCTGAATCGGCTTTTTTTATGTCGTTCTAATTTATTTTTAGCTGCGGTCGATTACCCAATTAGCTACTTTGGGTGCTAATTCTTTTTGCGATCGTGCTCCAACAAAAACACCAATATGTCCGCCTGGAAAAGCATACAATTCTTTATCGGTTGAACCAATTAAATCGTTAACCGGAATGGTTGAACTGTTTGGAATGATATTATCATCTGTGGCATAGATATTTAAGAAAGGCATGGTAATGTTTTTCAGGTTAACTTTTTTGCCACCTAACTCTAATTCACCATGAATTAATTTATTATCGCGCCATAAATCTTTGATGTATTTTCTAAACATTTCGCCGGCTAAATCAGGGCAATCGGCTTTCCATTTTTCCATACGCAAGAAGTTAGCCATCTTAGCTTCATCTTCCATCATATCCATAACGCCAAAATATTTAGCAATATCCATGGTAGGTTTTAACGAGCTAAAACCGGCATTAAGCATATCGGCAGGAATAATTCCTAAGCTATCTACCATTGCATCAACATCCAGGTCTTTGGTCCATTTGTATAGCATGCAACTTCCTTTATCTCCAAAATCGAATGGTGTTACATAAACTGTTAATGATTTTAGTTTTTCGGGGTGTAAAGCAGCATATATGGCGCTAAACGTACCACCCTGGCAAATGCCCATTTTATGAATTTTCTTCTGACCGCTGGTTTTGCGCACAAAATCAACTGCATCATTCATAAAACCTAAGATGTAATCTTCCATAGTTAGGTATTTATGTTGTTGTTTTGGGTAGCCCCAATCCATTATATAAATATCCAAACCTTCGTCTAAAAGCTTTTTCATTAAGCTTCTATCAGGCTGAAGATCTAGCACATCATGGCGATTCATAATAGCAAAGCTTACCAAAACCGGAATATTTGTTTTTGCCGGTGTATCGCGTTTGTAGTGGTATAATTTTACCAAATCGTTTTGCCAAACCAATTCTTTTGGCGTTGTAGCCACTTCTACTTCGTTTATTTTAGATAATACTTCATAACCTTTAACCAGTTTTTCGCTGGTTTTGGTCATTTCTTCCATCATTGCGGCTGCATTAAAATTCATCATATTGTTGTATGTTTTATTAATTTCTGCAAAGTACAGTTTTTTGCATTACAATTAAAAAAATGGCTGAAAAAATGTTGGTTCAGACAGAAAAATAAGGAAAATGGGGCAAAGATGGAGCATTTTACAATTACGAATTCTAAGTAATTTAAAGCAAAATTCGTTTATAGTGGGCAGATTTTTAATGGTAAAAAATCTCCCCTTCTAATCCCTATCTGCGTTTTTTGCCTTTACCTCCGCCCGATTTGTTTTTACCTGTAGTTTTATTTTTACCTTTTTTGCCGGTTAAAAACTGCTTTTTAAATGCAGATGCTTTGTCCTTGCTTACCATTGCCAAATCTATCTGACGCTTAAAAATATCTGTGCGTAAAACCAATACCTTAATGGTATCGCCTAACTGGTATTTTTTGCGGGTATGTCTGCCTAAAATCCATTGGTTTTGCTCGTCGTACTCGTAATAATCATCTTCCAGGTCAGATAAACGCATCATGCCTTCGCATTTAAACATGGTCATTTCTGCATAAATACCCCAATCGGTAATGCCACTAATAATGGCATCAAACTCGTGTCCAACAAAATCCTGCATGTACTCTACTTGCTTGTACCTAATACTGGCACGTTCGGCCTCGGCTGCTTTTACTTCCATTGCCGACGATTTTTTGCAATACTCTTCAAAATCGTCCTGGTTTGCACTTTTACCGCCATGCATGTATTCAAACAATAACCTATGTACCATTAAATCGGGGTAACGACGAATAGGCGATGTAAAATGCGTGTAATGTGTAAATCCTAAGCCATAATGACTGGTTTTTTTTGTTCCATAAATGGCTTTAGACATGGTACGTATGGCCTGACTTTGGATAATATTTTGTTCGGGTTTACCTTCTACCTCGGCAGATATATGATTTAAACTGGCTGCTATGCTTTTAGAACTTGTGGTTTCTAGCTTGTATCCAAAACGAGCTGCAAAAATCTTAAACAATTTTAACTTCTCCTCATTGGGGTCGTCGTGTATGCGGTAAACAAAAGTTTTGGGCTTGCCTGTTTTGTTTTTTTTCGAACCAAACTCTGCCACTAACCTATTTGCCAATAACATATATTCTTCTATAAGCTTGTGTGCATCTTTTCTAACTTTTAAATAAACCCCAACCGGTTTATAATTTTCGTCGAGCTTAAACTTAACTTCATTGCTTTCAAAGCTTATTGCGCCATTTTTAAAGCGCATTTCCTTCATTTTTATAGCCAGATTGTTTAAAGTAATTAGCTCTTGAGCTAAATCGCCCTTGCCGGATTCTATGCGCTCCTGTGCTTCTTCGTAGGTAAACCTGCGTTGCGAGTGTATTATGGTTTTGGCAATACGGCTACTAACCACTTGGGCATTGCTATCTAACTCTACAATTACAGAAAAAGTTAATTTGTCTTCATTGGGTCTTAACGAGCATAATGCATTGCTTAATTTCTCCGGCAACATAGGTATAGTTCTATCAACTAAATATACTGATGTGCCTCTTTCGTAAGCCTCTTTATCAATAATACTGCCGGTTGGTACGTAATGCGACACGTCGGCAATATGAATACCTACTTCTATATTACCATTGTTTAGCACTTTATAACTTAGTGCATCATCAAAATCTTTGGCATCTTCAGGATCTATGGTAAAGGTTAAAGTTTGTCTAAAATCTTCACGACTTTTAATTTCTTCATTTGAAATTTTTTCAGGAATTTTTGCTGCAGCTTTTTCAACACTTTCATCAAACTTAGCAGCAAATCCAAATTCAGCAACAATGGCATTCATTTCGGTATTATGCTCACCGGGTTTGCCAAATACTTCAACAATTTTACCAAAAGGATTATGCTCGGCAATATGCCAATCTGTAATTTCTGCAACAGCCTTTACGCCATCTTTGGCTCCATTTATATGCTCTTTTGCAATAAAAATATCGGCATACATTTTTTTATCATCGGGTATTAAAAACGCATAATTAAAATGCAATTTAACCGTGCCTACAAACTTTGTTTTGGCTCTGGCAATAATTTCTATTACCTCGCCGGCCAATTTAGCACCAGGCTTTACAGCCAACAATTGTATTTTAACTTTATCGCCATGCAAAGCTCGGTTTAAATATTCAGGAGCAATAAATACATCATCGTTTCCCTCATCCGGAATAACATATGCACTGCCATGTTGGGTCATATCTATTTTTCCGGTTATAAAACGGTAGCTAAAAGCTGCTATATATTTTCCCGGACTAACCTCTTCTAACATTTGCTGCGATGCCATTTGTTTTAGCGTTCTTAACAAATCGTTTTTACCTTGTGTAGATTCTATTTCTAATTTAGCTGCAATTTGTTTAGGGTTTAAGGTCTTTCTGCCTGCTTCGGCAAATACCCTGCTTATATTATTTACAAGCGATTTATTCTTCTTCATGTATATGTTTCTTTTGTTTTTTATTGAACCAACATTTGCCAGTTAAACAGCAATTGAAGGTTCAAACAATTGTTTAAATGCCAAAGGCACATCAACTGTTTTTTTAATATCGTAATTATAACAAACCATGCCGGTTTTTCCTTCGCATACCAGGGCGCCATCGGCAACTCTGGTAAACTTATATAGCAAATCAAAGCTGCGGGTTCCAAAATCGGCAGCCGCCACTGCAATTTCTAGCGTATCGCCATAAAAACATTCTTTTTTATAAACTATGGCACAATCGCCCATGATTACACTAACCCCGGCCAGGTTTTTTTCAGAAAAGCCATAATGCATAAAAAACTGCATACGCGCTTCTTGCATTAACTCTAAATAAACATGATTGGCTAAATGATTGCCATAGTTTAAATCGGCAACGCGAATGTTAATACGTATGCTAAAATTAAATTTTTCCGGTAATTGTAGTTTTATTCTTGCCATATTTTGTACATTTGGCAATATATGAAATTTAACACCTACAAGCTAATTATTTTATTTTTTCTTGCTGCGTTTGGGAACATTAATACATTGAAGGCTCAACCACAAATTTTAAAAATAGATACAAGTAAAATAGTAAACCAAACAGGCACAGCCATTAAATTAATTACCTGGAGAGGGCTAAGTGTGGTAAACAATAAAGTGATTTGGAGCAGTGGCACAAAGGGTATGGTTGCATTAAGCACCGATGGTGGCACTACGTTTAAAGCAATGGTTGTAAGCCAATGTCGCACTTGCGATTTTAGAGATATAGAAGCATTTGACGAAAAAGAAGCTATAGTAATTAGTAGTGGTTTTCCTGCTGTTGTTTACAAAACAAATAATGGAGGAATGCATTGGGAGGAGGTTTTTAGAAAAAACGATTCTGCCTATTTTTTAGATGCCATAGATTTTTGGGATAACAAACGTGGTTTAATTTTGGCCGATCCAATAGATGGCGCATTTGTTATGCTTGAAACCATCGATGGCGGTTTAAATTGGAAAGAAATTGAACGTTCAAAAATGCCAAAAGCAGAGGTTGACGAAGCTTGTTTTGCAGCCAGTGGCACAGCATTGCGTTGTTGGGGTAAAAACAGTTTTGCGTTTGTAAGTGGTGACGGAGCATCGCGGTTGTTTTTATTTGAAAAAGGCATTGAAAAACACCAAATTTTTCATATACCCGCAGTAAGCGGAAAACCTAGTCAGGGTGCTTACAGTTTAACCTTGCCATTTGGTAATTTAATTGCAGTTAGTGGTGGCGACTATACCGATGACAATGGCGAACAACCGGCTTTATTTATTTTTAACTATAAAAAGCCTATCTGGCTTAAAAGCAAACAAGTTGAACCCTTAACAGGCTACAAAAGTTGCATTGCAACCATTGGAGGAAATAAATTACTTAGTTGTGGCACTGCCGGGGTTGATTTAATTACACAAGAAAAAGGCTATTTTAAAAACCATCAAATTACCGAAAATGGCTACCATACCATTGGTGTAGCAAAAAAAGGCAATGCTGTGTTTTTAGTAGGTAGCAAAGGCATTATGGCAAGGTATAAGCCTTAAAATTATATTACATGACGGGGTAATGGTTTTTAAATTATCTTAACATTTTTAATGCTTCAATTACAAACATGTCTTTACCTTCTATTAAATCATTTAAAGTTGCAGATTTTACTTGTACTTGTGGAATGATTCCAACTCCATGAAAATTAGTTCCATTATGTTTTGCAGTATGCATTTGTGTTTGCCAAAATTGGTACAACCCGAATAATATAAATGAATTAATATTCCCATTTGTGCCTGCTGTTTGTTCACCAACTATCGTTCCTAGTTTATAATGCTCAACTATCGACAAAATACTTTCTGCGGCACTTATATTTCTCGCATTTACAATAAAAACAACATTATCGGTATACCTTGGCAATAAAGGCGGAAAAACCCAATGAGAGGCATTAATTGAATCTTGTATATGCTCTTTTTGTTGAGGATATAATTTAACAGGGATTGACCATTTCATGGGGTAAATTGTGTCATTTAAAAGATGTGGCAATACTATTCGTTGTACGTTGCCCTTGGGATAGCCTCTACAATCAAAAATAACTCCTTTAGCTTTAGAAATATAGTTTTCATTCATGTAATTCAGAACAGAGTCATTGAGATTAAATAAATTTACATAAAAGTAATCTTTTTTGATTTCGTATACATCAGGGCGTTTATTCGCATTTGCATCATTACTACGTGATAATATATTTCTATTTAAAGAAAGTGTATTTCTAATCCCCTTTTGCAGTAATTCTAACTTAACAACAGTGTTTTTGTAGCCTGATAGTAATTCGCTTTCCGAAATATATTTATTCCAAGTTTGCGTGGCAGATGATACTTTCTGAAGTTTAGTTTTAAAATAATCCATTGCAGGAACACCATCGATGCTAACAACCTGGTCACCAAGATTAATCAGGTGTTTTAATGAGTCTGAAATGTAGGTTACAACCAGTATGTTTTCAATTAGTTGAATTTTAATTGGAGGCACAAAGTCTGGCCACTCAGCCATTGGCGCAAACGGCATAAATCCCGCATGTCCGTCTTTGTATTCAGCACCAAAAAATTCAAGTGTTTCAAAAAATTGTTGTTCATTCATTTCACCTGACACTGTTTTTAAATATTTTTTAAAAATCGCATCGTTATCTATATTCATTTCATTCAAGTACGGATAGAAATATTCTTGCACATTCCACACTATCATTATTATACCAATTCTTACATATTTATCGCTTATGCGGTATTGTCCTTTTTTTGAATCAGGGTCGAATTCACGTATTTTATTGTATAAATTATAAACGCTATCATTAATGCAAATACTAAGTGGAAATGAAACATGTATATTTTCCACATTTTCGGCAAAATACTTATTATCCAGGCCACATCTTTCAATGTTTGAAGTGTAAAGAAATTTCATTTTCGTTGCATTTTCATTGCGATTCCCCCACCCTTTGCTTAATCGATGTACGTAATAACCATTGCACTCTTTTGGTTTTGTTTTTTTTAATTGCTTTTTGGTATTATATGGCTCTACAACTAAATTGGGTTCAAGTTGCGAAAAGCATGATTGAATTATAAGAGATAATTCTTTGTCAGTTTTTGCGTTTTCAACTAATGGCAGGTGTTTTAGCAACAAATCTTCCCAGCCAAAGAATGTATCAACAGCTAGTGTTGGGCTAAAATGACGAATATAACCATAGACTTTATTGAATACGGAAATATTATGTAAACTCCTATTTGAAATATTTTGCTTATGTGCATTCGAAAAATGATTTAAACAGTAAGCCTGTTTTATAAAAAAACACATGAACAAGGCTACATAGTATTTATTTATTTTCATCGTACATGATATTTTGTGCTTTCAGATGTGATGAAAAATATGCTTCGCTAATTATAAAGTTTATGATTAAAATTCTACTTCATATTCTTTTCGAATAAGAGATGAAAAATTAGTGTAAGCAATTGCAACATTCAATCCATCGTGTTGTAAATAGGTTCTTTAGTTTAATCTCTAATTAATGTAATGCTGCCGCGCATTTGGGCTTCTTTTTCCATGTTTAACAACTTATATGTAAAAACATAATAATATACACCTTCCGGGCACTCGCTACCTGTATTAAAGTTTCTGCCATTCCAATTGTTGCCATCGTTGCCAACACCATCTTTTTTACTGCTATATACCTTATTGCCCCATCTATTGTATATGTGCAAATCGTAAATGGTATAACCTTCAATGTCTATATCAAAAGCATCGTTTAGGTTATCGTTATTAGGTGTAAAAACATTAGGAACATGAATTCTAACGCGGGGCTCGGTTTCTTTGCAAATGCTATCAAAACAGTCTTCTGCATTAAACGCCTTTAAACAAATTACAAAAATGCCTGTGTCTGCACCATAATTATGCGCAGGGTTTTGTGCTGTAGATTTGTTTTTACTGCCGGCACGTGGCTGTCCAAAATCCCATTCGTACCTTACTGCATTGGTAGATTTATTGTTAAATTGGTACAATGGTGCCTGCGAAGCATCTATATCAAAATCTGCTTTAATAGGACTAACTGTAATTATCTTTTCAGTGGTATCTACACATGCGCCGGAGGGGCCACCCGTGGGGATTAGCCTAACGGTAAAACTGCCAACTTGCGTGTATCTGGTTTGAACCGACGTGTCCGGCCAAAGTGCAGATAAACTATCGCCATTTCCAAACCACCACTTGTATCCTGCAAATAACGCTTCGCTTCTGGCTGTAAATGTTGTGGGTTCAAACAAACACACGGTATCTTTACCAATAATGCGAGCTCCTGTCCTTTCTATTACTGTAACTTGCCTAATAGGTGCATTTGGATTTAACGAATCGGGGAAAACCGCGCGGCAAGTTTTGTATTGCATGGTAACCTGATTAAAAATGGTGTCTTCGCCTAATAAATATATTTTATAAGTGCCGCCCTTGGTGTAAGTATGGGTTACATTTGTATCTTTTAGTGTAGATAGAATAGCCCCGTTTTGATCGCGGAAAAACCAAATCCAATTTTGTAATTGATAGCCGGTTGTGTTTTTAAAGTTAACCGTAAATGGCGCACAACCTGCGGTATCGCCAAGTATTTCAAACGAAGGTCTTGGTCCGTCTATAAAAATCTTACTGTAAGCAGTATCTACACATCCATTTTGGGTTTGAACCACCAATTTAACATTAAATGTACCATTGCTGGTAAAATCGTGTACGGGATTTTGAATAATGCTACCCGGCTTACCATCGTCGTAATCCCATCTCCAGCTATCAATTCTGTCGTACGGCTGCTGGCCAAATAAGGCCGACGAATCGGTGTAAATAGACGAATCTCTAAAAGTTAAAATTTGTGGAGAGCATAAGTACCTTGGAAGCATACTGGCAATATGCGCTTTAACATCTACCACACGCACAATTTGTGGTGTTCTTATGGTATCTCTGCAACCCAAGCTATCAACCGCAATCATTCGTATGGGATAATTGGCCACTTTATTAAACTTAACAAAGGGTGCTGCTCCGGCTAATGTGTAGCCATTACCGGTTCCTATTTCCCAAAATACTTGTTCCTTTCCTTGCCGCGCACGTGCCGTATCTCGCCAAAAAGCAATATTACTTCCAATGTATCTGATATTATCCAGAAACTGAACAGAATCGTATAAGCACAATGTATTTTTGCTTAAACTAAATCCTGCTGTAAATCCAAGTGTTATAATTTGCTGGGTAGAACTAACACACCCTCGTGTATTGGTAACAGAAACGGTAATACGTTTAATACCCCTGTTGCGAAAGGTATAAAAAGCAGAAGGCAAAACAGAATCGCCAAATGCCAATTGGTAGGTAATAATTGTATCTGTATCAAACCTATACTCTACCCTAACAATACTATCTTGTATGGAATCTGCCATGCTTGCCCTAACCGTCCACGGTCCGCAACCAGGCGTTAAATTAGTAAGGGCAAAAGCCGGGTTAATTGGCCAAAACCTAAACATATATCTATACCAGGCGGTGTCGTAGCAAGGATTTCCATTTTTATCCAAGCCATTTTTTATAATTAAACCAACGGTAACCCAGCCGGAGCTATCGCAAGTTTTTGAGTAAACATGGTCGTGAAAATCTTTTAATGTGTCTATGGCAACCCAATTGTTTTTTCCACAAGCAGAGTCTAAATTAATCCAGGCTCTTTCTCTGCCACAAATAGGTAGGGTTTTATCTAGCCAAAAGCGAATAGGATTATTTAAACAAGGCCTACCACTTGTGGTGTAATATAAACCCGGACGCACTGGATTGCTGGTGCTATCCCAACCGGCATCAGGTTGTGTTAATTTTAGCGAGGCGCGACTGGTATCTGTGCAGCCTCGGTCCATATCGGTCATTATTAACGTTGCTGTATAACATTGTTCTTTTCCATTGCTGTAGCGGTGTTTTACATTAATGGTATCCATACTATAGCGGCAATTAACACCAACATTTTGATTTAAACGTGTTATGGTAGTGCAAGGGGGCGCAAACGGATCGCCAAAATCCCAAATATAAAACATGTTATTGTTTTTATAATAGCAACTTGTTTCAACAACAGGTGTTCTAAAGTACACGGTATCGTAAATTTCGCATTGAATGCTATTTAAAATAGCAGCATTGGGTTTATCAAAAGTTTGACTAACGGCATTTGGTCCATAAATATCTACAAATGTATCTTTCTTAATAAAGCAATTGGCCAGCCTTACATACATAGAAATTTTATACCTGCCGCAATCCGGAAAAGTATAGTTTACATTGGTGTTAATTATAGAATCTAAACGGGTGCCACTGCTGTTAAATATTGCCCAGGAAACGATGGCACTTGGGTCGTTTTTAGATTGAAAAAGAATGGCATTGTTTCTAAAACAACTGTTGTTGGAACTTAAATAAAGGGTATCGTTAATACGGGCGTTAGCTCCGGCAGGTGTAACGGTAAAGGTGTCTTTGCATCCATTAATATCGGTAACGTACAATTTTCCGGTAAAACTACCTGTAGCCGTGTATGTATGAATAAAATTGGTCCAGTTGGTTGAATTAAAATTTCCATCGCCAAACTCCCAAAGAAACGAGCGTATTTGGCTTTGAGGTATTTTGGTTGTATTAATAAATGTAACTGGTGTTTGGTTGCATTGCACAGTAAAATTTGTTGTAAAACTTACTTCTTGCATTTTACTCCATACCACAGCGGCATTTTGTACCTCTCGCCTATCGGTACAATTGTTTGTATCTGTAACTTCTAATACAATAGGAAAAGCACCACCTAGTGGATTTGAATAGGTATGGCAAACAGGGTTTACGCCCGGCGGAGTATTATTAAAACTGCCATCGCCCCAAAGAATTATTCTGGTATTTAAAGGCGCATTGCTTGGCCCGGGGGTAGATAAGTCGTTAATGCAAAATACGTTTCCTTTAAAACACTGTGTATCTAATGTGGTAAGTGCAAAATTTGCAACAGGCTTAGATACCACATTTATGGGGTTGCCTTGTACGGTGCAACTGCTGCTATTGCTAAAATTTACAGTTACAGAGGGTGTAAAAACACCAATTGCCGGGTATTGGTATATGGGGTTAGATTGAGTGCTGGTTGCGCCATTGCCAAAATTCCAATTATAACTTACAGGTGTTAAGCCGCTGTTAAAGGTAACCGAAAACAGCATGGTATTGCCTAAACAAACTTTATTAGAGGCTGTAACAATTTGGCAGTTTTGCGCAAATGTGGGTTCAAGGCTTAATAGCCAAAAACAAAAAAACAAAGCAAGTAGCTTTTTAAACATGATGCAATTTGAACAATAAGACCAGATAAAACAAACTTTGGTTGCTTAAAATTTGCTTAATAATATAAATAGCGCATTGGCAAAGGCTTGTTAATTGGTGTTAAAATCGTAATTATTAATTATTTTGCCAATAAATTTTGGAATTGCCGGTTGAACCAACTTTTGCAAACTATGTAACAATTAAATTAACTGGTTTTATTAAAATTTAAGCCACTTAAACAACTACCGTTGCAAATAGCATACAGTGTTTCAATTGGGTTGTATTACAAACAGTTAATTTGCTTTACAATTAAAAATCCGGCTGGTTTTAAGAGTTTTTTAAGGCAATTTACCTGCATTATGTTTGTAAATTATTGCATTAAAATTGGTTTGTTAGTTTAGTTTTATACTACTTTGCGGCAAAAGTGAGCAAAAATTGCTTGGATTATGGTAAAAAATTTAGTCATCGTAGAGTCGCCGGCAAAGGCCAAAACTATAGAGAAATTCTTAGGTAAGGAATTTACAGTAAAGTCGTGTTATGGGCATATTAGGGACTTAAAAAAGGGCGATGATGCCATAGATGTTAAGAATAATTTTACCCCATTTTACGAGGTAAGTGCAGATAAAAAACAAGTAGTATCTGAGTTAAAAAAATTAGCTAAAGAAGCCGAAACGGTATGGTTAGCATCCGACGAAGACCGCGAGGGAGAAGCCATTAGCTGGCATTTGGCCGAAACGCTAAACCTGGATCAAAACAAAACCAAACGTATTGTTTTTCATGAAATTACAAAACCTGCCATTTTAAAAGCCATAGAAAATCCGCGTACCATAGATAAAAACCTGGTAGATGCCCAACAAGCGCGCAGAATTTTAGATAGGTTGGTGGGTTTTGAGTTGTCGCCTGTTTTATGGAAAAAAATCAAATCAAATTTAAGTGCAGGTAGGGTTCAAAGCGTAGCAGTTAAACTTATTGTTGAGCGCGAACGTGAAATAAATGCTTTTGAATCTGAGAGCCAGTTTAAAGTTACAGCCCATTTTATAACAGGTGGCAAAACGTTACAAGCCGAATTAAATAAAAAGTTTAAAACAGCTCAAGAAGCAGAAGATTTTTTAAAAAAGTGTATTAATAACGATTATACCATTGCTGATTTAGAAGTAAAGCCTGCAAAAAAATCGCCTGCTCCGCCTTTTACAACCTCTACCCTGCAACAAGAGGCCAGTAGAAAATTAGGTTATGGTGTTGCTACAACCATGAGCATTGCACAAAAGCTATACGAAAATGGTCATATTACCTACATGCGTACCGATTCGGTTAATCTAAGCGATTTAGCCATTGCAAGTGCAAAAAATCAAATAACTGCACAATATGGTTCAAGCTTTAGCAAAACAAGGAAATATACTACAAAAAATGCCTCTGCGCAAGAGGCTCATGAAGCTATCAGGCCCACTTACTTCGAAAACATTACCATAGATGGTACAAGACAAGAACAAAAACTGTATGAGTTAATTTGGAAACGTGCCATTGCATCGCAAATGGCCGATGCAGAATTAGAAAAAACTGTAGTTACTATTGCCATAAATGGGGTAAACGAAGTATTTACGGCAACCGGTGAGGTATTAAAATTTGAAGGCTTTTTAAAGGTGTACCTAGAAGGTAAAGACGATGAAGGCGATGAAGAAAACAGCGGTATGCTACCTCCATTGCATGTTGGCGAAAAACTTACGGTTGAAAAAATAGAAGCCACCGAACGCTTTAGCAGAGCTGCACCAAGATATACCGAAGCCAGTTTGGTAAAGAAAATGGAAGAATTGGGCATTGGTAGGCCAAGTACTTATGCGCCTACCATTAGCACTATTTTAAAACGCGGGTATGTAATTAAAGAAGATAGAGAAGGAAAAGAACGTAATTACACGCAACTTACACTGCAAGGAAGCACCATAAACAAAGCCGTTTTGGTTGAACGCTACGGAAGCGAAAAATCTAAATTGTTTCCGAGTAACTTAGGAATGGTTGTAACCGATTTTTTAAGCGAGCATTTTGATAAAATTATGGACTATGGCTTTACAGCCAGCGTTGAAAAAGAGTTTGACGAAATTGCAAATGGTTATTTGCAATGGAGTAATATGATAGATAAGTTTTACAGCCCTTTTCATAAAGATGTTGAAAAAACCATAAGTGGTGCCGACAGGCAAAGTGGCGAGCGTTTATTGGGGGCAGATCCCACCACCGGAAAAAATATTTATGCTAAAATCGGGCGTTATGGGCCCTTGGTGCAAATGGGCGAGAATAACGATGATGATAAACCTCGATACGCCAGTTTAAGATCGGGACAACTGATTGAAACCATTACACTTGAAGAATCGTTGGAGTTGTTTAAACTTCCGCGTGTGGTTGGTGTATTTGAAGACAAAGAAGTTAAAGCAAATATTGGCAGATTTGGCCCTTACTTAATGCACGATAGCAAATTTTACAGCATACCAAAGGAAGAAGACGTTTATGCCGTAACAGCCGAAAAAGCTGCAGAAATTATTTTAGCTAAGCGCGAAGCTGATGCCAATAAACTAATTAAAGTTTTCGATGAAGACAATGAAGTAAAGATTTTAAACGGCCGCTGGGGTCCGTATATTGTTAAAGGAAAAAACAATTATAAAATTCCAAAAGGTACTACCGCCGATGCATTAACTTATAATGATGTAGTTAAATTAATGCAGGCAAGTGGAAAACCCGATACGAAATCTGAAGCACCCATTAAAAAAGCAGCAGCAAAAAAAGCCCCGGTTAAAAAGGCGGCAGTTAAAAAAACTGCAACCAAAAAGAAATAACTTTGCATTATGCTAACGCCCGGCGAAATAAAATCGCTTATTGCATTATTAGATGATGATGATCCGGATATTCTGAATCATATTGAAAACAAACTGCTAGAAATTGGCTATACTGCTATTCCGTTTTTAGAACAAGAATGGCATAGCATTTCCAGTATCGAACATCAGCAAAAAGTAGAAAATATAGTACAACGCATACAGTTTAATGCGCTGTGCAGCGAATTGTCGCAATGGGCGCAATTGTCCAATCCAAGCCTGCTAGATGGTGTTTTCTTGGTTTCAAAATACCGTTTTCCCGATTTAGACAAACAACAAATTTTAAACGTAATAGACAAAATGCGTTTAGATGTTTGGCTTGAATTACACATGGATTTAACGCCTTACGAAAAAGTGCGTATATTAAATTATGTGTTTTATCAGGTGTATGGCTTTAAAGGAAATACAGATGCATATCACGATCCATCTAACAGCTATATTAATCAGGTATTAGAATCAAAAAAAGGCAACCCCATTATGTTGGCGGTAATTTATATGTTAGTTGCTCAAAAGTTAAACATTCCAATTTTTGGCGTTAACTTACCACAACATTTTGTATTGGCCTACACCGAAGAGCAATTTGTAGATTTTACCCAAGCGCAATTTAACGATATTGAAAAGTTAATCAATCCGGTTGGAAAAGTATTATTTTACATCAATGCCTTTAATCAAGGTGCTATATTTTCTAAGGCAAATTTAGAGCAGTTTTTGGCTCAAATACATATCGAACCAAGGTATGAATATTTTGAACCTTGCAGCAATATTGAAATTGTTAAGCGCATTTTGCGTAATTTGTTTAGCGCTTACGAAAAAACAGGCAAAATCCAAAAAGCTGCCGATATTCAGCATTTGTTATATTTACTTGGCGAGCCTCCTCTTACTAATTTTAAAGAGGTAAATCCCGAAGAAGAACTTTAATATTAAAAATGGCAACTTTTATAAAAATGCAGCCAGTTTTTTAATGGTAAAGCAAATTTTAAATTCCTTTTTTAAAGTTTAGGTAAAACGCTTATTGCATTTACTAAATCGTTTCAGTTTATTTAAATGTTGAATCTGGATTTAATCACCCACTACAACACGCTGATAGGTTATTTTTCCATTGGCATTTACAGCAATAATATACATGCCGTTTTGCAAGTTACTAACCGGCAAGCTAACCGCATTAGTTAAGGGTTTTGTCGATAGCAAAACATTTCCGGCAAGGTCTAGTATTTGCACAATGGCGTGTTCGGGTAGCCATTCAATATTTATAACCTGCCTGGCAGGATTTGGGTAAATTTTAAATCCTGGCATATCCGTTTTATTTTGTTTTGAACCCACTGTTAAACACGGCAAACGATTAATGTATTGCCAAATGGTTTCGTTAAACAAAAATGGCACCAATGCATTATCCGGAGCATTGCCCATCCTAATCCAAACCATATTTTTGCTTGGCACTATATTTATAAACTGTCCATCTTTACCCATAGCAAAATAAGCATCTGCCGGAGCAGAGGTGTTTAGCCAACCATTAAAAACAGCTTGCGTTTGCGGAATCATAAAACTTTGTTTACCATTTAACCACCATAAATAGCCATAAGACAAATTATAGTTTTGAGAAGTATTTGTCATTTGATTAAAATAATTGGTATCTGTTAATATTTGGTTTCCGTTCCAATTACCTTTGTTAAGCATAAGTAATCCAAAGCGCGCCATACTTCTGGCATTGCTTATGTACACATTGTTGAACCCAATTTTAAAAAAACCACCCGAAATACCAGTTGGTATTTTTAATTTTAGGTTGGTGTAGGTATTTAATAACATTCCGGTAGCATTTGCAATAACAGTATCTAATAAAGTATAGGGGGCATTGTGATAAGCCCAACGTGTGCCGGCATCGGCTTTGTAAGTTAAGCATGAATCTATTGTACAATATTGATCTGCCACTGCATCATTTAAACCGGTTGCCATGCTTAATTGATGTTTAATGGTAATTTTATCTTCTTGGGCTTCGGTGCAATTGGTCCAACCTTTTCCTAAATAATCAGAAACCTTATTGTTAATATTTAATTTACCTTCTTGTTGGGCTATACCAGCCATAACCGCTGTTAACCCCTTGCCAGCCGACGCCCATTGCCATGGAGATGTAGCTGTATGTCCATCAAAGTATTTTTCTAAAACAATTTTGCCATTGTACAATAAAATAAATGCTTTGGTTTGGTTGGTTTCAAGTAATTTATACAAGCTATCTATTTTTTCTTCACACCAGTTTAATGTATCGGGCGGCAGGGTTTCCCATTGATTGCCCGTTAACGGCGGAAAATAAGTGGTTTGCGACTTGGCTAAATTTGTAAATAACAACAAGGCAAAAAGTAAACCATAAGATTTATTCATCATGAAAATTTTATTGTTTTGATACATTTAACTACAAAAGGTTTAAAAAAAAAGCCTCCTTCCGGAGGCTTTAAAAACTTATTAAGCATCAATATTTGCATATTTGGCATTTGCCTCAATAAACTCTCTTCTAGGAGGAACTTCATCGCCCATTAACATACTAAAAACATGGTCTGCCTCTGCGGCACTTTCTAAGCTTACCCGTTTTAAGGTTCTGGTATCAGGGTTCATGGTGGTAGACCATAATTGTTCGGCGTTCATCTCGCCCAAACCTTTGTAGCGTTGAATGTTAACATTATCCGGGTTACCGCCTTTTGCCAATTGTTCAACCGCTTGTTCGCGTTGGGTTTCATTCCAACAATACACTTCTTCTTTGCCTTTTTTAACTAAATAAAGAGGTGGTTGAGCAATATAAACGTATCCGAATTCAATTAATTCTTTCATGTAACGGAAAAACAAGGTAAGAATTAACGTACGAATATGCGATCCATCCACGTCAGCATCTGTCATAATAATGATTTTATGGTAACGTAGTTTATCCATGTTAAGGGCTTTATTATCTTCGGTTGTTCCAATGCTAACACCCAAAGCCGTAAACATATTTTTTATCTCTTCGTTTTCGTAAATTTTGTACTCTAAGGCTTTTTCAACGTTTAATATTTTACCTCTTAGCGGTAAAATAGCTTGAAAAGCGCGATTTCTACCTTGCTTAGCGGTTCCACCTGCCGAGTCGCCTTCCACCAAATATAATTCGCAAATAGTAGGATCGCTTTCGCTGCAATCGGCTAATTTACCGGGTAAACCACTTCCGCCCATTGCGCCTTTGCGTTGCACCATTTCGCGGGCTTTTCTTGCCGCTGCGCGCGCTGTAGCAGCCAATACTACTTTATTAATAATCTGACGGGCTTCTTTTGGATTTTCTTCCAAAAAGTTATTTAACATTTCACCTACACATTGATCAACTGCGCCGGTAACATCGCTATTACCCAATTTGGTTTTTGTTTGACCTTCAAATTGAGGTTCGGCAACTTTAACAGAGATAATCCCCGTTAAACCTTCTCTAAAGTCATCGCCACTAATTTCTACTTTAACAGCTTTTAATAAGCCTTCTTTTTCGGCATATGCTTTTAATGTACGTGTAAGTGCCCTTCTAAATCCGGCAACGTGCGTACCGCCTTCAATTGTATTGATATTATTAACGTAAGAGTGTAAGTTTTCGGTGTAACCGCTGTTGTATATCATAGCCACCTCAACAGGAATACCTTCTTTCTCTCCTTCTACATAAATAGGTTCAGCCAATAATTTTTCGCGTGTGCCATCAAGGTAATTTACAAATTCTTTTAAACCTCCCTGGCTATAAAAAACTTCTTCTTTAAAGTTTCCGGCTTCATCCGGACGAAGGTCTTTAAGTGTAATACTTATTCCTCTGTTAAGGTAAGCCAATTCGCGCATACGCGCTGCCAAAGTATCATATTTATATTCATGGTGAGTAAAAATGCTCGTATCCGGTTCAAAATATTGCGTGGTACCACGTTTATCGCTTTCGCCAATAACTTTAACATCGTACAATGGTTTACCACAGCTGTACTCTTGTTGCCAGATTTTTCCTTCGCGGTAAACGGTAGTGCGCATTAAGGTTGAAAGTGCATTTACGCAACTTACACCCACACCATGCAAACCACCCGAAACCTTATATGTATCTTTATCAAATTTACCCCCGGCATGCAAAACAGTCATAACTACTTCTAGTGCACTTTTCTTTTCTTTTGGGTGAATACCGGTAGGAATTCCCCTACCATCGTCTTCAACGGTAATTGAATTGTTTGGATTAATGGAAACAATGATGTTTTTGCAATGACCTGCAAGCGCCTCGTCTATCGAGTTATCAACCACCTCATATACTAAATGGTGTAAACCCCTTACTCCTACATCGCCAATGTACATGGCGGGTCTTTTTCTTACTGCTTCTAATCCTTCTAAAACCTGAATGTTTTCGGCCGAGTAATTTCCTTTTGCGTTAGCTTGTTCTGTGCTCATTTATGTATTCTATAACAGTTGGTAAAGGTATTACAATAGAGTTGTATTACCTAATGGTTAAGCACAAAATTAAAGGTGTGTTTTCCACAATTTTTCCCTACATTTTATGGCATTTGCCTTTTAAGCAACTTGCTGTAAAATATGCCTTTATCGGTTTCTATTACAACGGTATAAATGCCTTCGGGTAAAAAATCGGCTTGGTAAATATGGTTAACACTTGGTTTAACATTAAAAATCTGGCTACCTAAGGCGTTTGTAAGGGTAATTTTTAGCACATTTAGGCTTGAACCCACCTCTAATTTAAAAACGTTTTGAACCGGATTTGGATAGATATTAATGTTGTTAATGGTAAATGTAGGTTCAACAACAGAAACCAAAGTTGTATCTATTGAAAGTAAAAAAATACCACTGGTTAAATCGCTGGCCAACATGCGCTTACTTGGTAAGAAGGGATACACGCCCCAACAACCTTTAAAACCGGTGTATTGTTCCGGCTCAACCGGATGTGTATCGAACCATGCTACCCTAACCGGATTTTCAGGGTCTTTTAAATTCCACACTTGTACACCATCGTGGTAAGCACTTACATAGGCAAAATCGCCATACCAATAGGCATTATGTGGCCTGGCCAGCGGGTTGCTGTTAAACATCGAAACAAATTTGGGTTCAGACAAATTGCTAATGTTAAAAATCTTTGCCGAAAGTCCAATGTTTTCGTCGGTAAATAACAAGTATTTACCTGTAGCATCAAGCCATCCGCTGTGGTTATAACCTTGCTGTGGGTAACTGGTAATTAAGCCTAACAAGCGTTGCTGTTGCAAATTGGTTAAATCGAAAATAAATAACCCCGAGTTGCCGGTACCTAAATAAACGGTATCGTTGCGGGCATACATTTCATGTACATAGGTAAATAAAGGAATACCGTTTATGGATGGCACTTGTAAATCGGCCAATAATGTTGGATTTGCAGGATTTTGCAAACCAAGAATTCTAAGGGTATTAGGCGCACCACTGCCGCTGTTGCCGCACATGTACAATCTTTTTGATGCACTATCTATAAAAATGGTATGAGTAAACGATGCAAATTCATTGCTTTGGTAAACTTTATGCACCGAATCTGGCAGGAAGCTTAAATCAAAAATCTGCATGGCCCCTACTCCGGTAGCTTGGTCGGCCACTGTGTATAAGTAATTGCCAAAGGTTTCATAATCGCGGTTACGGGCAAACCGGCATGCGCCGTATTCCACATCAACCAATTGCAATTTATTGTTGTTTGTAATTAAAAAAATATAAATGCTATCGGTGCTGCCAGCAATGGCATACTCTCTGCCATCAATTGGGTTGTACCAGCCGGTAATGTCATTCCAAATATCGGTGCCATCTACTTTAGGTAAATTGGGGTTGTTAAAACGGTCTAATTCGGCCATTTTGTATGCTTGCTGGGCTTGTAGGTTCAAGCAAAAACAAGAAATAATTAATACAAATGCAGCGTGTTTCATAGCAATAAGTAAGTTATTTGGTTAATAAAGTTGCATTATCACAGATAGCGGTATGTATAGTGCACTTTGGTTGTTTTAGCTCCTAACGAGTTAAATAAGCTATGCATTTTGGGGTTAAAATCGCCTATCCATGCTAATTCTGTAGTACGCATTTTAGGGTGATTGCCTATCATGGCATCATGAAATTTCATAATCATGCCAGTTTCTAAGCCTAGGTTTTGGTATTTTGGAATAACGCCAAACACAATACCCCTAACCCTGCTTATATCGCCAAACTTGCGGTACCATAAAAACTTTAGCATGCCCCATGCATTAAGTTTGCCGTTAAGGTGTTTAAATATTTGGTTAACATCAATAACAT
>VFQQ010002094.1_pt1 | contig 24200 bp, 44 predicted proteins | sample 3512341 | NCBI WGS metagenome assembly VFQQ01 (sample SAMN10412373, study PRJNA504923) | tailings metagenome | isolation source: Relicate 2 Philex TSF1 revegetated site | place: Philippines: Tuba, Benguet | collected 2017-08-29 | reverse complement strand
CCCCCCTTTTCCCCCCCCCCCCCCCCCCCCCCAGTCCCTGCCGCCCCCCTCTCAGCTCACTTGTTGGCGATCTTGGTGAAGGTGGTGGAGCCGGAGCTCATGAGCACCTGGCGCACCCGGTTCTCAAACGCCTTGAGGCCCTCGTCGTCCACGCGCAGGAAGGCCTGGGCGGGTGGGTGAGGGGCGGGAGCGATGGCATGGTGTGGGCAGAACGATACACGCAGGAAAGAGGCCCACAACCCGACGGCGGCTTCCAACAACAACAGCAGGGGCAGGCGCAAGGAAACAGCACCGGGCGCAGGCAGGGCAGCGAACAGCGGCGTGCACACTCTGTGGCAGCACACATGCACACCCACCTGCGCGGTGCGCTCCTTGGTGACTTCGTTCTGCAGGCTCCACACGCCGTCCTTGTGGGCCAGCCCCTCCTGCGCCATGCGCACCTTGGGCAGGATGCGCACCTGGGGCAGGGGAGGGTAGCAGGGAGAAGTGAGGGTGGGTGGTGGGCGAGGCAGATGATGAGGCAACTAGAGGTTGGATGCCTGCCCTGTGCGGCAATCCAGTGTGCACACTGCTTGGTGACCACCCAGGCCCCCACTGGCTGCCAGCCAAGCGCTGCCGGCCCTCACCTCGAAGCCGGACATGGCAAAGAGGAGGTTGGGGTTGTCCTTGGAGTAGACGCTGACGAACGAGTTGTCCCAGTCAAAGGTGGTCAGCGAGCGCGGCAGCCGGTTCTTCATGTCCCAGAAGACGGCCTGGGACGGGCGGGGAGGGAGAGGACGGGGAGGAGACGGTTTGGACATGCCCGAGCGCAAGCGCGAGGCTGAAAGCTAGCAGCTCACACCCTTCAAGGCAGTGATACAGAGAGCTGCGCTTGTTGCAAGGCCATGCAAGCTCCTAGCCAGCCAGCCCCGCAACACCCCAGCCGTCATTTACACTCCTCGCCCTGCGCTCACCCGCCCCAGGTTCACATCGTGCTTCATGAGGCGCATGCGCGCGTCACGCGGCCAGCACCTGTGCGGCACACCAGGGGCATACGTGCATCGCTGAGCAATCAAGGCGGAATGGCATCCAGAAGTGGCGGCGTCAGGGCGGCAAGCTGCGGCTGTTGCGCCTGCATGCTCATGCAACATCCGTCACATCCCAGTGTGTCTCATGCAGCGCCCGGCCGGCTTCCTGCCAGAATCCTCGGGAGCGGGAGCAGCCACCACATACAAAAGCGCCTCACTTCTTGTTGTTGTAGCCCACGATGTTTTCGTTGTTGGGGTCGGGGTGCTCGGTGAGGTAGCGCTGGATGAGGTCGCGCGCCTCGTCCGCGCTGAACCGGAACAGGATGTGCACCTGGAAATTGGAAAGGGGCGAGGGGCGGGAAGGGGCATGCTTGTGAGACGTGGGCAAAGCATCGGCAGGCAATCCCCATCAAACATGCGCCGAGGTGCGCTGCTGGGCCCCATGCTCACGTGCTACCGCTGGCGCACCGTTCCCCTTTCCCTCCTGCCAGCCTGCTGCCTTGCACTTGCCCCCAGCCCACCTTGTTGGTGTAGCGCTGGTAGAGGCGGATGGGGTGCCGCATCTCCGTGCGCACGTCGCGGAAGGTGAGGAACTCGTTGGGCAGGTTGGGCGCACCCGCAATCTCTGCGGCGAGCGGGCGGGGGCGGTGGGGCAGGCAGCAAGCAGTGAGAGAGGGGAGGGGGCGGCGCAGGCAGGATCCAAGCGCTGCCTGGGTGCCAGCCACAGCAGGATCATGCGGAATCAGCCGCCCTGCGAGCCAGCCCTTCGCCTCCCAGCTCAGCAGGCCCGTATCCTGCACGCACCCGATGCGCGTGTGAGGCCCAGCAGCAGCAGGTCGAGGACCAGGCCGTAGTACTGGGTGATGAAGGAGGCAAACTGCAGGCCGCGGATGATGCCGTACGAGTTGGTGTGCGCCATGTCCTTGTAGGAGATGACCACGTTGTTCTTGGCTGCGTGGACAGGTTGGGGGTGGGCAGTGCAGGTGGGGGTGAGACGTGCGCATGGGTGTGCGACATGGTGGGGGTGGCGGGGCAAGCTGCAGTGAGCGCTATTGCTCACGCAGACACAGTCTGGCCGCTCACAGGTCATGTAGTCGGCGATGTTGTGGTCCACAATGAGGCGCAGCAGGCGGTTGAGCAGCGTGAGGTCCACCTTCTCCCACAGCTTCTCCAGCGTCGACTGCGGGCAGGATGGGAGGTGGGCAGGGCAGCGAGGGCAACGGTGGGAGGCATGCAGGAGTACACGCAACAGGACCAAGTACGTCCAGATCCTCAGTGACAGAATGCCGGCGCATAGGCAAGGTTCCACTACATGTCCAAGCTTGTTTCCAAAGCACTGCCCCCGCCTTCTGAAGCGCACCTGCATCATGACCACGCACTCGCCGTTGGCGGTGTCCCACACGTCGGTCAGGTTGTTGATGCCCTGCAGACGACAGGCAGGAAGAACGTGGCTCTGTTTAGACCTCGAAGCAGGCAGCCAAGAGCACTGTAGGCAGCTCAGATGGCAACCACATCCCAGCGACCTGATGAAGCAGACAGCCGAACTTGATCCGCCCTGTCCTGCCACCCACCTGGCACCACTTGTAGACCAGCAGCGGCGGCGGCTCGCTGTCACCAGGCTTGATCCAGTTGGGGAACAGGTGCCGCTTGTCGCTCTCGTACCACAGGTACTGCACACAGGGGGAATGGAGGCGGGCGGAAGGGAGGAGTGAGCGGCAGCTGCAGGCCGAGCAGCAGGCGGGTGGTGAGCAGAGCCTGCAGGCAGGCCCAGCTGCGGGCTACACGCTGTGCAGCACATCTGCAGGGCTGCACAGTGCCAGCCAAGCCAGCTGACCACTCTCACCTGGTCCAGGTACGAGTCGGTGATCTTCTCCAGCGGCTCAATCTCGTACACCGGCACCTGGGTAAAAAAATGGCAGCAGGGGGAGCAGCAGGATCAAGAGCTATGCAGATGGACAAGAACAGACACGCTTGACGTGTTGACGTGACACACATTTCCGCAGCGGGCGGGCGCTGCGCCTCACGTACCAGGTGCGAGTACATGTCGAAGAACTCGATGGCCACCTCCTTGAACGACCGCTGCGTCAGCAGGTGGCGCTTGATGCGGCTCAGCGCCTCGTGCGGGTTGTCGTACGCCTGGAAGGGGGAGGGAAAAACCAAGCACGGTCTGAGAGAGTGATTTAAATGACAATGCCCTCAAAACCCGTCACGGTTCATTGCAAAATGGTGTGGTTCAATTCGTCTGTGCAATCATGAGCAGTTGCACTCCCTAATCATGCACAACAGGCACGGTTCCCCACCTGCTCGATGAGGCCCAGCTCCTCGCGCTGCAGCTGGTTGAGGCGCACAGCGACCGTGTACTGCTCCTTCAGGCGCTCCAGCGCCTGGCAGGGTGGACAGGTGGGGGCAGTGAGGGTGCACCAGTGAGTCAAATGCTAGGGGCTGTGGCTGCCGTGCAGCGGTATGACAGACTTTGCCTGCCAACCCCTGCAAGCACAAAGTGTGCCATTCAGCTGGCCAGCACAATGCAGCCAGCCCAGGCATCCGGCCTGCCCAGCCCACCAGGATGAGCAGCTTGGTGTCGTGCTTGTAGGACAGGGGTGGGAAGGGGATGGGTGCAAACTTGCGCGACTCCAGCCAGTGCACCGTGGTGGTGTAGATGGCCACAGCCTCCTCAGGTGTCACGTAGGGGCCGTCCTGTAAGGAGGCAGGAGACGGGGCGCATTGCCAGCCAGTGAGGTGGGGACAGAAACACAGGGCAGGCAAGTGGGGCGCTCGAAGCACTGGGCGGTTAGGGCAGATGTCACTCGTGCAGGCAAGCTTGCTGCACAGCCAAACAAACAATACCCAACACAGCAGCCCAGCTGGCCCTGCTCCGCCCCGCACCTTGAGGTAGTTGTGCTGCCGCTCCTGCTCCGCCTTGAGGTACAGGCGCGTCAGGCGGCCCAGGTTCTTGCGGCACACCGTCTTGTCCACGGTGGCACCGCGCCGGATGCGCTGCGGGGGAGGGAAGGGGGAGGTGCACCGGCAGGGTTGTGAGGGCTGGAGAGGAGGCGGGCTGTTGGTGGCAAGGCTGCGCAGGGCGCCCTGCCTCCCCGCCCCGGCAGGCACCCAGGATTTGCAGGCCCAGCCCATTTGTGCGCACCTCGCGGTTGTAGTGCGCCACGTTGGTCCACCAGTCCGCCTTCATCTTCACGTACCGCAGGATCATGTTCTCAATGGGGGCGGGCAGGCCGGGCACCTGCAGGGGTGTGCAAGGGGGTGAGGGAGGCATGGCAGGTGAGCGAGCTGCAGCGGTGGAGTGCAACTTGGTGGTTTGCACGCTGCCTTACATCGTACGTCATGCAACTATCACCCCCAGCCGGGCGAACCTTCCAGGGGATGTTGGCCTTCCAGCAGCGCCACGCCTCGGACAGGTGCTGCAGGATGGTCTTGGCCTTGTTCTGCTTCACGCCCTCCGGCATCATGTCCAGGATGTCGTGCATCACCTGGCGAGCAGAGATGGAGGCAGGTGCACGTGTTGCAACGTGAGCATGTGATGATGAGCACCCAGGAGCAGATGATGCTTTGGGCAAGCAGAGTGCTTGCGCAGTAGCAAGGCACCGGCCGGGGTGATGCTTTGCCACAGCCGCGCAAGTCAAGCGTGGCCAGGCACCCACCGCCGCGCGCAGCTCCAGGTCGAAATGCGACTCGATGCGCTGCTTGGTCACCGTCTTGGCGATGCCCTGCAGACAGCGAGCAACAAGGAGGCAGCAGGCATGTCAGGATGCTGTGGCCGGGCGGCATCTTGAGCAAGCCAAGGGATGTGGGAACACGACGTTCGCTGGCCCAGCTTCGTCTTGGCAGGGCAAGCGAGCCTGCCAGCGCATGAGCCAACACCCTGCCTCGACCTCAAGCCCCTGCCCACCACCCACCTTGGACTGGCGGCCCTCAAACTGGCGCGCCAGCAGGTTGCCCAGCCAGCGCTCCAGCAGCGGCACGATGCCGCGCAGGAAGAAGAGCCAGACGCGCCACATGGGCGCCCAGAAGCCCACGCCCGGGCCCTGGAACAGGGAGGAGGGGCAGGCACAGTGAGCTGCAGGGTGGGATAAGCAGGCACAGGGCCGGCTGCAGGCGTTCACATGCAGCCCATCCGCAGTTACCAGGTGCTTGATGCACGGTGCAAAGCAGCAGCAGGCGGCCAGCTCGACTTCCTCACCTTGCCCACGGGGCCGGTGTTGAAGCGGTAGTAGATGAGGTGCTTCAGGTCCTTGCACATGCGGACCTGGCGCATCAGCTTGTACTTGTAGCGGTACATGCCTGGGAGCAGAGGCGGGCAGGGTTTGCAGTGGAAAGCGTCAGCAGCAGGAGACGGACATCTGCTGGGTTGCACCCAATGTCCATGCAGGGCAAATAAAGTGCCCTCGCAATGCAGCAGCACAAGAGAGCAGGCCAACCGGCCTCACCTGTGAGCTGGCCCACGTGCGAGAATGTGTACTGCAGGCCGTCTGCCAGCTGGAAGGCGTCGACGTTGCCCAGCCGGAACTGCACGTTGGCATCCACCACCAGCTTGGTGAGGCGCAGGATCTGACGAGGAATGGGAGGGCGGGGCAGAGGAGATGCTGGTTTCAGCAAGGAATGGGGAGTCTTGCAAAGGTCCAAGGCAGGGAGACATCACGACCGGCTTCTAAAAGCCGGCAGGCCGGGCGGCGCCAGGACTGCACAAGAATACGCACAAGGCCCAGCTGGGGCGCACCTCGCGGCACAGGTGGAACGCGTTTCCGAACCGCGACTTCTTGCGCTCCTTGGTGGTCAGCGTCTTGACGGGCTTCAGGTTGAAGTTGTAGTCAAGGTGCAGGTCTGCAACGACGGGAGGAGGGCGCCGGATTGTACTGAGCATTGGCTAAGAATGAACCTCCGCGGAGTGAAGATATGCAGACCAGCAGGCACACTGAGCTGCTGCATGCAACCACGGCCGGCCAACACTGTTTTGAATCCCAGCAGGTCCCCCGCCCGCCTCACAGTTCAGGTGCTTGCGGTGGATGAGCAGGTTGAGCATGTTGTAGCCCTGGCGGCAGACCTGTGGGCGGGAGGGCGAAGAGAGGCAGTGTTCAGCAAAGCAGCCGTGGAAAACAGCCACAGCTTGCCTCAGCGACCTGGCTCCGATATATGCCGACAAGCAGCGCAGCCGCCCCTGCGGTGCTCGCCCCTGCGCCGCACCTGCAGGCCAACCTCCACCCAGTCCAGCTCGGTGCGCTGGAAGAACTTGGTGGCGGCCAGGCTCTTGAACAGGCTGCGCTTCTTCTGGCTCTTGGGCGGCCTGGCAGGAGGCGGGGGCGGAGGACAAAGGGTCAGAAGGATGGTCTCATGCCGCTCATCATCGCCACAGAGCATTGCTGCTGCTGTGAGAGAGAAGAGGAGAACCCAGCAGCAAGACCGGGCGGCAGAAGCGCCTGCGCCCAAACCCAAGCAAACTAGCAAGATGAACCACGGCAGCCCAGCCCGCCCTGGCCCACCTGTGGTGCAGCTGGTTGAGCACGTAGTTCTTCAGCAGCTTCTGGTAGGACACCCGCACCTTGACGGGGTAGGAGGTGGGGCAGTGCTCCATGAACCACCTGCGGCGGCGGGGGCAGCGGTGGGCAGGTCAGGGCAGAGTCAGACGGGGGCCGCTCAACAGGCGGGGGGAGTGCCTTGCTAACACCTGCTGCTGTGCGCCGCAACCGCAGAAGAAGGCAATGCTACAGCCGCCAGGCCCGCCAGGCACTCACTGGTTGACCAGCGGCACGTCGCAGGCGCGCCGCATGCGCCCGCTGCGCAGGTTGAAGGGGCGCGGCGCCCAGAGCAGCGAGATGCCCGCTGCTGTCGTGTCTGCACAGGGGAAGTGGGTGGGCAGAGGGTGCAGGTAGAACTCAGTGCGACCAGCTCATCCACTACCCCAGCTCCTGGCACCAAGAGCGCCTGGCTGCAATGCAGCAGCCCACATACATGCACACCAACCAGCAGCTGTTCAGCAGCAGCAAACCAAAGGCGCACCAGTGTACAGCGGCGCGCCGGCCAGGAATGGCTCCACCCCCTCGGGCAGCACCCACTCGTCCTCCTCATCGTCCCCCTCAGCCTGCTTGCCGCGCCTGAGCCGAGGAATGGGGGGGGCGAGGGCCAGCGAATGAGTCAGCGGCTACCATGGAGGAGCATAGCATGCAGGACCAGCGGGCGAGCCCATGGAGGCGAGCCAGAAACGCTGTGCATCACTGCTGAACGCAAGCGGAAGCTGCTCCCCGGCACCCACCGGTCGCTGCGGTAGGCTGCGATGGGGTGGATGAGGGGGTCGTAGTAGAAGGCAGGCAGGTCGGGGTCCTCCGCCTGACAAGGAAACAGAGCAGTGGGTGGAGGGGTTGGGGTGGGTGACAGGGAGCATTAAGCAGCGAAGGCCAAGCCATGGCTGGTGCGGAGGCAGCTGTGGCGGCTCACCTCCTGCGGTGCGACCCTGTCACGTGTGCCCGCCATGCTGCCACCCAGCCCAGCCCAGCCCGCACCAATCAATCTCCCGTTCCTCACCTTGATGTACATGACCTGCGGGTAGTGGTACACGCCCAGCCGCACTTTCCGCGGCCGGTTGTTGTACAGGAAGGGGAAGGCCACCTTGTACTCGGTGCGGATGGGCGTGCGGATGATCAGCTTGTTGATGTCGTTGAACTCGTTCCAGTCCTGCGCAGAAGACAGAGCAGTGCAAGATATAGGTTGGGGCACAGTGGTGGTGGTGGAGCACGGACGGCAGATGGTTCAACTGCTACCCTCTGTCCAAGCTAAAACTGTCCAAGCTAGAACTGTCCTGCCAGTCCCACAACCCTGCATGCCACAGCACCACCAGCCAGTCAGTCCCCCGCCACCAGGCATCCAATGAATCCAGCAGCGCCGCACCTCGTCGCGCGTGTCCATGTCGCGGTACAGCGGCTCATACTTGGGGCCGCCGGGGATGCACATGTTGAGCGACTTGGCGGTGATGAAGGAGTTGACATCAAAGAGGTAGAAGTAGTTGCGGTCCACCAGGTCCGACAGCAGCTGCGGTGAGGAGGGGTGGGGTGGGCAGCCAGGGAGAACGGGTGGGCGGGTGAGGGCAGCGTGGGGTGAGGGTATGCCTGCATGGTTGGCCAGGCGACTGCACCGCTCTACAGTGTGCCGCACCACAGTGTGCCGCTACCAGGCAGCAGCACGCGGACAGCTGCGCAGGCAACGCAAGCCACACCAGCACCATGGCCGCCAGCGTCAGCTGGCCAGCAGATGGCTGTCCAGCAGCGGCGGGTCGCACCTGGCCCGCCAGGCGGTACAGCGTGGACATGACGGGCAGCGGCAGCTTCCACCGCTTGTACGAGGGGCCGTTGACCATCTTGGTGTACTGCAGCGGCTTGTTCTCGTAGAACCACTGCAGGCAGTGCAGCGCGGCGCGACGAGCTGTTTGGTAAGCAGGCATGGGCGGCCCATGGGATCGGGACAGGCTCTGCTCCCCTCTCCAGGCACTGCACCCAGCTTCTGCAACCATGGTCGCAGCGTCACACTACATCCACGTGCCAAGGCACAGCTGTGCCGTAGCGCTGCCCCAGCGGCCGGCCAGGCCAGCAGCCGCCGCCGGGCAGCTGCCGAAGTCTGCACAATGCGATCAGCCGCTGTGCTTGCCTTGTACACAGGCGCGTCCTCATCCTCATCCAGCTCCAGCTCAATGGCCTCCAGCGGGTCCACATCCTGGAGCACAGTAAGTAGCATGCTGGCTGCAGGTTAGCAGCGGTGCCGCTGCTCGCACGTACTGGACCCCGCACTGGAGCAGAGCAAGCCAGCCACAGCTGAGAACCAACAGAAGCAACGTCTCCCCGGACTGACCAGGATGTTGTCCGCAAAGTCCAGCGGCGGCTCCTCATCATCGAAAGGCGGGAAGCGCATGCGCTTGAAGTGGCGGCGGTCGCGCTTCTCGCGGCGCATCATGATCCACATGCTGCCCCACTGCAGACCAGGCAGGTGGGCGCGAGGCAGCACGCAGTCAGCAGCAGCAGGCACGAGTGAATGCTGCCCACACCAGAGCCTGCTGCACTAGTTGGCAACAGCCACCGGCTACGCCATCCAACAGTGGTGCAGTGCTGCCAGCTGCGTGCCTGCGCCAGGTAGACGGGCTCGATGACCAGCGGGATTTCGTCCACAAAGCTGATGGCGCCCGTCACGTGGTACAGCGTCTGCACGTGCCGCACCTGTGGGCAGCGGGCGACGGCAGAGCAGCAGGACACAGCAGATCAAGCCACAGCGCAGCGCCTTTACAGCAGCACTATCCTGCTTGCATTGCAGCTGTGGCAGTCAGCACCAGTGCACAGCTTGAGCGCGGACATCAGTGCAGAGCAACACATGCAGCAGACCACAGCATTGCTAATGTCGCGGCGGATCCTTCTGCTCTCTGCTGCTGCTGCATGCATCCCAGCTGCTGCGCACCTGTTCCCAGGGCATAGGCATGTTCTCCAGCAGCTTGTAAATCGCGTGCGGCACAAACTTGAGCGCTCCCAGGTAAACACGCTTGTCGTGCCTGCGCGTGGGATCGAAGGACCGGCGGGCAGCAGGTAACCAACAGGCAAAGCAGCCCCACATTGCAATTTACATCCACATCCAACCACTTGGCACGCTGCAACTCCTCAGCTTTGCGGCCATCACACAGAAAGCTCGGCAGGCCTGCACAGTTCTTGCGGGCCAGGCGGAGCCCACAGGCCAGCAGCAGCCGCTGCTGCGGACCTGTACTTGCGGGAGGACATGTCGCCGTGGTCGCGGATGATGAGGCGCACGTGCTCTGCAGCACCAGGAGTGCAGAGGCAGGCTTGATCAGCAGCCTGACCAGGCTGCAACGACAGGCTGCGGGGCAAGTGCCGGCGACCGCGACCGCCGCCGCCACCGCCCGCCAGCAGCGGGGGGCCTGCGTCCAGCCCCGCTCACCCGGCGGCATCTGTTCCTTCTCTGCCTGCACATAGCCGAAGCGCCGCTTGTCCGCATAGCGCTTGTGGTTCAGCTGGTGCCACTTGCGCGCCTGCGGGGTGGTGATGGAGCGGCGGCAGGCTGCTGAGCGATGCCCCTGCCCTGCACTCGCGATTACCCGCCCCGGCAGGCCGCCGCAGGCGCTCGACCACCATGTCCCCCGCCTTGCCTTCTCATCGGGGTCCACAGGCTGCTGCGGCCCAGCCTGGGGCGGCTGAGCCGCCTGCATGGCTGCCGGGAGGCCTCCCTGCCTGCGCGGGGCCTCCGCTGCCGTGCCGCCGGGGCTTGTCTCGCTGCAGGCCTCGGGAGTGGGTCGAAAGCGCGATCAGGAGTGGTCCCGACGCGTGGGAATTTGCCAGCAAGCGCTGCCGGCCCTCCAAACTGGCGCACTGGCCGAAGCAGGGCGCAGCGTCGGGGCGGTGGCGGCCTCCTGATGCCGGGCGCTGCGGGCAAGCGATCCCAGCTCTGTTTTCACTCAGACTGCCCTGTCTGGCCCTGGAATGTGGGCATTGGTGAGAGCGTGCAAGCGTAATGAGGACACCTCGTAATGTCCCTTTGCCATGAGGCCACCCTTTCTTCACCAGTGTTCAGGGCGCCCGTGCGTCGCAACGGGAGGGCGCCAACAGCACCAGAAACTTTCCTGTTGGCCCGTGGCCTGCATAGCCCCAGGTGCACGGACCCATATGCATGCACACGACGCGCTGACTGCCAAACAACCTGCCGCAGCTTGCCACAAATTGGTGCATTGTGCCCTGCTGGTCTGTGCAATGGACAATCAGGGACAGACTCGTCAGGGTGACGGGACCAAATCAACGGGTTGTGCAGTTGCAGTGCAACCATGTGGCAGGGGATGGAGAGCCCTGCGACAAGATGCGGCCAACGGCGGCGGGCATGTTGGCGGCCGCCGCTCTGCATGGGGCTTCAGCCATGCCTTCTGCGACTATGCGGCACTTTACAACGCTGCATCCACCTTCTTGTACGTTAGCTGGAAGTGCAGCGGGGTGCTGCTCGCGCTCGTGAAGACGGCCCTTCCGCGCAAGCACAGGAGGCAGCCTCACAGCATCTGGAAGGCTAATTTGCACCCTTCACAGCGCTCAGGTGCGAGTGCGAGCCGCCGTTGCCAAGGCCGTCGCCTCTGCTGCTGTCGCAGCCGCCGCCGCCGCTTGCTGGTGCTGTCCTGGCCGCCGCGGCACCAATTCCTGCCTGGCCAGTGACTTGCAGTGAGCTGGTGTTCTTGCTCCTCGTGTACGGTGGAACCTCTGCGTGACATCTCTATTGCAGCTGCGGTGGCGGCATGGCGCAACCCGTGGCGGCCCCGCCGCCGCTGCCCGCCAACCGCGGCCCGTACGCCGCACGCCTGGCGCTGAAGCTGGTTGAGGAGGCGCTGGGACCCCTCTGCCGCACCGTGCTCAAGTGCCTGCTGGACCATGGCATGCAGCAGGTGCGCTGCAAGTGCTGGGCATGGGGCAGCTGCCGCTGCGACTGCTGTCATACGACATAGGCAGTCGGCGGGCTGGTGAAACTTCACAATCCACTTGGGGTGCCCCTGTGCAGTATGGCGACTTGGCGCGAACCTCCAAGCTGCCACAGACGCAGCTGCGTGCTGGCCTGCTGGTGCTGATTCAGCACAACTACGTCAACGTCTACCTGAAGCAGGTGGGTGGGTTGCTCCCCTAATGCAGCGGTGCTGCAAGGGCTGGCTTGCGGCAGATGAAGTCCTGCGCTCGATTGTTATTTGGTCCTTTGCAGCAGGGGGTTGTTGTTCAGTCCTTTTGCAGCATTAGACCATGCAGCTTCGTGCAACCATTGTCCCGCTCACAACATGCACTCCTGATGTGTCCTGCCCGCTGCAGGAGCCGCCCACGCTGCGCGGCCCCGGCCCCTCTTATTCGGTATACCAGGCAGCGCTGCCCCGCATCCTTCAGAGCCTGCGGTCAGTGAGCGCAAGCTGGGGTTTGGGAGGGCGGTGAACACAGGATCCGAAAATGGTGCCACTGCATGTGCGCCCTCAGGTTGCATCGCGCCCCGGTGCACAGCTAAACCAGCTGAAGGGGACCTGCCGCTGCACCCATGCGCTGCCGCTACCCGCCGTGCAATGCGCAGGATGCCGCGCTTCCTGACTTACATCATGGATGAGCATGGAGCCACCTCGCAGCAGCTCATCTGCACGTTGCTGGAGCACGGCCGGCTCAGGTGCACACCGCAATCCCTTCTGGCTCGTGCTCACCTCGCTTGAAAATTGGCCAGGGGCCCTCGGTTCGCCGGCGCATTGAGGACTGCTGATCCGGTGGGACTGCTGATGGTGGGTGGGATCCTCATCATACCCTGCCCATCTGTTATGCGCGCTGCTGCAGGTGGGACCAGGTGCTGGGAGCAGTGACAGAGGCGGCCACAAAGCAGGAAGAGGGCGAGGAGGGTGATGGCAGCCCGCCCCCCTCCCCCGACGTCCTGCTCAACCAGTTCCGCTCCCTGGTGGGCCTGCGGGGCTGGCCTGTTGCTGGCAGTGGGAGTGGTATTACGCAGAGTGCGTGGTTTGTAATCGTGAGTTACAGGGGAGCATGCCTTCGCTGGTGATTATAGGCCTACAGTGTGGCTCAGCGAGGACACCCCTGCTGCCTGCCTTGCCATGCATACAGGTCATCGAGCGCTTCATCGAGCGGGTGCCTCCTTGCACGCTGCCGCCACCAGCCAACCTGGTGGGTGCACATGCCGGCCACACTCCATGCTGCAGCTGTTGCCTAACTCAGGATGTCTGCACTGCACTGCAAGCACATCAAACATGAGGCCATGCTGCTGCAATTGGCTGACCATGACTGTGCCGTGGCGGCTCACAGCTGGTTTTTGACCACCAACGGAGGGCTGTGCAGGTGCACCCCAACGCGCGCAAGAAGGTGGCCACCCCCAAGCCCGGCAGCGAGGAGGAGGCGGCGCTGCACCGGGAGCAGAGCGAGGCGCTGGTGCGGCAGGCGTATCAAGAAGGTGAGCACGCTTGCGCAGAGGGCATGGGTGCAGCGCCAAGGCTGGGCATAGCTGGGACAAGTCTGCAGCCCACCGCTCTTTCGTGGCGGAATCAAGAGCCAGCATGCTCAGCAAATGATTGGTGGCAGCTGTGTAGCGTTAACACAGGCTATACACCCGAACAATGCAAAACCGCTCCCCCCATTCCCGCTGCTGTGCAGAGCGCTTCCAGCTGCCCACCGAGCTGCTTGGAGGGCAGTCTGGCAAGGCAGGGGAGGAGCATGCAGGCAGCGGCAAGCCAGGGGACAAGCGGAAGCGCGGCAAGGATGCGGCAGCCGAGGGTGAGCAAGCTTGCCTGCCCGCTCCAGGGCTCCAAGGCTGGGTTGCTAAGCACAAAACGGTACCCCACATATGTGGATTGCGGCTGCATGCCTGAGTGATGCTGGCCACACGCCTGCACCCACTGCTGCACCTGCCGCAGAGCCAGCCAAGAAGAAGGGCCGCAAAAAGGCAGGCGGGGACGCAGCAGCGGCAGCAGCAGATGAGGCAGCGGCAGGAGGCGGGCAGGAGGGCAGCCGGGAGCCGGAGCCGGTGCTGTGGCGGGTCAACTATGACGAGTTCAACCGCAGGTGGGCTGGGGCTGCGGGTGTTCACCTCCTGCTCATGCACTCTGCAGGCTCTGACAACTGGGCAAGCAGACACGCTTTGCCCTGGGAAGCTGGGCCCGCTCCCTCCCCTGCCATCCCTGTAATGCACCCCACCCACCCACCTTCTGACCTGCCTGCTCACCATCACCTCCCCGCTTCCGATTAGGTTCCGCAACGAGGTGATTGTGGAGACGGTGAAGGCCAAGTCCGGGCAGGACGCAGGCAACGCGGTGCTGGGCATCCTGCTGGCCAATGCGCGCTTCGAGGCCTCGGTGCGCAGTGGGGCAGGCTCAGCAGGGCAGCGTAGGCGTTCTGATGCAGGGCAGTATAGGTTTTGCAAGAAGGGTTGTGGTGCAGGGCCCTGACAGTGCTTGTCTTACAAAATGGCTTGCGGGCTCGAGGCGCGCACCCTTGCTTTGCCCGGCCCTGCAGGCCCAGACTGGAGAGACCGTGGTGCTGGGTGTAAACGAGATTTCGTCCGCGCTGCGCCGCCAGTACGGCAATGACATGGTGCCTGAGCACTTGGGCGACGTGCTGAGGTGGGCAACTGTTCCATGCCTCGTCTCACTTGCTGGGCTGCTGTGCTTCACATTGCGGGCGGGCAGGCGGCTTCTGGGTGCTGTCCACACGCTCGCCCTCCCTCCCCCTCCTGTCCACTGCAGCGAACTGGGCGACGACGCCATGGCGTTCCTGGAGCCGCACGGCCACGGCCCCGGCGGCGAGCAGTTTGTGATGAACATCCCGCAGGCAAGGCAGCTTCCCGTGGCAGCTGGCGCTGGGTGCTCTGGGGGACACTCCCCAGGAACAGCAGGCAGGGCAGGCTAAACATGGCTGGCCCGTGCGGGAGGTGCCAGGCAGTGTCAGGCTGCCGAGGGCGCGATGCGTAGCCACTTGGAGGGCGCACGTGCCTGCTGACTTGAGATGCAGCAACTGCATCAGCGCAACGAGCAGTCCAAGCCGGCGATTCCAACCTTTGTGGCTGCCCTGGCAAACTGCTGCAGGTGCTCAACTGGGCCCGCTTCCTGGAGCTGCAGTCGGTTGTAAGGTGAGCCTGTCCTGCCCGGGTTGCAGGCGGCACCATCCTTTTATGAGAAGTCGGGCACGACCAGCCGCTCCGGCCTAATACCTCATGATACTTTCACCCACTGAGCTATAGCTGCCACAGCATACCGACCTGCTTGCACACAATGCCTGCCTCCCTGTCAATGCAGGAAGAAGTTTGGGGACCACGGCATGCGCATCTGGCGCCTCCTGTTTACGACAGGGCAGCTGGAGCAGAAGCAGGTGCGGCGTATCGGCGAAGCCAAGGCAGTGGGCTGCTTCGTGGTCGCCTGTGACCCTGCGGGCTGCCTGCCTGCCTGCACTGGTGCGCAATGCTGGCTGCCTCCGCTGCACTGCTGCCTCGCCTCAAACGCCATGCCTTCCTCTGCTTGTCCTCGTGCTGCGCCCAGGTGTCTGACATGGCGATGCTGACCAAGGAGGAAGCGAGGGAGAAGCTGTACGCCATGCTCAAGGCCGGGTGCGGCCCCTGCTGCACTGCACTGCGCTGGATGGCCATGCCTGCTGTGTCGGGTGCCCCACAGGGGCCGAACGCGCAGCAGGCCAAAGCCAGTGTCCCAATAGCGGTGTACAACCTGTCTTGCTCGCCCCGAAGTGCGCCTGCCAGTGTCCCAGCTTGCCCTCTCTGCCAATCCCACAATCCACCTCCGTGCCTGGGTGCAGGTACGTGACGCTGCAGGACGTGCCGCGCACGGCGGACCACGCCCCCTCCCGTACCTTTTACACCTGGCGAGCCAAGCTGGACCCCGCCCTGGCCCGCCTCTCCTCCGACCTGTACCGAGCAGCCGGCAACCTGCACGCGCGGTGGGTTCTGGTTAAAAGCGATGTTCCCTCTGTTCATCTGCCGCTTCTGCTCACAACCCTGGCTCAGCGCTGTGCTGCCCCGCCTCACTCAATCTGAGCAAATGTGTCCCTGCCCACCCACCCGCAGGCTGATGCACGAGCTGGATCGCAATCAGGAGCTGCTGGATATGCTGGAGGCGCCCGGCATCAGCGGTGCGTGGCAGCGGCCTGTGATGTGGCTAGCTCGGAGACTTTCAAGCCGCATGCAGGGTTGTGCACCGGCGCGGGTTCCCCTCGCTCCGTGCTCTGGCCCTCACCTCCTAACCGCTCTACACTTCGCTACTGTCTGCAGAAGCGATGATCCAGCGGCGCACCGCCGAGATTGCCAAGCTCAAGGCTGTGACGTCCCGGCTGGAGGCCGCGCTGCTGGACCTTGATGCACAGATCTGCATTTTTGCGGACGTGTAGCGGCCGGTGTGAGCGTGCACTCGAGGGCTGTAAAGCTCCTCGCCAGACAGCTTTGTTGACTGCTTGCCCACCCGCTTTCGTCGTGCTGGGTGCAAAGCCTGACCCTTGCCGGCATTTGCTGACATGCCCACTGCTTTGAGTTGTAGCTCGAGTGAGCAAGCAAGCAAGTTGCACGGACCAGGCAGAGCATGGGCAGCAAAATGGATGTCCATAACTCAACAGGCGCCTTGCACCGCCACCTTTCTATTGAGTGGTTCACATGAGCGCTGCACAGCAGCACATCTAATTGCAAGCGCTGTGCACCAAAGGCATGCAGGCATGCAGGCACGGTCAAAGCTGCAGGCATTGGTCACTCGTCAGCATCATGCGCCATGTCGCCGCCGGCGGCATCATCCTCCCCCTCCAACAACGGCGGCTGCAGCTGCTCCTCTAGCGCAGCGCCCTCCCCATCCTCCTCCGCACCTTCCTGCTGCTGCTGCTGCTGCTCTGCTGCCGCCTCGCCGTTTGCTGCCTCCGCCTCCATCGCCTCGTCCTCTCCCTCCTCCTCTGCCTCCTCCTCTTCATCTCCCTCCATCGCCTGCTCGCCGCTGCCACCCTCGCCCTCGCCGCCGCGGCCGCCCTCGCCGCCCCACCGCCGCGGCGCCGTCAGCTGCACCATGAGCTGCTCCTTCTCCTGCTCCATCTGCTCCAGCTGGGCGGCCTTCCAGGCCACATGCTCCGCACGCTGCACCTCGGCCAGCGCCTCTGTCTCCTTGCTGTGCTTGGCAGGGCACCAGTAGACCGGCGCGGGCGTCTTGGTGAGCAGGAAGCGGGAGCAGAGCTTGTCGGCGCGGGCCAGGCGCGTGGCGTACAGAATCTCCAGCCGCTTGCAGGCCGCCTGCGCGCTGATCTGGCGCTTGCGAGCCACCTCGCCCTCCCTGCGGCAGCACCGGCAGAACAGGCAGCGTGGCAAGCAGTTGGGAGCAGCGGAGAGGGGAACGGCAGCAGAATCCCTTGGCAGCGCAGCAGCGGTGCACATCCACCAGCTGTGCCCCCACGGCAGATTCACAGGTGCACTGCCTGCCTGCCAGCCTGCTCCCACTGCTGAAACCACTGGCGGCCAGCCAAGCGAGGCAGACAGTGCACGGCACGCACCGCATCTGTCGCGCCTCGTCGCGGGCGGCCTGCCGCAGCTGGCGCGCCTCCTCCGCCTTCTTCTCAGCTGCGCGCCGCTCCAGCTCGGCGCGCCGCTGCGCCGCCTCGGTGGACCGCAGAGCCTCCTCCTCCTTGCTGCGGCAGGGCAGGGATAAGCCGAGGAAAACACACCAGCAATGAGTCGCCGCCAGCGCAGCTGACCCGTGCAGCCAGTGCCCGGGACGGGGCAGTGCGGTGACAGTCGAGGAGGCTGCACCAAAAGCAGGAGCGGCCACTGCAGAGCCATCCACCACACTGCTTGGCAACCTAGCAGTCCGCACAGCAGTGCCCAGCATTCCACATGCACCCCAACAGCAGGCGCTGTCGGCCAGCCGTTGCCTCCTCACCTGAAGCGCTGCAGGGTGCCTAGAATGGCGCCAAACAGGCGCTTGTTGCGCCGCTTGGCATCCGTGTTCTCCTCCAGCAGCCCTCCACCCGGCGCCGGCCGCTTGCGGCTGCCCTCTGACCGCCCGCCCTCGCTGCGCTCCTCGCTGTAGCCGTACCGCTCGCTGCTGCGGTCGCCGCCCTCTGATCCTTCCATGGGTGCCACCACGGACGACAGGCCCGGCCGCCGCGCAGGCAGGGGCGCCTCGTCACGATAGTCGTGCAGCCCGCGAGGGTCCAGCCCAGGCGGCCCTCGGTGCGGCGGCGGCGCATCCTGCGGCAGGGGACCAGGGTGGGGCAGCGGGCATGTCAGCTGACGTGCCTGTGCCATGGTCCACGGATGCAGTTTCATGTCACCAGCAGGTGCCTGGCAAGCGGCGATTGATGCTGTCTCACGTGAGGGCGGCGCGGCCGGTCCCATGCCCCCGGCGGGCCGGGTGGCCCACGCGGTGGGCCACGCGGTGGTCCAGTCTGCCGCAGCCGCTCATTGACCTGCAGGGAAGCAAGCATGCAGCCATCGGTGAGCACGAAGAAGGGCGAGCCTTCAGGTCAGCGGCGGCGGCGGCGGCAGTGGTGGCCAAGCCTGCAGCGGCTGCCCCTGATGCCCGTGGTTCTGGTTCTAAGACTCGTGCGTGCGCGAATAGTGCAGGCCTGGCGGCTTCAGCGCACAGGCTGCGGAGAGTGGGCCCCTCCCTTCCCTGCAGCGTGCTTGCCGCGGCGATCGCGGCTGTGCCACGCACCTCCCTCCTCTGCCCTTCTAATTCTCGCAGCTCCGCCTGCAGGCGGGCCACGTCCAGGTCGGCCATTTCTGCCGCCTTCTGCAGGCTGCAGGCAGGCTGGTGAGCGTCAGATCGTAACGCTGGGTGCGATGCTAGTGCTGAAGCAAGGCTGAAAGGCACGCATCACTCCCCTGCTGTCACTGAGGGCGCCACCGGCGACGTGCGCTCCGGACCCGCACTTTGCATAAATAATTGTGTTGCGTCCCTGGACTAGCTATGTTACAAGTGTACCAGCAGAGCCGCGTTGGAAGCTGATGAAAATTTGCAGATGCTTGCACAAGTCTAGCGCATCCTGCAGACGCGCTGGCTGGGTCAGTCGCACTGCCGCACGTGCGCTCGCCGCGTCGACTCACTCGGCGTTGGCAGAGCCGCCCACAATGCGCTCGATCTTGGAGAACTCCTGCAAATGTTCAGGACCACGGAAACACGGGGCATGAAGTACATCCTGACCAGCGGTGACCACTAGGATGCCCTCCTTAGCGCCAGGCCGCACCAATACGGTGCACACAGTCGAGTGCAGCCGCGTCCATTACGGGCTGGCACAGGCCATCCTTGCTGGCAGGGCATGCTGGCCGTGGCATGTGCGCTCACCCACTCCCGATTGCACAGCGGGCAGGCGGAGCGCGTCTTCAGCCATCGCTGGATGCAGTCCTGTCGAGTGAGGGGAGACAAAGGGAGGCTCATGAACAATGACGTTGATGGAGCCAGTCTGGCGTGCGGCGCAGGCTCGCTGGGCACCCAATTAGTGCAGGAGATGTTTCGCAAAGCGCCACCAGTAGCCATGCACAAGCATTCCAAAGCATCCCGCCCAAAAGATTGCCAAGCAGTCCCACAGCGCAACTGTTGCCAGGCTAGTGCTCCACCCCCGCCCCCAGCTCCCGCCAGCAATCAGTGCTCACCAGGTGGAACACGTGGCCGCAGGTGCCCCAGGCGATGGACAGGCCTGGGTGGTCGGCATCGCCTGCGGCGGCACGAAAAAGCAGCAAGCATAGAGCGCGTCAGGCTTCATTCTCTATTGGCAGTCCCGCCATCTTCCGCCTGCAGCTGCTCATGCGCCTCACAGCCCGTGCCCTTGCCCCGCTGCCTCATCCAGGGCTCACCGGTCGGGTTGGCCTGATACTCTATGCTTGGCTCGTACAGGTTGTTGCGGCAGATGGCACAGGTGTCGGTGCAAATGGCCCAGGACCACCTGCACAGAGGGATTGGCCGCAGCATGGCGGCAGCGCCGTGTCACAATCACAACTGCAGGGCATAGCCGATTGATGACAGAGCCGCATGCGCATGAAGCACTGCCAACAGAGATGACGGGCAGTCATGGCAGAGCAGCCCCTGCAGCTCATGCTGCAGCCTGCAGTGTGGCGGCAGCGGCTGGCGGCAGCGAACGGCAAGGTCGATGCTGGCCTGCACTCACATGGCCACTGCGTTCCACTTCTTGATCTCGAAGCGCTTGCCGCTGGCCTTGCCCTTGCCCTTCTTCTCCTCCACTGGCTGTGCCTGCTCCACCTGCAGCAGGGCTCGGAGCACGGTGCAGTCGAGGGGCGAGCGGCGGCAGCGGGCGCCGCCCGCGGTGACGGAGCTCAGAGGCGCGGGCGCAGCGTATGTGAGCTGCTGATCGGCTGTTACGATGCTCAGGACCGGCAGCAGCGCGCGGCGCGCCCTGCACGGCGCAGGCGCCTCTCGAGCGGCCTCCCGTCGCCCCGTCGCACCTCCATGGGAGCGCTGTCAGCCATCCTGCCGCTGCAACCCCTCCGTCGCCCTCAGAGCAAGCCGCAGCACTCGATTGGCCCCAAGCAGAGCAGTCAAAGGGCAAAGCAGAGGGAGCAGGGCTAGTAGGCGACCTAGAAGGCGATCGGGCGATAGGGGGTGCGATCGACGCGCGGCTTGACGGCTGAGGGCCTCCTGCCTTGCCGCCGCCAGCGGGGCGGACATGGTGGCGCTCGGCCGCCGCCCGACCAGGGCAAAGCCCGACCCATTAGGCAAACATGTGAGTTGCAGTCTGCTGAATGAAAAGTGATTTTAGCCGCGAGGTTTGATTGCTGTATCTCTTCGCAGCTGCTCAACGCTCCTGACATCCACGGCATTCCATTGGAGATGGCTCTCAACAGGGAGTTGCAAGCATGGCAGCAGACAGCGCCAGAAACGAGCAGCATGATTTCATCCAGTGAGAATAGAGATACCAGCAACGGATTGGCAGTCGAAAACTGGTAATGCAGATGGCTGTGCACCACAAGCCAACGCCGCGGGCAGCAGGCCGCCATCCGCAGAATCAGAGCAAGGATCATCAGTTGAACACATTGAAGTTGGGGAGATTTCGGAAACAATCAAGCTGGATGCTGAGCTGCTTTACAGTTTGCACTGTGGCAGCGCTATGGCTATGTCTGAACGACTGTCTAGCTAAAGGCTACCGCGCTGCACACGCGCTTGGGGCAACCACGTCTGGCGGGTAGGCGCAGTGCGCCGTGGGTGCACCGCCATCGGCGGCCAGCGTGCAGCAGCCGGATGGCGCGTCCTGACAGTTGCCACCCAGCTCAGTGCACGTCTTGCCTGCCGTGCAGTGCGCCAGCTTGTCGGCCTCCACATAAAAGGTGCCATGGCTCACGCCCGTCCCGCTGGTCGACAGCATCTGCGAGGGGAGCACAGAACTCAACCAAAGCAGTCAGTGGGTTGGATTTGCGCAACAACTCGGCACAGCTGAGCGTACGGTGCATCACACAGCATCCCAAGGGGCACGCAACCAGTCCCCTCAAGGCACAGAGAAGCAAGCCCGCCTTCAGCCCAAATCGGCAGCTCCAGGCTATGCTTGGCATCTAAACCGCACCAACAAGCCCGTGAAGTACAGCAGGGAAGGCCTCACCTCCATCACCACTTTTGCGTACTTCTTCTGCTGGCAGCCCAGCCAGGGGTTGCCCGTGACCAGTGCACCCGTATAATGCACGAGCGTGCCGCCCAGCAGGGCACGCACAGCCACCTTGCAGTTGGGCACCGTTTCGTAGTACGTGTTTGCAACTTGGGCAGCCGGATACACCAGCGTGTACTGGTGGGAGGCAGGGTGGGGGTGGGCAGGCAGTTGTGGACCAGCTGAGCATGCGGAAGCGGCCTGCCTGACACTATCAGTGTGGCCCCAATCGTGCAGTGCTGCAATGGGCCGGCCCAGCCTGCCACCCCATTCCTACGTCCAAGTACGCCACATGGGATCTGTCCCGCTGGCCACTCACCGGTACAGTGGCTCTCGTTCTGCGGCACGCGCAGCAGCCACTCTCAAGGCCCGTGAGGGAGCGCGCCCCAGGCACACACACAGGGGCGGGAGCCGCCCCTGGGCAGGCTTTCAGCACAAAGGGCGCCGGGGCGGGACAGGACGGGTGGGTGTCGTTGGGCGGCCGGGCACCCAGCGCTGCCTGCAGCGTGAAGGTCCGGTTGCCCAGGATGCCCGGTCCCTGCACAGAGGGGCCATGTAACACTGGTCCCATGACTGCAGGCCACAAGCACAGCTAGCACCAAAGTAATGGATGTGTCTTCTGAATCAGTCAACAGCTAGCAAGTGCTGCACACCTGCCCATATCCTGTGCGGTCTACATACTGAATCGCCCTTGAGCAGCCTGAGGCCGCCCTTGGGCCGGCCTGGAACTCTGGGTCGCTACAGCGGAGCAACAGCTGGGTTTGCCCCTGCACAGATGGGAGCCAAGGGTGCACTGGCTGTTGTGGCGCTGTGTGGCCACTACTACGTCTGCAGACCTGGTGGGTGCGACAGCCTGGGTTGGAGTTCAATCGTCACTACATAGGCTTTACCACAGAGGCATTTCAGCAGCTGCTAGTGGGCACTTGCCTGGTAGGTAATGTGGCAGGCGGTCTTATCCACGCATGTCAGCCGCTCTCCCTGGGCGCTGCAGTAGGCACCTGCATGGAATGGCATGAAAACAGTTGCGTGAGGGTCAAGATGGGCCGGTAAGGGTAGTCAGTTGCACCAAAGCATGCAAACCTAGTGCCGCATCCAGTGTGCTCAATCTCTCTCTCTCACAGTAGTTGTTGGTGGTGTTGGCGCATGCCGGGACCCGCTTGATATGATATTCAGCTCCCAGCCCGTTTGCCTCCAGTAGTAGCTGTGGTAGCAAGAGCATGGATTGAGGCAGAAGCACACGTGTCATATCCAGGTCACAGCCAGCCGAGCTGAGCAGAGCGGGTCGCCAGGCAACCTTGGTCGCTGCCGGTCCTCCCTGCGCTGCTCAACTGCCAAACACACACCACGCCCACTGCACCTGTTGGCCGCGGGTGATCCAAGCTGCATACCGCGACACATCAGTGTAGTAGCCTGGCTGACCGTACATGCCGTTGGAAACAATGCCAAACTGCGGCCACACAGGAGAAGGTTGGCGGTTGAGGTTCCAGCAGTGCTGCGCGCCAGAGGCAACCTGCGTGCGTAGCATGACCCGGTTTTGCTATGGCGGCCTTGGCGCATGAATTGCGGCTGCACGTGCCATTTCCCTTGCCTGCATGTCCCGAGAAGGATCGGTCGTGTTGGGCACCAGCAGCGGGCCTCCGCTGTCACCCTTCCAGGTGTCCGACAGGAAGCGAGGCGGGTTGCCAGCCATCACAAACGTCCCTTCAGTGTCTGGCTGCCGCAGCATCCACAGCTGCAGGAGGGCAGGGCCAGGGGGGGTGGCATTTCAGGTACGCCGGCAAATGTGCGGGCAGCAGAGCACCCTCTATATGTCTGCATGTGCCATGCACCGTGGCATGCCAGCATGCAGATGGGAGCAGAGCACACTCCCTGGGCTTGCCTGCTGCAACGTTGGCTCGTACGCCTGCGCTGTCATGTCATCTATCACATCCTGGAACTGCGACACTGCGTTTTGAGAGAGGAAGAGACAACGAAGGGGCAGCAGAGCGCATCAGGAGCAGCCGGCCTGGGGTGGCTGCCAAACCAAGGTAGGCCTGGAGCCGTAAATAGCAAGCACATGCGTCTGCAGGAGGTTGGTTGCTGCCCACATGGTTGCTTGGCAGCGCCATTTGTGGGAGGGCGGAGCACATACGTCGGCAGGTTCTGGCAGGCTGCACAAAGCATCAACCATCCCACGCAGCCCAAGGTATGTCGTTTCGTCCCGAGTTGCAGCATGGAATGCAGGACGACTCACTGCCAAAGCCAATGGACAGCATCTTGCTGCCCACGGGTGCCCTCTGCTGCAGCTGGGCTGGCGCCGTTGGCAGCGTGATGGGGACTCTAGTCGCTGGGCGGTCCAGCAGCAGCAGGGCAATGTCGTTCTGCAGGGCTGCACGGGCAGCGGAGATGCAGTGCAACAGCATTCACTGCACAGCCCTGTGGCAATGAGCAAGGCAAGTGCCTGCGCCCTGTGGCCCACCAACCAACTCCGCTCGTCCCCTGCCCGCATGTGTCGATTTGACATCCAGCCGGACGGCGGACCTGCGTCATAGGACCTGCGAGGGAACAAGACAGAGACGGAGCAGTCAGAACTGCACCGAACAGGCCAGGTTGCCACACAAACCTGGCAAAGCTAGGGTTGCAGCGCACGAACACATGTGCTGCTGGGTGTCGTTGCTGCGGCCAAGCACGCTGGCAGCACACCTGTGCACCGCGACAGCAATGACCTGGCGCTGCTCAAACGAGGTAGCTCCAGGCACGGCTGTGGGTGAAGCAAGGCAGGGAGCAGGTTTGCGATGTGCACGGAGGGGCCTCTGGGCAGCTGCAGCATCTTGCTAGCCAGCGCAGCACAGAATGGTAACAGGCCATGAGCCACTGCCGGCATCGGCGGCACAGCAGGGTAGATGCACGACAAGCTGCAGCAGCTGGGTACTCACCAGGTACGGGGTACGTCTGCAGAGGGTGGGCACGTGCGGTGCAGAAGGGGGCAAGGTGTGAGGGACCAGGACTGCAACAGTGCCAGACACACATGCTGCTATGCCCAGCTGCAGGCTCCACCCTCCCACAGCAAGGAAGTGCTTTTGTAAAT
>VFQQ010002093.1_pt1 | contig 24200 bp, 38 predicted proteins | sample 3512341 | NCBI WGS metagenome assembly VFQQ01 (sample SAMN10412373, study PRJNA504923) | tailings metagenome | isolation source: Relicate 2 Philex TSF1 revegetated site | place: Philippines: Tuba, Benguet | collected 2017-08-29 | reverse complement strand
TGGGTCAAGCTGCTGCTGCTGGTGCTGCTGATGGGTCAAGCTGCTGCTGCTGGTGTTGGGGTGTCAAGCTGCTTGCTGAAGTGGTCAAGCTACTGTCACGCTGTCAAGGTTGTCAGCAAGCCGCTGAGGCGTGCTGCAGCTGCGCAGTGCACGGCTGCCGATGGGACTGCTAACAGACGGCGGCTGCAGCGGCACCGCCGACGCTGCAGGTTTTCTGCGCCAAGCTCACGCCGTGGCAGACAGGGCGGCTGCCACGCCGGCCACGTCATCCACAATGACGCCCTGCACACCCATGCGCTGCTGGGAGCGCACCCACTCGGGATCGTCATTGGGCAGGCCGTATGTCATGACCTGCACAGGGGGCAGCAGGTGAGAAGAAGGACAAACTGAGTTGGGGAGGGGGTGACTGCTTGGGCCCACTTGTAAGCCAGCTGCTTGGGCAGCACCTCGGCAGCACGCTTGCAACGGTCCACAGCAGTGGAGGCGAGCACAGAGCATAGCAGCAGCAGGGCATGGCCAGCAGGCTGCGCTCACCCGCAGGCCGCGGGCGCGAGCTGCCTCCACCATGTGGGCCTCCGCCTGCAGTCATGGAAAGAAATGCAGACCATGTTGGGCCCCAGCGCAACATAGGGCAGGCACCCAACAAAGTGCAGACACTGTGCAGCCGGGTGCTTGAGCAGCGCCCAGTAACCCTAACCCACGCTCAGCAGCATGCCCTGCTGGGGAGCAAGCCTGCTGCAACATCTGCCGTCTAGCGCTGCCCCGCCGCACCTGCAGCGCCAGGGTGTTGAAGATGACGCCCTGCAGGCCAGCGCCCGCTGCAAAGTCAATGGCCGCTGCGGGCAGGAAAGGGTAGCGCAAGCTTGGCAGCAATTGGTGAGCATGCAAGGACACACCACGGCATTGCTGCGGCTGCTGCCTGCCTGCATCTGTGCTTGCAAAATCCTAGCAAAGGGCCGTGCAGCCCAGCTCTGCTGCACGTGGCTGCCCCCATGCACACACCTGCAACGCTGGTGCGGCGCGGGTCGGCATGCGCATAGACGCCACCGCCGCTGAGGAACATGACGGGGGCATCCGGCCGCCTGCAGACGGGCATGAGGTGCACAGCCTATTGGTCAGAACATGCACCAGCAGCACAGGTAAATGCTCGAAAGGCTCCCCACAACTGCATATATGGCGCCCAAGCTGCCCTGCTGGAGCCTGCAACCAGCCGCTGCCCTGCTGCACGCCCTGCAACAGTACCTCAATGGACTGCTAATGCCAACAGTGTGGCAGCTGCGAACAGAGCAGCGGCCCCAACACTGCCGCTGCCAAACAGTTGCGCACTGGCTCGCACCTGCGCTTGATCTCCACGCACACGTCGGGGTCGAAGCTGGAAAACATGACGAGGCGGGCGCCGTGCGCCGCCAGGCCCGCATCCACCGCGGCCAGCGTGGCGCTGACCATGCGGTCCACCTGCGTATGGTAGTGGGCAGAGTTGCAGGTAGAATTGGCATCTGCTACACCTGTGGGGCGCAGCGTGCTGCTGCATGCTTCCACCGTCCAGCACTGCAACAAGCGCACGCCGATCTGCACAGCCCTGCACGACTCCAAGCCTCCAAAAAGCTGGTGCAACTTCCAATTCACCTCCTCAGCAGGGGTGACTGCCAGGTCATCGGGCGTGGCCATCTTCACCTCAATGTCAAACGCAACATCCGGCGGGATGGCGGCAAACACCTGCGGCAACGGGTGCGGCCAGCCACACAGGGTTGCAAGCTTGGCAAGGGCTGCGGGGGGCTTGCATCAGCGCGGAGCAGGAGCGCCGCTTCCGGCTGCTTCTCTTGCAGCCTAGCCCCATCTAGCCTAGCCCGTCCAGGCTGCAGCATCCAGCAAGGCCTGAGCAGCAGCAGCCCTGCTGCTCATGCGCTGCGGTTACTCTGCAGCCTCAACATGGCTTTCCAGCACCTCCAACCCACCCCCAGCGCACCTCTGCCAGCGTGGGGAAGTGGTCCTCCTCCTGGCACAGCCAGCTGCGCAGCGTGGGCTCCCACGCCACCGCCGGCTCCCCGTTCTTGTGCTTGCGCAGCAGGCGGGCGCGGCCGCTGGAGGCGGTGGAAGCCGTGGAGGCGCTGGCCAGCGTGGCGCCGCTCTCCAGGCTGGCCAGGGACCAGGAGCTGGCGGAGGGCGAGCCGCCAAGGGGCGAACCGCCCATGGGAGAGCCACCCAGCGGCGACCCGCCCAGCGGCGAGCCGCCCTCCAGCACGCCGGGCGCGCCGGCGGCCGCTGCGGCTGCCACCAGGTCGTTGATGGGGGCCAGGCGGCGGAACTCTTCGGCTGTCAGGTCGGCGATGAGGCGGGAGGTGGGTGCTGCCTCGTCGCCATACACCACGTAGTTGTCGTGCCAGATGACGGGCACGCCTGGGGGGAGAGCGGGGTGGTGAACGAGTGTGCAGGATGAACAGTGAGGCTCAGGTTGGACAAGGCTCAGGTTGGACAAGAGCAGGCTGGGCGGCGCTTGCAGACAATGCATTGCAGTGCAGACATACACGATGTGAGGCCGACAAACATTGGCAACACGAGCACCAGCCAGTCATGAGCAACAGCAATGAGGAGGGCCGGGCAAGCTCCACCGCGAAGCAAGCCGCTCAATCTTAAGCCGCTTGCTCACCGTCCTTGGTGACCTGCACGTCAAACTCCAGGAACGAGGCGCCGCAGGCCACGGCGCGCTGGAAGCTCTTGAGCGTGTTCTCTCGGAAGGGCGCGGGGATGGGGGTGGCGGAGGTGGGGTGCCACACGTTGGCGCCCATGCTGCGGCGGCGTGCGGGAGGCAGAGTGCGGGCAGGTTGGCAGGTGGTGCTGTGCGATGCACGGTTGCATGTAGTTGCTGTAGCATACCGGGCATGTTATCCTTCGATGTTACCGCCTGCCAAGCCAGCAGAGCACTCTCCAGGCGAGCACCGCAAGCCATCATCTGCTCCGCAATACACCGCTCCGCCAGACTGCCGCCAGATTGCAATCCGCGCACCCCCGGTGGCCGCCCAGCGCCATCGTCTCCGCGCCCGCATCCAGCAGGCCGGCAAACCGCTTGGGTGCGCCCCAGCTAAGCGGGCCCGTGGACTGCGTCAGCAGGCGAGGTGGGCAGGCAGAGGCGTGTGCAGGCCGGCAGGTGTGCCCGCAAGCACGGCGCCAGCGGCGGGGCCGCCGCACGGCGGGAGGCCGACCACGCTGCTGCGAGCCGCTGCGGGCGATCCAGGGCGCTGATCGCGCAGATCGGTCGGCTGTGTGACGGGGAAGGGGGCGCCCGCTGTCCGCCGCCAGTGTTAGTTGGGTCGGCGGCGCTCACCTCGGTTGCGGCGTACACCCGCAGGGCCGCACCCGGCCCCATCTGGCTGCCCTGGCCTGCCAGAGTGGCCAAGGCGGCGGACAGGCCGCCCTGCGCGGTCGTGGAGCCTCTGAGCATTGCCCGAGCCTGGCCCAGAGCCCTAAGGCTCGTGTAGGGCGGCCCTGGAGCCAGAAGCATACGGTGTTCGGTGATCGAATGGGCTGGAATGTAACAGGGGCCAGAATGGAAGCTCCGCATCTTTGCGACACGTGGCTGGGCGCAAGCAAAAGGCGGAATGGTTTGCCCCTCCCCCCGCATCCCGACACTCCTGACAACGATCTGTAGCCTAACAACCAGCAGGCAGCGGCGAACAATCATCCCAGCCAAAGCCCGAAACCACCCCGCACACTGTGCAGCACCCCAGCCGCTTGCAGCAACCTCCAGGTGTGAGGGGTCGGCGATCCACGCGCCTGAGCCAACCTCCGGCACCCTCGCATCGCCAGGCCAGCTGCAGCCGCCGCCGGCGCCGCCGCCGGCGCCGCCGCCGAGCCGCTCCGCTCTGGGATCCTGCTGCCATGCCGCAGGCTGTTCGGAGGAGGCCATCATGCAGGGCATGGCAGCGCACGATCTGATTGAGCATGAGGACCAGTACCTGCCGCACGGCGAGCTGCGTGCAGGTGGGCCCGACTGTTCTTGCACACATCCAAAATACGCAAGGGTGCCCGTGCCGCCGTGTTGACGCTGCCAGGCGGCTTCGAGCCCCAGGCTCGTGCCCACCACACTACTTACCATTATGCCCCGCTGATTCCGCCTTGCAGCGGCCCTGGTGGGCTCGCCGCCACGTGCTCGCCTGCTGGCCCGGCCCCGCCAGCCCGAGCCCCACCTGCCCTCCCTGACGGGTGCGCCCGCACTTGCTGCTGCTGTGATGCGATGGTTTATGTTGTTGCTGGTTTGGTTGCGGGTTGCCGCATGCATGCTCGCGCCTAGTGCTTTGCGAAGCCATCTGTGGGAAACTGCGTCGGGCTGCGCGGCATGGGCGTGCACCTGACTTGCCCTCCGGCGTTTTGACCCTACCGTAGTAAGTAGATAAGCAGCTGAAGGAAGGCATGCTCACGAACCTCTACCCTGCCCTGCCCCTTGCAGAGAAGGAGCTGGGGAAGGGGCTGCATGTGGACCCAACTGAGCGGGCGGGCCACCCGGGCGTGCCCTGCGATGCTCTGCCCACCGGCCATGCGCACAGGTGGGCGTGGCGGGCTGCTCTCTGAGCGGCGGGCGCAGCGGAGTGCACTGGTGGGCAAAGCTTCGTGTGTTAGAGTGGGGCAGGCTTGTGGGGCTGCAGCCAGAGCGGGTTGCTGCTGCTGCACCTGGTGAAATAGCTGTGCCTGCCCCCTCCTTTGCTCCATTGACCAGGCTGCCCGCCTACAAAGATGCCCGGGACATGCAGGCAAGGCATGACAGCTGTGCAGTTGTGGCGCTGTGGCTGCGCTGTGTTTGGTTGTGCATGCAGGCTTGGCTGCGAGCGCTCTGATATAAGTTTGCAGCTGTGCATGTTAATTGCTGAGACAGCGGCGCTGCTGTCCATCGACTCATTCCTGCCATCCGGCCCTGCCCTTCTGTGCTGCAGCACCCAGAAGAGGCTGATGCTCCCCTGCTGGTGGATGTGACTGCTGAGGGCGGCGCACAGCAGGCCCAGGAGCAGCAGGGGGGACAGCAGTAGGTTTTTCCAGCCCTGCAGGCGCTGCGCCTGCCGGCAGCGCTGCCGCCAGCTGTTGCAGCTGGCAAGCGTATGCAGTGGGGCAAGCAGTTTTGCATCGCACAGGTAGCCAGGGGGGCGGTCGAGTGGAGAGCTGACCCCTCTGCTTGTGGCAACCGAACCTTTTTGAGAACGCATTGGGCTTGCTGAGCAGTTTTCACACCTGAATGCATCCGTGTACACTACTCCCTTCTGTATCCTAAGTTGGACCGGTTTTCAAGCTGAAATGAATGTAAAATATGCAGCTGTCGGCAGCGGCGGCAATGCGCTGATTTGGAGCAGCAGCAGCAAGCAGAGGCACTCATTTGTTTTGCAGATACAGCCATTCAGGACACAACCCAGCTCCTCCAAGGCTTGTGAGCACAAAGAAAGCAGCCATGCTGCAGGCTGTGAAGGACGCGGCCTACCGGGCCACCTGGAGCCCCTCGCGCATCGCAGATCAGTCCGGCCGCGTGTACATCATCACTGGCGCCGACAGTGGCCTGGGTGAGGCGCCAGGACTCCCGCGGCCCTGTGGCAGCGGCGCCGCCGCCGCTCCCTGCTGCGCAGCTTCGTCGCGCTTGCAGGAGCGATGCTCACTGCCTTATAAGTCTGCACTGCTTCCCTCCTTCTCCTGTAGGCTTCGAGATGACCAAGGCCCTTGCGCAGAAGAACGCCACGGTGGTCATGGCCTGCCGCAACGAGGAGCGAGCAGAGGAGTGAGCTCTGCCAACTTGCCGGTCGAGCATTTGAGTAGAGCTGGATGCAGCGCCTGTGCCTCCCAGCATTTCCTTCCCTTCTGTGTGATTTGCAGCTCACTTGCACTCTGCACCCTGCCGCCTGCAGCGCCATTAAGCGCATTCGCGACGACACGCAGGGCGGCAGCCTGCACTACATGCACGTGGACCTGGCCTCCCTCAAGTGAGGCTGGTTGGTGCAGCGGGAAAGGTCTTGGGTTGGGGGCAGGTGCCAGCCTTGACAGCCACGTGGCCTCATCCGCAATGAGCGGGGTGGGTTGTAGGACACCGTCACAGCCGGGTGTCGTAGGGTTTTGCGCGGGTGCCCGCCGGGCTCCCTGCCGCTGCCCGCCGCCCGCTTCCAGCCTCTCCCCCGTGCCACTGCAAAGCACATCCTCTCTCAGTCTTCACGTGCAAATCCTCTCTGCAAACAGGTCGGTGCGCTCGTTCGCGGAGGCCTTTCTGGCGCGCAGCCTGCCGCTGCACTGCCTGATCAACAACGCGGGGCTGGGCCTGCCGCACGAGGCGCACACCGAGGACGGCTTCGAAACAACCATCGGTGGGCTGGGCTGGGCTGATGGCTGGACTGGGATGGGCTGGGCTGGGCTGGCTAGGATGCCTGACTGGCTGCGCCAGTGACAGGCAGGAGCTGGTGATGCAGAAGTGATGCAGAAAAGCTGAGACGCTGCTTCACAACGACTGTCTGTGCTGCAGCTGCGCTGACGCCTCGCTGCTCCACCATCCTCCATCCATCACAACAATAGGCAGCGCCTGCCGTGCCCTGCTCCCCCTTTCGTCGCCCGCGTTCTTGGCTTCATCCCATCCCACCGCAGGAGTGAGCTTCTACTCGCACCTGCTGCTCACGCACCTGCTGCTGCCGCACATTAAGAAGAGCGCACCCGCCAGGCAGGCCGGCGGGGTGGCAGTGTGCAGCAGCAGTTGGGGTCACATTGCACTTGCGGCGCCGCGTGCCTGCTGGGCCAGCTGCCTTTGCTGCCGTCCTCCTGGCATCGCCTCCTACACTGCCTGTGCAATGGCCTCCACCCCTACCTTCGATCTTCACATCGTGTTGCCCATGCAGGATCGTGTTCATGTGCTCCCCCGAGGAGTCGCGCGGCTTCATCCCATGGGACGACATGAAGGGGGCCGCGGTGGACAAGTCCGACTTCAACTGGTGGGCTGAATTGATGTGGCTTGTTGTGCCCTGGCAATGTTCGAGGCAGGTGTCAGGGCGCTGCTTGCTCGTCCCTGCCCAGCTCTGTATAATGTGGCAAACGCTCCCCCTCCCCTGCCGCCAGGTACGGCACCTCCTCCGCTCCGCTAATTCTTGCCTTGCTGTCCCTTGCCCTGCTGACACTACTGGTGGTTGTATATCATCGCATCTCCCCTTCTTTTCCCGTCAGGTACGGCACCTCCAACCTCCTGCGCCTCATGGCCGCCAAGGAGCTGGCAGACCGCCTGCAGGTAAGCACGCACCACATGCATGCACTGTTGGCAGCAGCAGCTGGCTTCCTTTTTGAGCGATCCCGGTTGCGAGCGCTGAGCAGGGTGGGAGGTGCAAGAGGACGACCCATTGGAAGCATGGGGATGCCGGCCCCAGCCAGCTAATGCATTCAGCCACTACGCAACCCACCCCACCCCATCCTCGCACTGCCTGCTGCAGGGCAGTGGCGTGGATGTGTTCATGGTGCAGCCGGGCATGAGCCAGACCGACTTCTTCCCAAAGATGGTGCGGGAAGGGGAGCTTTGAGAGGGGAGGGAGCAGGGTAGACGGCAGGGAAGGTGGGGCAGCTTACTGCGCAGGCGTGCCTGCCTAAGGCGGGTGGCAGCGGTTGGATCCCCTGCCGGCAATTTCTAGCACTCCGTGCCTGCGCAACCATGCATGCATTCACAGCCCAGCTCCACACCCTCCCGCCCGCCCCACCCCCACCCCTCCTGCAGGACTACAGCCAGACGGAGTCAACGATGCACAACAAGATGCAGCAGGTGGCGGGCCAGCCCGCCTACCGCGGCGCCCACTCCTCGCTGTACGCCGCCACCGAGCCGTCGCTGGAGGGTGGGTGGGGATGTGCTGTATGAGGGGAAGTGCAGGGAGCTGGGAGCAGGCAGCGGATGGCAGTGAGCGTGCGGAGGTCAGGAGGTTGGAGGAGCAGCATGGGCATGCTGTTCGGCAATCTGGTAATTCATGCGACAAGGTGCAGGGTTAAGTCCTCTCCTGAGCACACCCACCGCCGCCCACACGCCGCTCGCAGGCACCAGCGCCGGCGGCCCCGCCCGTGTCTTCGGCCCCTGGTACTGGGCGCAGCCGCTGAAGCTGTTTGGGCGCGGCAGCTGGCAGTTCCCCATGACCGCCAACCTCATGCAGTGCCACCTGCAGGAGCCCTCCAACGCCCTGGCACGCGACGCCGCCAACAGGTGCGCAAGTGGCTGGCTGGCACAGCAGCGTTAGTTCACTTCACTTCACAAACTTTACAGTCCATGGAGCCATAAAGGGGCTCATGAGACTAAAGTTAGTGCAAGGAGGCGGTGCAGGGTGTGGTGTGGGCGGCGGCAGCTGGACTGCAACGGCTGCAGCGTGGCCATCCTGTGAGCTCAGAACCTCCGTGCTGTTCAATATTGAATTCCAATTGCCTCTGACTTTTGCTGGCCACTGCAGGCAGCGCCTGTACGAGGCGGCGTGCGATGCGCTGGAGGAAGCGCTGCACAGCCCGCTGCCCAACCGCATCGTGCCTCCGGCGGCCGCCTGAGCGCTGGGAAATGCAAGCGCCGCCCAGTTGCTGTTGCAAAAATGAAATGTACAGATGGTGTAAGGTTGCAGAGTCACAGTGCGAGGAAGGGGAACAAGATGCGGCGGAGGATGCGGCGCCGATTGGCGGCCGCCGCGCTGCCGCCGCTGTGCCGCCGGCGCCCAGAACCCACGACGGATCTCGGTCGCGGCGTTCCCTCCGACATCATACAATCGCGCACAAGTTGATCGCGCGCCCACAGCTGCACTTCGAACCCGCGCAAAGTGAAACCCTCCCGCCCAAGCACCGAAACGCCTCGAACCCGCCTGCCAGCCCTCCATAGGCGCGTTTGATCATGCAGGCCGCAGCGCTGGCGGCGCCGGCAGCGGTCCAGCGGGTCGCCGCTGCCGGTCGCCGCCACCGCTCCACGGGCCGCCCGCTGCCGCAGTTTCGAGCCGTTCCCCACCCTGCGCTGGTGCAGCGCCGGCCAGCCTGCACAGTATTGAGCAGATGCGCAAGGCCAGTGTTAGCAGCAGCGGCAGGCGCAGCAGCAGTGCCCGAGCCGGGCGGCAGTTCAGCTGCGGTGCCGGCGGCAGGCGTGCAGCACAAGCGGGGCTGGGCAGCGCAGCTCACGCCGCTTAGCGACCCAGCAGCCAACAGCAAGCTGCTGGCCCTCAGTGCAGGCAAGGGCGGCGAGAAGGGGGTGGGTTGAAGGTCGAGCTGGCATTCTGGCACTGGGGGCTTGCTGCTGCCGCCGCAGAATCTGCCTGCGAGGGCCTACCGAGTCCCATCCATCTTTACTCCCCATCCTCCCCTCCACAACCGCGACTGCAGCACAAATGCTGTCGTCAATAGCCACCCTGATGCACGACACATACCTGCCCATCTGTGAGTTGCTTGGCTACCTGGCATTGGCTGGGTTGTTGCGGGCCCGCTGCTGCCATTGGCTCGCCAGCCGGCCAGCCAGATACCGGCCAGGCTCCCTGCCAGCGGCTGTGGCAGGAGCAGTCGCCACCAGCCATCCAGTGTGTGTGTATCATTGCGACACGATTGCTTTCCTGGCCTGCAGACATGAGCGACGTGCTGCACATGAGCAACACTGGGGTGAGGCACCTTGCTTTGATAGCCGTTGGCTGGGGTTGCTGTCATCACACTGTGACCGTCGCTGTGCAAGCAGGCTGCTGGCTACACACCGGCTCCGGAAGGTATAGCGCTGCACTGAAGACCTACGTTCTTCTGCGCTGTCCTGCAATGGGCAACCTGCATGCGCTGCTGTCCTGTCTACTGGAAAATTAATGCGCCCTTGTATTCCCTCCTCGCCGCAGATGGGCAACCTGCACGCGCTGCTGCAGTTCCTGTCCAAGGCCTCTGGAGTCGTGTCCGGCCGCATGGCAGACCTGCTGTCGCCCGCCAGGCAAGCAGGCGCATGAGGGAGCATTCTGCAACAGATTGGCCCAGCAGGCAGCTAGGGCACACCGCGCCGTCTGGGCTACCCATGCCGAGCACTGCCTCATGTGCTGGCCTGTACTGCCCTCTCCTTCCTCACTCCCCATTGTCCACATCCCTCCCTGCTCCAACACAGGATGGTCATCCTGGGCACGGGCCTGACGGCCCTGCTGTGCAAGCCCATGTTTGCGGTGTGCGGCCTGGTGCGCAGCATGGCCGGCACACAGGCGTGCGTGCAGTGGGTCACCACCGCCAAGGCAAGCCCTGCTTGGTTCATAACAGGGAGAATTGAGGGTTGGCCAGTAAAACCTGGACGACCTGTTTAACGTGATACCTGCCATTATCTGCGTGTGTTCACGCAAGCTCCAGCCACCCGACCGCAGATTCTGGACCGCACAATCAAGGGGGTGCGTGCGCTGCTAGACCTGCTACGCTGCCTCCAGCAGCTCACCCTGCACCGATTGCCCCCGCTCCAACCAACCCAACAGATCCTGGACCGAACGGTCAAGGGCATGCGCGAGGTCCCCTCCCTTGCTCACCTTTCTCACTGCTCCCACACTCCCAACTTGAACTTGACTCCACAGATCTTGAACCGCACGGCGGTGATGGGATGTTCACTGTCTTTTCGCTTCCTCTTACTCCGCTCCACAGATCCTGGACCGCACAGTCAAGGGCGTGCGCGAGGCGCCCTCCAAGGCGCTGGTGGGCGAGCTGGCGGCGCAGAGCGGCGACTCGGCGGCTGCTGCCTTCAGCGTGCGCCAGGTGCGATCAGTTGACGAGTGGATGGTGCGCTCCTGCAGCTATGTATTCTGTGCCTCGGTGGCTGATGGCTTTGTGCAGAGGCTTGCATCTCAGCTGGCTTGTGCAGCTGCAGCAGGGTATGGCCACCTGGCCGGCTTGCGCGGCTGGACTGCACTGGCAAGCTTTCACGTCTCCTGGCCCGCCTATCAGTTCCTAGTGGGTTCTTTCTTCTCCCACCTGCCGCAGGCGCTGTCCACGCTGGGCATGCTGCTGGGCACCACAGCAGCAGGCCTGGCCTTTGCCCTGTCCGGCCGCTCCTACGAAGTCACATTTGCCCTCTCAGCCGTGGCCTCCCTTATGGCGCTGGCGCTGGTGGCAACCGCATTCGGGCGGGACGCTGCCGCCGGTGCCGCGGAGCGAGGTGCGTGCTTGCAGTAGGGGCGGTGGTGGGTGGGGTTGCTGGTCGTGGCTGCTCGCTGGATCCAATCGGGCTCTGCACTAATTGTTGTGCCTTTGTTAGGGATGATGCCGACTGTGCTAGCCACCACACCATCCCTGAATGGCCTCTCCTCACCCACCCACCCACCCACCTACTCGCCCACCCTTCCACCCACCCGCTGCCACTCGCAGCTGAGCTGACGCGCACCATGGACGAGCAGGATGCGGGGATGACACTGGGAGACAAGGCGCGGGCGCTGAAGGACGCGTTTCCGCCCGCCTATTGGCAGGCGCTGGCGGTGGTCATGGCGCTGTACCTGGTTAGCTGGATAGGGGCCTGCCCTTGGGGATTGTTGCAGGGGCTGGTTTAGCCAGGCTGGCGAGGCCGGTGCACAGCAGCCCTGCAACAAAGTGCACCGCGCCGCTTCTGCCGAGCCGCACAGCTCAGCTGAATGCCTCCACTGCCCTGTCTGCAGGCGCGCTTTGATGTCGCCTTCATCACGCTGCACGCCTCTGCGGTGCGTCCCACTGGTCAGCAGCAATGAACGGAGTTTTGGCAAGCTTAGCTTGACTCAGAAGGGAACGTCGCAAACTGTCCAGTGCCGGCGACAGCCGCTGCTGAACTCCCTTCTGTTCGTCCATGTGCAGGTGATGGACAAGGCCCGCATCCCCACCCTCACCTTCTTCTCCATGGCCCCCGTGGTGGCCCTGGTGAGCAGGGAGAGGTGTGCAGGAAGGGGAGGAGATGGATGCACGTGCACCGCTTCTGGATTGCATGAGACGCTGGCCAGCACTTTGCGGTCGCAGTCGGCAACGCGCTGCATGGCTGAAACATGCCATCGCGCCTGCCTCTTCACCGCCTCGCTGCACTGCTTTGCATGCCTGTTCAGGCCACCCCCATGGGCCTGCGCGCCAAGCAGAGCGTGGCGGCCCGCAACCGCGTGCTCATGCTGGGCATGTCAGCCCTGATCGCCGCCAACATCTGCTTCGCACTGGTGCCTTCTTACCTGGGTGGGTGCGGGGTGTGCATGGACAGGCAACAGCTCAGCTAACAGCCGGGTGCATGTCATGTGCATGTTTTCTCCCCACACGCGGCCACTCGGCCACTGAACCGCCTGCCCCACCTGCCCACCCGCCCGCCCACTTGCCCGCCCACTTGCCCACCTGCCCACCAATGCCCACCCCCACCCCTGCCTGCCTGCCCCCGTGCAGGCATGGCGGCGGGCAATGCCTTCATCGGTCTGCACATGGCCATGACTCAGGTAGCTGGCTTGCTGTCTTACTGCAGCACTTGTGCTGCTCGTGCCTCTTCTGCTGCTTTCTGCTCCAGGACTGGTGCTGGGCTACATCTGCGTCGGCCTGAGCTTTGCCATGACGCAGGTCTGCCAGGCCGCGGCTGCCTGGGCTGCACCGCTTGAGGCCCTTCGCCTTTGCTGTGGCAGGGTTGAACAGCTGTAGCAGCACGCCGACACCTGTGCCCCTGTCAAGTCCTGCTCATCTGCCTTGCTTCAGTGGTGTTTGCTGGTCACCTCTGCCCCTGCAGGGCATAGCTTTCGGCATGCTCGCTAGCTACATCCCCAGTGGAGTGGTGCCGGGCCTGGGACGCGTCAACGGCACCGCCTGGTCTCTCACAGACCTGCTACTGGGTGAGGGATGCATGAGCTGCATGGCAGCAACAGGGATGGGGTGGGCAGCAGCGAGAGCACATGCTGCAACTCGGCTTCAAATGCATTCACGCAGAGCCATGCCCGGCCTTCTCACGACGATTTTTGTGCAATGTTCTGCTGATTCATCCACCCTGCTGCCGCAGGCGTGGCGCTGGCGGGCAGCAACACGCTGGCAGGCCGCCTGGCCGACTGGAGCAAAGTGCGCGGGCTGGGCGTGCGGGGCTGCTTTGGCGGCGCTGCGGCCTCGTGCCTGTTGTCCATGGCCGTGCTGGCGGCCTTCAGCACGTTTGGAGACCTGGGAAGGGAGGACCTGGTGGGAGGGCACCGTCTGTAAAGCGGCAGAGGGCAAACTGTGGAGGGCTCTGATCGCCAGAAAGCTCGGCACACCAGCTCTGCCGGGCCGCCGCGCCCCAACACTGTTGCATTGCGCAATTTTGTATGGACAGCTGGGCACCTGCTTGCATACCGTCGACTATCAGGTACATGCTTTCGTTGTGTGATGGCAGAATCACTGTAAATGTGAATGAAGCAGCATTGGGGTGCAAGGGCCTGCCGGCCGCCAGCGGGGCGGGTGGCGTGCCCACGCCATTACACCGCCTGGATTGCGCCGCTCGTTACAGCACAGTCTTTCCACGACCATGTCGGCCGCTTGCTGCACCTCCAGCCTGAGCGCGCGCCTGGGCGCCACCCGCGCGCTGGCCCAGCGCCCGGCCGGTGAGTGATCTGGCATGCACGAGGGCAATGCGCCACGATCCTGCGCCTGGCGCTGGTGGTAGAGGCGCTGAGCCTGAGGTCACTGCCGCTGGCACGCCGTCCTGCGGCCAGGGCAGGCCTTCCGGCAGCTCTGCAATCTCATCGGCGGCTCACAAGCTCGTGTGCCAGGCCGATGCCTGCTAGGGCTCTTCGCGTGCCGCCGCCGCCGCCGCTGCCGCTGCCGCCGGCTCATCTCCTTGCTATCCTCTCCTCCACAATCCCATCTGGCAGGCCTCCGTGCCGCCCCGCTGCGGCGCTCAGCGCGCCAGGCGGTGCGGGCGGCGGCAGGCTCTGATGAGGATGTGGGCACCGCCGGCAAGGCTGCCATCGCGCTGGGCCTGCTGGCCAACCCCATCACGCTGTGGTCCGAGTGAGTGCTTGGTTGTGAGCAGCTGTTTGTCATCCAGCTCCTGTTGCATGATGAACAGCAGCAGGCGGTGCACTGGCATCGCAAGCTTGCTCCCTGCTGCTGCCTACCTGCCGGTTTGCTCCGGTTGCCTGTCCTTGATATGCTCAGCTGCTGCACTTGCACGGCTCATCCCCTTGCACTGATGAGTTGATTTGCCAACTCATCAATTAATAACAGCAGACACCCTTTGGCTTCTCCAGGTGGACCCTGAAGACCACCGGCTCCGGCCTGCCCCCTGGCCCTGGTGCGAGCTGAGCGCACGTGCTGATGGAGCGGGATGGCAGTGCTGCCAGCCGCTGCTGCTTGCCCTGGGATCGATGCGCTCGGGACATGGCAGCAGCGGCGGCCTGCTGAGTGCACAGCAGTCGGCTAATGCGCATCTATATTCGTGTGTATGCAGGCGGCGCGCTGGGCGCGGCTGAGGGCATTTCTTACCTGGTCGTGGTCGGCATCGTCGCCTGGTCCATCGCCACCAAGGTGTGCGCTGCACCTGCAGCGGCTTTGCGGCTGTGCAGCATGCTGCTGTGTTCCAGGATGGCAGCCGTACCTTTTCTGCGTTCTTTCCTGCGCGGCTGGGCCTGGCGACGTGCTCAGAAACGTGCTCAGCAACCGCAACAGCGCATGCCACCCAGTTCCATCCTCCATCCCTCCTCCCCGCCCTCCAGGCCAAGACCGGCAGCGGCCTGCCCGCCGGCCCCGCCGGCCTGCTGGGTGCTGTGGAGGGCTTCAGCTACCTCTCGCTGCTGGCGGGCCTGGTGGCGTTTGGCCTGCAGGTGGCGGAGAAGGGCTCCCTGCCCGGCATGTTTGGCTAAACGCATGCCACTGCCCGGCATCTCTGGCTGAGGGCGTGCCGCCCAGCCAGCCCATTTGTATTGCCGGCCCCTTGCGCGGCCATTGTGTGCCCGAGCCCGCCCAGCTGCGAAACCTGTGTGCCTGAACTGATGTGACTGATATTTCATCCATTCCTGCCTCTCTGATCCTGTAAACATTGTTACACGCAGTCTCACTCAAACATCAAGCTGGAGCCCGCCCCAGGCTGCCCCGTCTAACCCAGCAGTTTCCAAAAATACATACACAGCAGTAATATAAATTGCTCCCCAACACCACCTAACTAACGGTACACGTTTCTCTTGCGGCCATGAAGCTCTCAGCTCATGGCCAGCACGTCAGCATCAGACCCCTGGCCTGCTGCAGTTGCCTCCTTGGGTGCTGCCTGCTGTGCGCTTGACGCTTCTTCAAGCCCTGCCTGCTCTGCGGGCAGGGCCTCAGCATCAGCCTCCTGGCCTGCGGCTGGCACCTCTGCAGCCTCCTGCCCCTCTGCAGCACCCGCCTCTAGCACCTCCTGCTCTGCCGCCTGCTCTGCTGCTGGCACGGCCTCGGCATCAGCCGGCTGCGGGTCTGTAGCCGGCGCCTCCACAGCCTCCTGCTGATCAACAGGTGCCTCTGGTGGCATCTCTGCTGCCTGCTCCGCTGCGCCCGCCGTCTCGGCCACAGGCCCACCCACTGCTGCCTGCTCCTCAGCTGCCCCCTTGGCCACCACATTCTCTCCTGCCTCTGCCTCCTCCTCTGCTTCCGCGTCTGCCCCGTCCACCATCTCAGCTGCAGCCGCAGGCTCGGCAACCGGTGACATTTCGCCCACCGCTGGCTCCGCCGCATCAGGCGCGGCAGCTGCCTCCGCCTGCTGGTCTGCAGCTGGTGTCTCCTCGCCCGCAGGCTGCACACTGTCTGGATCAGAGGCTGCCTCGGGGCTGGCTGCCGCTGCCAGGTTCTGCTGGTCCACACCCACCGCCTCTGCTGCTGTCACCACTTCTGGCTCCTTCGCCTCCTCAATGGCTGCCTGGCCCTCCGTCTCCGCAGCGGCGCTCGCCTCCCCTGCTGCAGCCTGCCCTGGGATGGCGGGGATCTCTGCTGCCGGCTCGGCCACTGGCTGGGCATTAGCCATGGGCAGCGTGGCATCAGCTGCCTCCTGCATATCCCCCACTGGCACAACTGCTGCTGCTGCCGCCGAGATGAGGAGCTCCTCCGAAGCTGCCTGCTGCTGGCCGGCAGGCTGCTCACAGGACTCAGATACTGCCTGGGTGCTGCCTTCCATAGGCTGCTCCACGGCCCCTTGCTCCTGCGGCTGGCTGGAGGAGGCTCGTGCGCCGCCTGCCGGTGCCTCCTGCCCTCCTGCGCAGACCTCGTCTGCAACTGGCACTGCGTCGGCAGCCGCATCCACCCCCGCACAGGACGGCTGGTCGGCTGCGCAAGCCAGCTCTGCGGCAGCTGAGCCCTCATCCGCTGCGGCTGCCTCAATCTGCACAGGCGCTGCCGCCTCGTTGGCAGCGCCCATGGCAGGGGCCGGAGCTTCCACCGGCGCTCCGTCATGCGGTGCGTGCACAGCGGGAATGGCGTCGCAGGGTGGTGGGTCGGAGCTGAGAGACGCCAGCAGCTTGGCGGCGTGCGAGGCGGAGAAGTGCTGGAGCAGCTCCTGCAGGGGAGGAGACAGGAGGGAGACTGGGATGAGGGGTAAAGCCTGGCATGTTGCTGATGCTGCAACTGAGGCTTCAAAACAGATTGCTCGCTGCATCGCTATTGCAAATTAGAGGCATCCCCACCCTTTGCTTGCCTGCGGGAACAGGCGCAGGCAGGCGGCGATCTGCTCGGCGGCAGGGCAGCCAGGCGGCAGCGCCTCCGCCCGCGATTCCAGGTAGCCAAGGGCGCCGCTGGTTACAAACAGAGCCCGGCTGGCAGGCGCCTTGACCATGATGGCGGCACAGCGCGCCAGCGCCGCCTCTTGCAGGGCTGGCAGCAGGGCTGCATCCTGCACCAGCGCCGCCAGGACGCCCAAGTCTGTCAGCTGCGGGATGATGGTCGAGGCTGCCTTCAGGCACTTGGCCTGCAGGTCGCTGCCTTCGGGCGCAGAAGCGGCCAGCGCCGACAGGCGCGGCAGCCCCGCCGCCGCCGCCTGCGCCAGCGAGGCGCTGTGCCCGCCGATGCGCCCCAGCGCCCAAGCCGCCGCTGCCTGCGCGCTCTCGTCGCCGCACTGCAGGGCCGCAACCAGGGCGGGCATGACGCCTGGTGCTGCGGCCACGTGGGCGGCCAGCTCCGCCGAGTGCTCGGCGGCAAAGCCAAAGGCCAGCAGGGCTGGCAGGGCTTGCACCGACGGCGACGAGGCGGCAAAGCTGGCCAGTGAGCCCAGCACGCCGGGGGCGTGAACCACAGTTGCGGCCAGGGAGGGCGACTGGCGCGCCACATCTCGCAGGCAGCGTGCCGCTCCCTGCCGGACAGCGTCATCGTTGAACTTGAGGCACCTGCAGAGGAGAGACGAGGCGACGGAGATGGTTCAAGGCTGCAGCAGGAGAGCACCAGGCACCTGAGGGGCAGCAGCATGGGCGCCGTTTCTGAGTAACACACGGCCCCAACAGCTGCCTGCAGCCACCGGAAGCTCTCCTCACTCACCGGCTGATGTCGGGAATCAGCCCAGCGGCCACCACCTTCTCTGCCAGCGCCGCATCAGCCCGTGCCACGTACATCAGCATGCCGAGCAGCAGGCGCTTGAGGCGGGCATCGTTGGCCAGCGGCGCCCGCAGCTGCGCAGCAGCAGCGCCCACTGCACCGGCCGCCACCACGGCAGCGGCCAGATCAGCGCTGTGGCGGGCAATGTCGCTGAGCGCCGAGGCGGCAAACCGGCGGGTGGCTGCGCTGTCTGCGGCGGCGCCGGAGGCAGACAGGCAGGCCACCAGAGGGGGCAGGGCGCCCGCTGTGCAGGCGGTGGATGCCAGCTCGGGGCCGTGTGCCACCATGTGCGCCAGCGCCGAGGCTGCATGGCAGGTGGGTGGGCATGGCTGAACGACATGGCCTCGGGCAGGCACACTTGATCATCCAGCCCTGCTTGCCCCATTTCAAACTTCCCATCCTGCACATCCACACTCTGGCTCACCAGCACCCTCTCGTGTCTCAGCGTCGCTGTCCGCCAGGCCGCGCACAGCCGCCTGCAGCCCGCCCTGGGCCGCGGCTGCTGCTGCCAGCTGCGGCGAGTGCACCACGTGGGTTGACGACTGCGCGCTCCAACGCACCTGCGGCGGCGGCGCTCGCCGCCGGCGGCGGCCTGCAGGGGCGCCCCAGCAGGGGCCGGGGCCCGCATCAATGCACTAGGGCTCGCGGCCTGGCTTTCGTGTCCTTCTCCTGGATCGGGTCGGGCAGACGGGCGGGTTTATAGGCGCGGAGCGCGCCACGGAGGCGCCTGGCACGCAAAGCACCTTCAACCCGACCTCCCGGTCGAGCCCCTTCTCCAATTCCCCTCACGTTGATCTCAAAAGCCTGCAAGACGCCGCAATGCCCTCTCTCCGCACGGGAGTGCTCGCCTGTGCCAGCGGGCAAGGCGGCCCGCGGCTAAAGGGCAGAGAAAAGGTCACCTACGCGCGCGTCAGCCGCCTGCGCCACTGCAGCAACTTCTCCAACTTCGTGGAGCCAGGCGGCATCCTCAGCGGGAAGCTAGGCGTGCTGAACCTGCGGCGGCACGTGCCCACGGCCAAGGACAAAGTGGATAGCATGTGCGAAGGCAGCGGGACGAATTGGGGGCTGGCTGCACTTGCTGCGAGCTTCCCGCTGGCTGCACCGCCGCCGGCGATGAGCGGCCTCACCAGGCGCCCGCCCGCCTTCCCCCTTGGGCGCAGACTGCTGCGTGCGTTTCGCCACCCTGATCTGGAGGGCTACGAGTCGCTGTGGCTCAGCCTGTGGCAGCTGGCGGAGGACAGCCCCGGCAGCAGGGGCTGGGTCTACGGCCACGAGGGCGGCGACAGCGTGCCGGCACGGTCCCAGGGCGGCGGCGACACCTTCTGGAACCAGATCTACGGCGGCACCGTGGCGGTTGTGCGGTTTGATGACCTGCTGCCCGCCGCCAGCGAGCAGTTCTACGGCGGCGAGCAGTGCCACGTGTGGGTCGTTGGCGACGTCGACTGGTGCGTGGTGTGCTGCGGCAGCAAGGGGTTTAGATTGGGGCCGCAGCTATGCCGCCAGCTGGAAGCCTCCACACTGGATGTGCACACCCTCAACTTGGGCCACTCCTCACATCCAGAATGCAGGGGGACCCACGCCCAGCACGTGCTGGCCATCGGCCCGCTGAGCAGCGGCCTCGCCCTGGGGCTGCGGACGGTACAGGTGTGTGAGCATTGCAAGCCTGCCGCTGTGACAAGGGCGTGGGGGAGGCTGCCAACTGGGCCCTGGCCACAGAATGTGAGAACTGGGGCTGCTGCCGCGCTGCTGTGCTTGCTGCCCGGTCCATCCGACCTGCATCTCCAGCATCTCCAGCCTCTTCAGCCTCTGCTGTGCTTGGTTTGCATGGAGAGGCTGATTTGTGCTTGGGCCGCGCAGCGCAGTCGAGTGTTTAGCGCGAGGCGCGGGCCCCGGTCGCGCTCGAGGGCTCCCTAGCCCCGCTGCCGCATTCAACCCGCTCCCGAGGACATCGCGGCCGTTACAGCGTTAGGCGCGGCCTTGCAGCAAGCCAAAGAGCGCCATCCTGGCTCCCACCTCCCCTCCTGCAGGAGTTCGCGGCCCTCAACCGTCGGGGAGCGGTGTTCATCACCACCCGGGGCGACATCTGCATCGAGGTGGATGACGGCATGGACGTGCACTTCACTTTCCTGCCGGCGGCCAAGCGCTCCGCCGCCGCCGCGCGGCCGGCCGCCAAGCGCAGGCTGCTGCTTGTAGAGGTGCGCCAGCAGGGAAGGGGGCTGGCAGTGAAGCAGGATAGCCAGCCCTGGTGCACCCACAGCAGCACTCCGAGTGCCATATGCCTGGCGGCTCCTCGCGGCGCGCCCGGCCGGTTTGCCGCCGAACCCCCCGCCGCTGACACGCAACTGCGTATGCCCCGCGATCCCACCCATTCACAGGCGGAGGCCCTGGCGGTGCAGCGGACCCGGCCAGGGTCACGGCACGCAGAGGCCACCACTCGGACAGGCGACACGGCGCTCCTGGCCGCCAAGCACGGCCTCCCATTCGTCCTGAGCTACTCGATGTGGACACGCAAGCACGCCGACTTCCCCGTAGCGCGCAGCCTGACCGCCCTGGGTGCGTGAGGGCTGGCCGGTGTCGGTGCAGTGGCGGAGCGAATGCACACAGACTGTACCCAGCCAGCAAGGCTAAGCCAGCGCATGCACCAAGTGCTCGGCACGCCACCCTCACCAATTGCCTCCTCCTGCCAGACGACGCTGTGCCGTTTTCGGTGACAGAGACCCGTGAGCGCCTGGGGCGGATGCTGCCACCCTACCACAAGACTGACGAGGAGAAGGTAGGTGCAAAAGCGACTTGAGTAGTTCCCATGCTAGCGGGGAGATTCTGCCGCTGCCGTGGCAAGTGGGGTCGGGCTGCTCATGCAATCGGCGGGTTTGGCATCCCTGCCATCTCCACCCCTGCTGTCCTCACCCCTGCCATGCCGCAGGCGGCACAGAAGAAGGCGAAAAACGAGTGGCTGCGCACCTACCGCGCCAACATGTCGGTGCGCATTCCAGCGGGGCAGCGGGTTGCTGCGGGGCGGCACTGCACTGCCGCTGGCTCTGGCCCCTTGCCGCAGACTTGTTCTGCTCACACAAACAGCTGCCTTGGGCAGACCTGCTCAGCAGTGCAGCCAGGCGGTGCAGCTGCCACCGCTTGCGCCTGGTGCGCGCCTGATGAATGTGCTGTGCGCCCCCTCCACCCCTGCCATGCTGCAGCCAGCAAAGAAGGAGGCGCGTAGGGAGGCGCATACGGAGGCGCAGCGCACCCAGCGCGCCAACATGTCGGTGCGCATTCCAGCGGGGCAGCGGGTTGCTGCGGGGCGGCACTGCACTGCCGCTGGCTCTGGCCCCTTGCCGCAGACTTGTTCTGCTCACACAAACAGCTGCCTTGGGCAGACCTGCTCAGCAGTGCAGCCAGGCGGTGCAGCTGCCACCGCTTGCGCCTGGTGCGCGCCTGATGAATGTGCTGTGCGCCCCCCTCCACCCCTGCCATGCTGCAGCCAGCGGAGAACGAGGCGGCTAGGGAGGCGGACCGCAACAAGAAGAAGGCGCGCACCCACTGACATCGGCAGTTGTCGCACCCTGGGCAGCAAGATCAGCGTTCGTCAGCAGCACTGCTCGCCTCATTCACCGCTCACTCACCCCGCCCACCCCGCCCCTCACTTTCTGCATGCGTATAGCAATCCAGCCTCTGCACATTAGCGTCGAACTTTCAGTGCACAATGTGCCTTGCGGAGGCTCACTGCCATGTAACGCATGATTGTTGTCTGCTGCCGAAGCAGGCGGCCACCGCAGCGGCAGCTACGTCCGGTGCATCTGTGGTGGGTGCTGCTGCTTGCGTGGCCACGGCCTCTGCACGCGCCACCAGCGTGGTCACCACTCCGGCCGAGGACAGGCTGGCGGCCACGGCGCGGCTGTGCCCAGCGATGCGGCCCAGCGCAAAGGCGGCGGTGTGGGCCACAGTATCACTGGGGTCGGTCAGAAGGGGAAGCAGCAGGCGTGGCGCATCCAGGGCGGCCAGCGCTGCAGGGATGGGTGGGATTGGGTGGGTGGGAGGGATTGGGTGAGTGGGTGGTGGCAGCAGGCGGTTAGGTGCACAGATGGGCGGGCACCCAGCCGGCCCACTCACCGCCGGCATTGCCCTCGACCCGGGCTGCATCAGCCACCGCCGCAACGAAGGCGCACTTGTCGCGCTCAAAGCGGGCGAAGATGGAGCTCAGCTGGCGCGCCGTGGCGCCCGCCATGCCTGCACGAGGGGTTGCGTTTCGAGGCGGCAGGTCGGCTGAGGCGGCGGTGGCGGTGGCGGCAGCAAGGCGCGCGGCGTCGGTTGCTCGGCACCGAGCGAGCCTGGACTCGCCTGGCGTGCTCTGCAGGGCAACGGGCCAGCCGCTCGCTTCCGCAGGCGTTGGACGAGTCGCAACCTTGTGTTTGACTGCCCACTGCAGGCCTGCGCAATTGGAGGACTCCAGCGAGCCGCAGAAGAAACGAGGCACAGCAAAGAGGAAGGCACTGCAACGGGGCGGCGGCGGCGGCGGCACCAGCAGCGGCGGCGGCGGCAGGGCAGCCATGCTTCATGCAGGCCCCGATCATTGCATCCACACCGTTTCGCCCCTGCCACAGTGATCTGACGCGCTTCAGCGCCGGCAAAGGCCTCTGCAGCGCTCCCAGCTTTGCTGTAGGCCAGCTGCTGTTGCGCCGGCGGTCCGCATTCATTGCATCAGATCGACAGCGATCAGAGGGCTGCTCAGACAAAGCATCGAGCTTGCAGCCCCACTCGTCGCGCCGGCAGCACTCGGAAGCGCGCAGGCGAGCAAGCTCCGGGGCTAGAACCGCGCTTGCTTGATTTACATGTTACTCTGAGGCGCTACATATCAGCAAACGGCCGCCTGCTTGCCGTCGCCCCTCCCGCCTCGCCGCCGCCTGCCAAACACTGCCGCCTCCCTCACCTCCCCACCATGCAGCCATGAGTGCCGTGCGCGCCGAGGAGCTTACGCTCAAGAGCCCCGCCGACAAGAAGAGCTACAGGATAGTAACTATGGCCAACGGGCTGCAGGCCCTGCTGGTGCACGACCCGGAGATTGACCTGGCGGCGGCGGCGGCGCAGCCGGCGGGCCCGCCTCCCCATGCTGAGGTACCAAGTGAGGAGGATGTGGACAGCCTGCTGAGCGGAGATGAGAGCGAGGACAGCGGCAGCGAGGTGAGGCTGCGTTGGGGGCATGGAGCTGGTCAGAGGCCCGCCCTGCTGCAGTCGCCGCCGCTGCTGCACATGTGGGGTGGCAGGTGGGCGCACAGACCACACGGCAGCCTGCTGGCACAAATCTTCCAATCCTGGCACCATGCCCTGCAGGACGACGAGGAGGGCAGCAGCGGCAGCGAGGATGGCGAGGAGCACGAACACGTGCATCGCCACCACAGCCGGCAGGCGCACGGCGGCGGCGCCGCCGTCAAAAAGGCGGCGGCCGCGCTGTCGGTGGGGGTGGGCCACTTCACCGACCCCTGGCACCTGCAGGCAAGTAGTTACTGCGGGGCAGCACGTTGTTGCTGTCTGGTGGCAAACGTGGCAGGCGCATGCAGCAGGCGCACAATAGCTCAGCAGGCGCGCGGTCTTGTCCGATTGCTCCAACCTTTTCGTGCATCTCCACCAAGTGCAGGGCCTGTCGCACTACCTGGAGCACATGCTGTTCATGGGCAGCGAAAAGTGAGGCTTGGTGGTTGGTGGATCTGCTGTTCGGCAGCCAGCATGTGTCTCGCCTGGTTCCTAGCTTGGGCAGATTGGTCGCCCAAACCACAAGCCACAAGCCGTGCCACTGTGACATGCAGGTACCCAGACGAGAACGACTACGACGCGTTCCTGACCGCGCATGGCGGCGCCTCCAACGCCTGCACCGAGGAGGTGTGGGGTGCAGCGAAATGCAGACTCCGTCCTGAGTCTCATATCCGCCTGCCTGCCGGTTGCCGCCGCCCTGAGCGCTGCAAAGCAATTAATTGTTCAATCGCGTGCCCGCCGCAGGAGTGCACCACCTTCCATTTTGACGTGAAGCCCGACGCGCTGCGCCCCGCGCTCGACCGCTTTGCCCAGTTCTTCATCGCGCCGCTGGTGCGTGCGGCTGCAGATGGCTGGGTCTGCTGCGGGGCTGCTGGGCTGTGCCAAGCGGCTTGGCTTTTGTGGTCGCCAGCTGAGCACCCTGCAGCAGTGATGCTGCTCTGGCCAGCCTGCAGTGTTTCAGCACCCTCTGAGGGCCCCACACCAGCTGCATGTTCTGGTGTTCTGCTCATTCCCGTGCCTTTTGCGCTGCCTGCCCACTACTTACTTGCAGGTCAAGGCGGATGCGCTGGAGCGGGAGGTGCAGGCGGTGGACAACGAGTTTTCGGGAGTGCTGCAGGTGGGCTTTGCCTTCCCCTGGTTGATAGACAAGGCGCCCCACGGGCAGCACACTAGGTGGAGTGCTGCAGGTGCACACTAGACGCTGCGCATCTACACGCTTGTTTGCCTGCTGTGTGTGGCATGCCAACAAGCACAGATTCGCGTGTTGTGTTTAGTTGCCTCGCCGCTGCTTGCGGATGCACAAACTGACCGTCTTGTGGGCTCTGACACTTTACCCTGTCCTCCATTCTATGCCCTGCAGTCGGATGCGTGCCGTGGGCTGCAGCTGCGCTGCCACACCGCCAAGGAGGGCCACCTGTTCCGCAAGTTTGGGTGCGGCGCGGCAGGGTCACTAGCTGGTGGCGCAGGGTCACTAGCTGGTCGCGCAGCGCCACTTGCTGGTGCTGGAA
>VFQQ010002092.1_pt1 | contig 24218 bp, 18 predicted proteins | sample 3512341 | NCBI WGS metagenome assembly VFQQ01 (sample SAMN10412373, study PRJNA504923) | tailings metagenome | isolation source: Relicate 2 Philex TSF1 revegetated site | place: Philippines: Tuba, Benguet | collected 2017-08-29 | reverse complement strand
GCAAGACAAATGTTTTCACATCAACGCCAATCAAGTAGGTTATTAGAGGTCCCCTAAACGACGGGCGTAATGTGATTCCTACACCACTCAATAACGCTGTTGTTGTTGCATGATATGCAAAGAGAAATTGTGAAGCTTGCTGCCATCACCTGAGCCCGTCGTTCGGCCATAGTTACCGTAAACCTGCCTCCGGCATAACCGCTGCTCCAGCAAGAGGACGACTCCGGCCCCGGCCTCTGGTCGGAACTGCCTCCGGCGGCCCAAGGGTATTGCACAAGACATAATATTATCCCACCACCGCCGGAGGCGGTCCCGGCGAGACGCCGGGTCTGTGGGTTAGGCGTCCCGCGAAGCGTCCCGCGAAGCGTCCCGCGCAGCGTCCCGCGAAGCGTCCCGCGCAGCGTCCCGCGCAGCGTATCTGAACTATTCGCCCTTGCATTTCGTTGACGGCGGCTCACAAGCAATCACACTATGAGTTCCATCATCGAGGTGCGGGGCCTTCGCAAGGTCTATGGCACCTTTCAGGCCGTCGATGGCCTCGACCTAACGGTGCAAGCCGGCGACGTGTACGGCTTCTTAGGTCCGAACGGCGCTGGCAAGAGCACCACCATCCGCATGATGACGTCGCTCATCACGCCAACGGCTGGCACGATTTCCCTCTTTGGTCTCGACCTGCGTACCAACCGCGAAGCGATCCTGCGCCGCGTAGGCGCCATCGTCGAGCGCCCCGACTTCTACAACTATCTTTCGGCCCGGCGCAACCTCGAACTTGTTGGTCGCCTAAGCGGAGCCGACATCTCGACACGTGCCGTCGACCGCGTACTGGGTATCGTAGGGCTTGCCGACAGAGCCGCCAGCAAGGTAAAAACGTATTCGCACGGCATGAAGCAGCGCCTTGGCATTGCCCAGGCATTGCTGCATAATCCCGACCTGATTATTCTCGACGAGCCCACCACGGGCCTCGACCCACATGGGATGAAGGATATCCGAGAGCTGATTTTGTCGCTGAGTGCCGACCACAAGAAGACCATCTTCTTGAGCTCGCACATTCTTCCCGAAGTAGAACTTACTGCCAACCGCATGGTGATCATCAACCGTGGTAAAGCCATTGTAGAGGGGGCAGTGCAAGACCTGCTGAACGCAGGCAAACTGAAGATTACCATTTCGACGCCCGACGTGCTCCGCGCCGCTTCGGCGCTCGAAGCGATGCCCCTTATCGAAGGCGAAGTACAACGTGCCGATGGTGCCGTGGTGATAATGGCGGAGCGCAAACATGTGGCCGACATCGTTGATGGCCTGGTGAGCGCCGACGTGCGCGTAGAGGCCGTGGTGCCAGTACGATCGCTCGAGGAGTACTTCCTAAACCTTACCAAGGAGGCAGCATGATTGCTGCATTACGGGTAGAACTGGCGAAGGTGTTTTCGAAGTGGCGCACGTTTATTGGTTTTATCGCTTTGGGACTGCTGATACCGGTGGTGGTAGTTGCCATGGGCGCCGAAGGAAACATGTTTTTTGGCTTTGCCACCGCAGCCTTGCAACAACAGTTTACGTTTGCCGGCAATCTGATGAATGGCTATACCGTGGCCTACATCATCTTGGGCATGCTCTATGTGCATGTGCCGTTCTTGGTAACTCTCGTTGCTGGTGATATCCTTGCTGGCGAGGCCACAGGCGGTACGTATCGACTGATTTTTCTACGCCCAATTCGCCGCAGTACGATTGTGTGGGCAAAGTGGATTGCTTCGATGACCTATACCAATCTGCTGATTCTGTGGATGGCGCTGCTGAGTCTTGGACTGGGCTTGGCCTTCCTAGGAACGGGCGAATTGGTCGTTATTCGAAGCACCATCACGATCCTGCCAGCGAGCGATGTTGCGTGGCGATTTGTGGCGGCCTACGGATTTGCAGCTCTGAGTATGATGACCGTATCGTCGATTGCTTTCCTGTTCTCGGCACTTGTCGAGAATGCTATCGGTCCCATCATGACAACGATGGCGATTATCATTGTGTTTACCATTTTGTCTGCCATTAGCATACCGATCTTCGACTATATCCGTCCAGCACTGTTTACCAACCACATGTCGGGCTGGCGGAACCTGTTCGACCAAGACGTAAACTGGGCTCGCGTAGCAACGTCGGCCAGCGTGCTGGCAGGACATATCATTGCCTGCCTAGCGGCGGCACATATCATTATTCGACGAAAGGACATCTTAACGTGAAATCTATCGTAGCCATCGTAGCAGCAGGAATCCTCGGCATCGGCATGCACGGTCATGCCGCCGCCCAGTCAGCACAAGAACTCCTATCAACAGTAAAAGCCAAGATCACAACGGTCAAGTCGTATACCACGGCCGTGCGCATCAAGGTAGACGTACCCTTTCTAAAGGCCCCAGAAAGTACGGCCACGATGTACTTCAAAGCGCCCGACAAAACGCATATCGAATCTGATGGCTTTGCTATGATCCCAAAACAGGGAGCAGATTTATCGGCAGCACGCCTTCTTAACAAACCCTACAGCGCTGTCGACATGGGCTCTGCTTCTTTCCAAGGGGCATCGATGCGCCGTGTGAAAGTTGTTCCGCTCGACGACGATCCAGACGTTGTGGTAGCAACGCTGTGGATTGATGCCGGCTTGGCCATCGTCCGAAAAATCGAGATATCGATGCGAGCCGGCGGAACCGTAGTCGGTGAACTCGTGTACGATAATGCCAAGGCGCGCGAATACGGTCTTCCATCGTATGCAAAGCTCATGTTCGACGTGCCACGATTCGAGCTGCCCAAAGCCATGACGGGCGACTTCGACGCACCTTCGGTAGCTGCAGGCGATGAAAAGAAGCCACTCAAAGCCAACGTTGAACTCTGGTACTCGAAGTACGAATTCAATGTAGCCATCCCGGATTCCAAATTCAGGTAGGGGCTGCCCCATTCCAAGGGCAGGCACAGGGACCTGCCCGTACAGACCGCCGCCCCATTAATCAGCGCCGAAGTCTGTACAGATAATACACGGCCGCACCCGCTGCTAAAAAGACAACGTTCTTTACGATGTACTGTCCTACCAGACTTAGCACCAGCGGTGGCTCTAACCACGTAACATTGGCAACAGTTACGAGTGGCAGGAACGTACCAAGCATGTGAAATGCAAACAGCATCAAGGCAGCGGTAGTTAGTCGTGGCACCAACAGAAGTACCGCTAGGATCACCTCCCACCATCCCAACGTTGCAACGGCTGTTGACGGTGACAGCATCGGCAGCGTGGCCGCTACAAGGTCATGCGCCGGGCTGGCATCAAGCAGTTTTAGTGCGCCAAACCACGCATATACGATGGCTAGCGAAACTCGCAACATCACCTCGACGTTGCGAGAAGAGAACAGTGCAGTGTTCATGGTGCAATCAAAGGGGCGTTAGTCACTTGTGACAGACACAAGCAGCGATCTGCGAAGCGTCGTGCCGCCAAAGGCGGCTGCATTTATGGGTTCAGCAATATTCCAACCGGACAATGATCGCTGCCCATAACGTCTGGCGCATGCCACGCATTTTTCAGCGCCGGGCGCAGATCCTTGGTAATCCAGTGATAGTCGATTCTCCACCCTACGTTGCGGTCGCGTGCCCTAGTAAAGTAGTCCCAGTACGTATAGGCATCCGTCTCCTCGGGTTTGAACTCGCGGAACGCGTCTAACCAGCCACGCTGTTCTAACTCATCGAGCTTTACGCGTTCTTCCGGTAGGAAGCCCGTGGTCTTCACGTTTTCCTTGGGCCGCGCAAGGTCGATTTCATGATGTGCTGTGTTGTAGTCGCCGCATACGACGATCTTTCGCCCAGCCGCACGCTGCTCTTCGCATCGCTCAAAGAGCTTGTCGTAAAAATTCAACTTATAGGGCACACGGCTGTTGCCCGTGCTACCATTTGGAAAGTAGACACCATACAGGATGAACGCTCCGTAGTCGACTTCTAGGATGCGCCCTTCAACGTCGATCTCTTCTACGCCGATGTGTTCGGTAACGTTGTCCGGCTTCATGCGCGTTAGCACACCAACACCCGAATATCCACTGCGCTTTCGGCAGGAATGCCAAAAGGTGTGGTAGCCCGCGAGGTTCTTTACTTCATCAGGAATCTTGTCTACGTCGGCCTTGGTTTCTTGCAAACAAATCACATCGGCTTTGGCCTCGTTCACCCACTCCATGAAGCCCTTCTTCATGATGGCGCGAATGCCATTCACGTTGAACGTATAGATCTTCATTCTCCCGATGCCCCTTTCAATACCGACATGGTGAAAAGGGGCAATAGCGTTAATCCTGCGTCTGCAAGAGCTTGCGCGCCACCCTGCTCGCGGTCGATAACGCATACGACGTGTGATATGCTGGCACCAAGGGCGCGAAGGTCGGCAGTGCTTATGACCACTTGGCCGCCCGAGGTTACCACGTCTTCGACAACGAGCACGTTACGTCCTTGAACAGACGGACCCTCGCACAGCAAGGCCGTGCCATAGGGCTTGGCCTTCTTGCGCACAAACACTGCGGGCAGGCCCGTAACCTGCGACAGAGCGACGGCAATAGCGATGCCGCCCATTTCCAAGCCAGCCAACATTTCGGTGCCTGGCGGAACCTTGGGGGCAAGATGTTCGGCAACGGCGCGCAACAGTGCGGGGTCGCTCTCGAATTGATACTTGTCGAAATATTCGTTACTCACGGCTCCACTACGAAGCGTGAACGTGCCCGTGCGATGTGCTACGGCGTAGATGTTGTGTGCAAGTGCTAGATAGTCCATGGCTGCGAAGATACCGATTGCAAACGAAGGCGGGGCTCCAACCAATGGTCGAAGCCCCGCCAAATGATGCGCTATCGCTAACGTGTGTTATCTAACGTGAACAACGGGAAGTGTGGCCGTGCCAGCAGACGTTTCCAAACGGATCATGTACAAGCCCGCTGCTGGAAGCATCGAGGCGTCAATCGTTGCACGATGCCAGCCGGCAGCAACGTCGGCGTTTGCAAGAACTGCTAGGACCGTACCGTCCAGCCCTACCAGTGTAACCTTGGCCATGCCCGAGACCGGAACCGCGTACTGCAACGTAGCTTCGCTGCGCATAGGATTCGGCGAACACACGACGGTTGGCTCGACTGGTAACTCTGACTCATCGACCGACACAGCTTGAAGAATGTTGACTCGTACGATGCGTGTGGCTTGCACGCCGCACGAATTGCGGGCAACGCAGTAGTAGCGACCTGCATCGGTGAACGCAGCTTCGGCAACAACGTACGTGGCCGACGTTGCGCCTGGAACTGGACGATCATCCTTGAACCACTGATAGCTGATTTCGGGAGTACCACTCGACAACGTGAACTCGATCTCAAGACGGTCACCAACGCGGCGCGTAATCGTGGCCTGTGGCTGCAAGCCGATACGTGGACGAATACGCGACTCCACGTTGAGCACACGCGATGCCGTGACAGTGTTGCCACAACGAGAGTACATTCGAACTTGCCATTGACCACCACCGCGAATGGTCTCGGAAGGATTTCCGCTTGCAATCACCACTTCGCCATTGCGCAACCACTCATAGCGAGAAGCGCCAACAGCTGTTACGCGTAGGTTGGCAGAACCATTATCGCAAACAAACACAACTGTGTCACCATTCACGCTTGCTAGGTCGTCGAGCAGTTCTGGACGATCGGCAACATCCACAACGCACGTTGATGTGGTACCAACTTCGGTCGACGGCACACCGGTGATATTGCAGAAGTACTGACCGGCGTCTGCCACTGTCGCTCCTCTAATCGTCAGCACCGGACTATTGGCACCGGTGATACGCTCGTCGTCAACAACGTTAACACCGGGAAACTTCCGCCACTGATAACCTAGGCCAATGTCGCCGCCAGACTGACGAGCAGCCGTACGGATGACGATGGTATCGCCAGGGCAGGCCTCGATGCGAGCTGTTGGCTGAGTCTCGATAAGCACTCGCGGAATCAACACAGCAACATTGCGTGTGCGAACCGAGCTGCATCCGCCCGTCACAATGCAGTAGTAGGCCGATGAGGTATCTGCAAACTGCATGTTAAAAATCTGGAGGCGATTGGTGTTGACGCCACGGAATTTGATGCTCTCCTGCAACGCAACACCGGCGCGATACCATTGATAGCGCTCGCCTGCATCTTGGCTTGTGCGCACTTCGATGAAGACCGAAGAGATTGGCGCAGTTTGAATAAGGGCCGGCGGCTCTGCAATCATCGTCGTGCGTACAGCCGAGATCACGCGGGTGGTGCGCGTAGTCACGGGGCGGCCGTCATCCATGCGAATTTCACACCAGTACAATCCGTCAACGCTGGCAGTAACGTTGTTTACAATGTATGTCGAACTATCTGCATCAACAATCGGAGTCCCGTTACGATACCATTGATATGTCAAGTTGGTACCCGTAACTCTAACAGATAGGCGCAGCGTCTCCGACAAGCACACGCGCACCGTATCCGCTGGCTGCTCATCGATCTGCGGGATTCGTACCGAGTACAGACTGACCGTGCCAGAAATCTCGTTACCCGAGATTACTAAGTGAGAGCCGTTCGGACTCAACGAGCTTGGAATGAACTTGATCACTTCGGTGCCCAAGTCGCCTACTGTTCCGTTGGTTACGTTCGTCAAATTCGGCGTTACGGCGAAGTCCCTCGAGTTCACATAGTCCGTGTATGTTGGGTTCGTTGGGTCGCTAACATTGTACATAAAGATGCCACCGATTCGCTCGTTGCCGATGAAGGCATATGTCGAGTCATTGATGACGCCAATCGACACGGCCTCGGGCTCGGGGCCCTTGTTGTCGCTGCGATCGTCGATGGCATTCGTTGTGTGGCCAGTATTGAAGTTTCTAGGATAGAACTGATAGGTAAGCCGCTCGAACTCGTTGCCCGAGTCCCAAATCAGGTTGCCATCGGCATTCCAAATCGAGAACGACCGTGCGCCAAGCGTATACATTCGGTCGTAGTCGCCATCGCCATCAACGTCACCGATGTTATTCACGATGGTGAGTCGGCCCATGGTCGTATTCAGCTTGAGGTTTGGCCAGCCGGCAAACGACGTCGCATCGAGTACAACCGCGGCGTCGTTCACACGCACTTCTTCGGCATACGTGGAATACTCGCGGGCATCGCCTTCGTTGGCGCTCACGATGTACGTCTGACCATCAATCGTAATCAGGTCGATGGCATCGGGCTGATACATGCCATAGACCGGCCAGTTGCCCATGCGGTAAGCGCCTAGATTGCCAACGCCAGAGTCGCGGTCACTAGGATCTAGGCCGTTCGGACGATCGAACGTGATGATACCAAGGACGGGTACCTTGCTCTCGTCGATGGCAATACGTCCCGTTGGCGGATTCGGCAGCGGCGATGCTCCAACGCCAAAGTCGTTGTCGTTAATAATGGCAAACGTGTTGTTGTTGATACGCGCTAAGCCCTCCGGCTTGTCGTAGTCACCGTATCCAACACCAGGAAGGTAAACGGCCTTCTGTTTCCACACTGGCTTAATGCCGTACTCAGCCAGCTCGGCAAACGAGAGCGACTCAATCGTGCGACCAAGTGGAAGGTTGATCGTAGCAGTTGTTAGGTTAGTGGCGCCGCGCAGGTCGATTTCAAACAAGTACTTGCGCGCACGAAGGCCCGTAGCGTCGTCGCGCTCGATAACCATAAAGCGGCCATTGCCCAGCGATACGGCGTCGCCTATCTTGTCGGCTCCGCCAAACTTTTCAAACATCGGATAGAGGTATTCGCCCACAACGGCCATCGTTTGTGTGTCGAACGCTAAGATCCGGCACCATGTTGAGTTCCGCGAGTTAACATCATTGGCCGCATCTGGATTATCTATCGAGCTCTGGATAAAGGCATAAATGATATTCCCTTCAATAGCTACAGCTTCAAAGCCACGGTTGGCGCGGCGGCGTGCATACACGGCAGGGATGGCTTCGACGCCAAACGTACCGGCAGCAGCACCAACACTTGCGGCAGTACCTGCGGGAACGTATCGGTTAATTAACCGACCATTCGGTTGAAAGTGATAGATTGCCGGACGATATTCATCAACCATCCACCAGTTGCCTTGTGCGTCAACCACGATACCTTCAAGGTCGGCACCAAAGGGGTCGTTGTCCAAGTCTTCACCCAACAAGTCAACTGGCAACTCATCCGTGTACGCAAAGCCCTGTCCCGCAGCTTGCAGATTCGGTAGGCCCGAGATCGCCAACGAGTCTTGACCAACAAATCGATGCAGTGGGGTTCTCTCAACCAGTGTAATCTGTCCTGTTACTCGATTCAATTCAATGAGGTTGACTTCGGCTTGATAGTTTGGCAGCACAAACGGACGACGTGTAGCACCACGAACGGTCGAAGGTTCAGCGTTAGGGCCACGATCGGGGTGCGTCAAGAAGCGCCACTTTGTGGTGTCACCCGGAGCCGTTCCCACGTACCATAACCCCGAGCATCCGCCCAGCTTTACGTCTTGTCCAGCCGGTGTTTGCCCTATCACAGGCCTATCTGTCCACGGATACTTCATGGCTCGTGGTAAGCCCTTGCTGTAGTCCTTGTATCCCAATGCCACCACTCTTGTAAGGGTCGCTGTTGGAATGTCGATTACCGCCAAGGCGTTGGCCTCTTGAATGGCAACGTAGGCCGTACGAGAGTCTGCGCTAATCGCGGCATACTCGGGCTCTAAGTCTTGCGCAACACTAGCGTTTGGCCCATAAATGCGAATGCCCATGGCGCGAAGCGAGTCTTGCTTGCCGTTGAGCGATGTAAACCCTACGGTTTGAACGGTGGCCGTAGTGATGCCCGACGAAATGTTGATGATGCTGACAGAACCTTCGGGATCAACGGAATAGTCGGCATTGGGCTCGCCTTCGTTACACACGATAACGCGTGTTCCGTCAGGCGTAAACGTAATCATATCGGGCAAAGCACCCACCTCGTAGATGGCTCGGAAGGCGCCGTTGATGTCAACAAACAACACGCTTCCTGGCAGTTGTTTGCTGGTAAGATTCTCCAGGGCAATCGCCACGATGCCATTGTGAATCGCAATGCTGTTGGCAGCACCGTTGTAGGCAAGCAGGAAGATGTCTCGAACGAAGGTCGGGTTGTTGACGTCCGAAATGTCGATGATGGTCACCTTGTTCGAGTTGGCGTCGATATAGGCCACGCGCTTCGTCGCTGGATCGTATGCTACTACCTCGGCTGCACCGGCGTTATATGCTGGCGGGTTTGACGTGTGCCGCGACAGGTACTTCATCACCTGGGCAGGAACCTGGCTAAATGCTGCCGTGGACAGCAGCACCATGGCCGCTATGAGCGAAAACGTACGGTATAACATGACTTCCTCGAATAACTGTGAATGTGCGTGCTTGATGTTTGCAGGTGGTTCGCTGCTAGACTGGCAAAAATACCGAACCACAGCCGGAAGGACGGCCTTGCGTAACATTAAACCTCGGTGACGTGGATAACTTGTTACGTACGTATTTGTTCCACAGAAGAACAGTTGCACGGGACGCTACGCGGGACATTTGCATGGGACGTTGCACGGGACGCTTCGCGGGACATTTGCATGGGACGCTTCGCGGGGGTCTTCCCAATCACAGACGCGATAGCGCTATGCCCATGACGGCGCACACGGTATACATCACGTAGAGAAGGGCGGTGCCCCCTAGCAGAGGGTTGAGTTCGGCGCCCGAGCGGCGATGAACAAGCACCATAAACATGATGCCAAGTGGCATGGTGATGAGTGGCAACAACACCCACGGCCCACGATGCGTGCTAAGCACGATCGAAGGCACGGCAATTGCCACAGCGGTACATACAGCATAGGCGATACGTGCAAACATGGCTCCAAACCTCACCGCCAACGTACGCTTGTTGGCTATGGCGTCGGTATACATGTCTCGCAGGTTGTTAACGGCCAAAATGTTGGCCGCCAACAAACCAGGACCTACCGACGCTACAAAGGCGTCGGCACTCCATCGTCCGGCATGCGCATAGTAGGTGCCAGCCACGGCAACCACACCAAAGAACAAGAAGGCAAACACCTCTCCCAAGCCGTGATAGGCAAGTGGAAAGGGGCCACCGGTATACATCCAGGCCATAACAAGGCACACAACTCCAATTCCTAACACAATGGGCCCGGCATGCCATACTATTGGTAGGCCAAGAACGAATGCCGTAAGCACAACGCCCCACGAGGCACGCCGCATGCTGGCCGGCGTAATCAGGCCTGCACTTACGGCTCGTATGGGGCCAACACGTCGAGCATCAGCACCACGCTTGAAGTCTTCTAACTCGTTGATGAAGTTACTTGCTATCTGGATAAGCACAGCACACACGAGGGCCAAAGCCCCAACCCAATCAACAAAGCGTCCGTCTGCCCATGCTAATGCACTCCCTACCAACACGGGCGCAGCTCCAGCAACCAACGTCTTTGGCCGTATGGCGTGAAACCAGATGGTCATTTCACAATGCCAACATACACAAAGGCAATGCCGCCGGTAAGCGCACGATACCGCACCGAAGCGTATCGATTGGTACCACGCATGAGGTCGAGGAATGCTTCCCGACACGGAAACGCTGCCGCTGTCTCGGGCAAGTAGGCATATGCCTCGCGGTTGCCGGTGAGCATCTTTCCAACTACGGGTATAACGTGACGGCTATACCAACGGTACGACAGTCCCATGATGCCCTTGGGTTGTCCGAATTCGAGAACCACGACGCGCCCACCAGGACGAACCACGCGGGCCATTTCGGCAAGACAGCGCGACGGATCGTCGACGTTGCGAATGCCAAACGATATGCTGGCAATGTCAAACGTGGCATCGGCGTACGGCAAGTCCATGGCATCGGCAACCTCGAAGGCAATGTCGAGGCCCATAGCGTTGGCCTTGCCAGGGGCAAAGCTTAGCATGTCGGCACAAAAATCTGTACCCACAACGCGGCCGCTTCCAACGGTCTTCTTGAAAGCAATGGCAAGGTCGCCTGTGCCTGTGGCACAGTCTAACACTGCATCGCCTGGCTTCGCACCCGACTCGCGCACCGTTATCGTGCGCCACAGATGGTGTACGCCCAAGCTAAGGGCAGTGTTTGTTCGATCGTAGTTGGGGGCAATGCTCGAAAACATTGCGCGGACGGCTTCGCTCATAGAACTGCAAACCTACGAAGAGTGGCCTTCGGCGGCCATGATACGTTGAACAGTGTTTTGGGCTCCGAGGATAACCGATGGTGTCCCCTGGCCCGGAAAGGCCGTGTCGCCAATCATCCAAAACCCCGGCACTGGCGTTCTATTGGGCGGCATGCGCAGCAGCGGGCGCCGCGTTGTGTGCGGCAGCCCACCCACATATCCGTTGTGGCGCAAGGTGTAGCGCTGCCACGTTGCCGGCGTGCCTACCTCGAAATGTTTCATGGGCATTCCCGCAAGCTCTGGCACTGCATCAAGCAGGGCCCTGTGCAGATAGCCGGCCAGCACATCGGCCGTTGGCACATCGTCCCACCGTGCATGTGTTGAAAGGGTCACCGTTACAACGCCATCTGGCGCCTTCACGTGGTCGTGATTTGGCTTCACGGTCACAAAGATCGATCCACTGTGAACGCCCGGGATGGGCCGTAGCAGATGAGCTTGCACGTAGGCCGTCGGCAGCGTATGATATCCCTCGAAGGCGGCATATGCCGTGATAGCACACCAGGCCGAACTGTTGTTGGCGGCATGATGCCGCGCCCACGACTGAATGGGGCCCGACGCTATGCGCGCAAGGTTCCAGATTGGGATGCTGTTGATGACATGTTTGGCGCGATAAACATCGCCATTCGCGCAGCGTACTTCCAGTGCCCCTTTTCGAACGTCGATGGAGGTGACAGAGCGGCGGTAGTGAATGCTGCCACCGTTGGCCTTGATAGACCGAACAAGCTGCAACGCGGGGCGGTACATGCCGCCAATGGGGTAATAGGTTTCGGAAGGATATGTAAGACCAAGAGCACCGGTAAGCCACGGCGCATGTTCGGCCGTGCTTTGAGTACTGATGAGGAGCTGCTCGTTGATAAATCGCTGGAACACGGGATTATCATGAACACCATGCCGCACCATAAGCTGCTGCATGCTGCGTACCATGCCTGGCAGCAACGAGAGTGCCGACAGGTTGGACGGATTGGCCATGGTAAGCCAGTCGGCCACGGACGACGGCGGCAGGTATGGCTTGTTGGCAATCAAGCGCCACACGCGTTCTTCGATGTGGTACAGCGTGTGCCAGAACTCGCGTTGCTGCTGACCAAAACGGCTGGCTATAGCGTCGATCCATGTGTTAGGATCGGCATGACGAACAATCGTCTCACCATCGATGCGCACCAACATGCCCGGATCCTGACGTTCTAACTCCGGCTTTTCATCGAGATCGGCAAAGAGGCGCCCCACCGGTTGCCACGGTTGCACGCCACTAAAGGTTGTTGCCCCCACGTCGAACGTCATCGACCCACGACGATAAAAACTGGCGCAACCACCAAAGGTGTCGTGAGCTTCAAGGACGACAACCTGATAGCCACGCTTGGCTAGCAATGCCGCTGCAGACAAACCGGCATAGCCGGCACCAATAACAACGATGTGTGATGATTGCATGAGGGGCACAAAACAACGGCGTGGTGTGCGACGTTCCTAACGCTGTGCACGAGTAGCTACCTGACATTAACCGTCGACATGGTAACCTGAACCTACCATGCCTTGTCGTTCGCTGCAACTATGCTAACTTCAAGAATGATCCTCTCCCATCTTGGGTACATTGTGGCGATGGTGTCGTGTCTAACATCGGCCCTTGCACAAGAAGCTCCCTTCCGACCCAAACAACGAGCCCGCTTCGAAGGCATTGGCTTGCCACGCAATAGCGGCGGTACGCAGCACGAGAGCATACGCGCTGATGCTATTAGCGCCATGCGCCAGGCCTCCAACAAGCCGTGGGACGTATCGCATGGGCCACAGCCACAGTGGACCGTCGTAGGACCACTAACAACGGCTGGCAGAGTTCGGTGCGTTGTGGTCCACCCTACCAACGCAGACATAGCGTACATCGGCGCTGCAGCAGGCGGAGTGTGGAAGACCACCGATGCGGGCGCCTCGTGGCAAGCGCTGATGGATAACGCAAACGGCATTGCCATGGGAGCACTTGCCATGGATCCGCGCAACCCCAACGTGCTGTGGGCCGGCACTGGTGAACCAGTACGCCGTATTAGCTCGACATATCTTGGATGCGGCTTACTTCGGTCGTCAGATGGTGGCACCACGTGGCAGCCGGCAGGCCTTGCTACCGTTGGCTCGTTCTCGCGCATTATCGTCCACCCCGCACGGCCATCGCTCATCATGGCCGCAGCTATGAATACCGATGCCGGCGTGTGGCGCAGCACCGACGAGGGCAGCTCGTGGCAGCGCGTGTTCGACGGGCAGGCGTACGACCTTACTACCAACCCCGACAATCCAGATGAGTTCTTTGTAGCCATTCCTGACTCCGGTATCTATCGCACGATAGACGGCGGCGCAACGTGGCAACGCCGCATGAACGGTATCGACGGAAGCATTGGCCGCACCAGCGTACAACAAGCCCCGTCGGAACCGTCTACCCTCTATGCCCTCGTAGAACGCAATGCACGCGGCACCATCTGGAAGTCCACCAACAGCGGTGAGTCCTGGTCCAACCTGTACGAAGCCACCAATGGCTGCTTCTTCGCCGGCAACTGCCTAGAAGCCGAATCGCAGGGCTTCTACAACTCTTTCGTTGCCATCCACCCCACCAATCCCAATATCTGCCTGATAGGGGGCATCGATATATGGCGAACGAACGACGGTAGAACGTTCGACAATCTCACTCGCGGATACGAACGCGGACGTCCCATGGGGCCGGTTCACGTCGACCAGCATGCCGCTGCCTTTGCGCCATCGAACCCCGACGTCGTGTACGAAGGCAACGACGGCGGCATGGTGCGCAGCACGGATGCTGGCCAAACGTGGAGCGTCATCAACAATGGCCTTGCCATTACGCAGTTCTATAGCTTCGACGTCGACCCTCTTGTGCGCGACCGCCTAGCCGGAGGTACGCAAGACAACGGAACACTTGCGGCACTGCGCAGCGCAGTCGATTGGGATAGCGTCTACGGTGGCGACGGCATGACGACGGTCATCGACCACACCGATCCTTCGACCATCTTTTGTTCCCTGCCCTATGGCAGTATGTTCCGCATCAACTCCGAAACGGGCGACATCCGCTTCGTGATGGTTGGCATAGAAACTACCGAGCGTGCACATTGGGTAGCACCGTTAGTAATGGATCCCACCAATCACAACGTCCTTTGGTGTGGGCGCCGCCGCGTCTTTCGTTCAGTGAATCGCGCCGAGTCGTGGTCGGCAGTCTCGCCAATGTTCACCGGCTCGGTAAGCTCGATAGCCGTCGCCCTAGCCAATACCAACGTCGTGGCGGCAGGTAGCGACCGCGGCGAGCTTATGCTGAGCACGAACGGTGGCACGTCGTGGACGCCAGTGGCCGAAGGTGTCCTTCCAACGCGTTGGATTAGTTCGTTGTCGTTCGATCCGAACGACGCCAACACACTCTGGGTTGGCTTTCAAGGCTATGGCGGTGCGCAGGTGTGGCGCACGGTGGATGGCGGACAGACCTGGCATCCGCGGTCGGAAGGATTCCCCAATGTCCCCGTGAATTGCTTGCGGCCCCATCCCATGCATGCCGGCGTGCTCTTTGCTGGAACCGACGTGGGCGTGTTTACCACGGTCGACAACGGTTCTTCGTGGTTTCCCTATGGTGTGGGCTTGCCGCGTTCGCCGGTGGTTGATATGAAGCTTAACCCAACGCTGGGCTACATCCGTGCTGCAACCATGGGGCGAAGCATCTGGGAAGCCGCTATCAGCGTCGACGCCCCGTCGGAGCCAGTGGTAACAACGCCTGCCGGCAGTGAGACACTTCTGGGCTTGCGCACCACCACCGTATCATGGAACGGCATCCAGCCCCCCGTCGACGTAGACTACAGCGTCGACGGCGGCACAATGTGGCTTCCAATTGCTCGCAATGTTAACGCCTATGCCACGCAGTGGCGTGTGCCGCACGTTCCTACGTCGACGGCGCTTGTACGCGTTCGCAAAGCGTCGCAACCAGACGTGTTTGCCGAAAGTCGTGCGTTCAGCATCGCCAGCGTCCACCCGGGCGCGCAGCTTGCAACGCGTAGCACATGGTGGCGCCCAAACGGATTGGCCTTTGATGGTCGGTCCGTACTGTGGACGACGTCCTTCACGCGTGGACAGCTCTTCAAGTTAGACGCCAACACTCTCGACCTTGTGGGGTCGGTACGGCTGCCGCAGGCCGCGGGCGACAGCATGTTCACCGATATCGCGTTCGACTCGGCGCAAGGGCGGCTCTTTCTTCACCGTCTCGACAATCTCGAGGGCACCTCGGCAACCATTGTTGTTGTGGACACTCTTGGCGCACTGTTACGCACGTTCCCCTCGCCGGCAACGGCCTACGGCCTAGGCCTAGCGCTACAGGGTGGCAACCTTGTGGTTGGCGAGCGCGACGCCCCATGGCGTCTGTTTATCGTCGACACCGCCAGTGGCGCCGTTGTTCGAACCGTGGCAAACCCTTCGCGTGGGTCCTTTGGGCCACGGTGTTTAACGCCGGGCCGAGGCACGGCACTGTTGCAGGCGTTTACGGCATTTACCATGTCGACCGACCGCATTCACGATGCCTACATCGACGAAATCCCGGAAGACAACGGCACGGCTCGACTCGGCAGACGATTGTCGCTCTTTACACGCGACAACGTAGTAAACGTTCGTGGTGTAGCTGCCGATGCGTTGGTTGAAACCGTTTGGGTATCGGACTTCAACGGACAGATTCACCGCTTTGCTACGTGGGATGTGAAGGTTCCGCCGATATCTCGAGTTGCTGACGTAGCGGATACTGTTGACGTACGTCTTGCGCCGGTACCTGCCTTGGAGTCGACCATGCTTCGCATCACGCCGTTGCATGCAGGTGTAATGACCATTCGCATTGTTGACGCCCTTGGCAAGACCGTTGGAGAACCCCGCAGAGTTATCGGTGCCCCGTATGAAGAAACGGCTGTGCGCCTTGCTACGGGGCCGCTGCCGAGTGGACTCTACAGCGTTGTTGTTGAGGTAGACGGCACTCGCCTGGCTGCTGCTCCCCTGCCGGTTATTCGGTAGGTTTGCCACATGCAGCATGCAATACTTGCCGTCATCACCATGGGCGTGATATGGACGGCGTGGCGAAATTTCAAGCAATTGGGAAGACTCAAGCTGGCGGACGCCGGTTTAAGCGTCGAGCAGCGTCAGCGCCAGCAAATGCGCTACGTTATGCGAATTGTGCTCTGCTTTCTTGCCCTCGCCCTCCTACCCTTCCTGTTTACCCTTGCAACCAAATGAGCAATTACGAGCCCGTTGAACGGGAGTTTTTGTCGGGACCACACTCTCGGTGGCGCGAGTTTACATTCGTGTTAAGAGTACTGCGCGAGTTCATACGTGGCTTTCGCACGCTACACTTTGTGGGCCCATGCATTGCCGTGTTTGGGTCGGCGCGGTTTGCACAGGACCACCCCTACTACCAGCTTGCACGCGACGTAGGATATCGACTTGGCGAAATGGGATTCACCGTTATGACTGGTGGCGGCCCTGGCATTATGGAGGCAGCCAATCGTGGCGCCAAGGATGCCGACGCCACCAGTATTGGCTGCAACATCGAGCTTCCACACGAGCAACATGCCAACCCATACCTTGATGTTTCCATTGACTTTGAGCACTTCTTTGTGCGAAAGGTCATGCTTGTGAAGTACTCGCTGGGCTTCGCGATTATGCCCGGTGGCATGGGCACGCTCGATGAACTATTCGAGACGGTGACCCTAATCCAAACCAAGAAGATTACCAGCTTTCCCATTGTTGTGATGGGGCGCGACTACTACAAGGATATCCAAGAGCTCATCGATGTGATGATAGAGCGTGGTACCATTAGCGAACATGATCGCAAGTTGCTGTTGTTTACCGATGATGTTGACGAAGCTATGGAACACCTCAGGAAGAACGTAGTAAAGCGCTTTGGTCTTCGGCAACAGCTCTTTATTCCACGGACGACCTACAAGGAAAAACGATGAACATCCTCGTGTTTTGTGGTGCCCGTAGCGGCACGCAGCCACATTATACCGAATACGCCCACGCCGTTGCCGACGCCTTTGTTGAACGGGGCATCGGCCTCGTCTTTGGCGGCGGCAACGTAGGCCTCATGGGCGACATCGCCAACCGCGTGCTCGATCGCGATGGCACAGCCATCGGCGTGATTCCCACCTTTATGCGCACCGAAGAGGTTGCGCTCGAGCGCTGTACGCAGCTTATCGAGGTCGCATCGATGCACGAACGCAAGCTGCGAATGCTAGAGCTTTGCCAAGGTGTGCTAGCCCTGCCGGGCGGCTTTGGCACCATGGACGAGCTCTTTGAGGCACTTACGTGGCGCCAGATTGGACTTCACGACCGCCCCATCGGTGTGTTGAATGTTGCCGACTATTACACGCCACTAAGCGGCATGGTTGACCGCATGCTCGACGAGGGCTTTCTGTCGCCAGTAACCCACGGACTCCTGCGTTTCGACAACGACATTCTCCCGTTGCTTGACTGGCTGGAGCGACATGGCAGCGACAACCTTATCGATCCACTCCTGCCGCGGTGGACGTAAGGCACGGCATTTGCTAGGGCGGCTATTCACGTCTCGAATACCTCCTCATGTCCCTCCATTCTTCCGTGCGCAGATTGCTCTTTTCGCAGACTGCCTACCTTATCCGCATTGGCCGTGTGCGCGCTATTGATGCTGCCGATGCACCGCCACTACCTGCCGAGTTTCACCCATCGAATGTTCCACAGCGGTTGCTCGACGTACCGCTTACCAAGCTGTGGTCGTTCTTACTCGGAACATTCTTCGGCACGGGCAACGCTGCTCGCAGGCTTGTAACTCTTGCCTTTGTGCGCATTGCCTTTGCGGTTGCAACACCGTTGCTCCTGCACGTTGTTATCGACGGAATCGGCAACGTGGTTCCGCAGGGCCCACTACCTCTCCAACTGCTTACTGCGGCTATCCTTCTCGGCTCGGCTGGCCTTGCAGGTGCCGTAGCTACGCAGCACTGGTACTATAACGCCCTCGCTAGCTTTTCCATCATCGTCAACGCTGTTAACACACGTGTTGTTCACCATGTGTTGCGCCTTCGTCGGTCGGCGCGATCACGTATGCAAACGGGCGACCTCGTAAACCACCTGTCAAGCGATACCGATGCCGTGGCCGACTCGGCCTTCTTCCTTCCCGAGTTGTTCTATTCGATTATTTCGGTTGTTGCCGTCGTTGTCATGCTGTTTGCCTTCCTTGGCATGGCTGCCCTTGCGTCGGTTGCAACACTCGTCATCATCGCCCCCATCATGAATGCCGTAGCTCGGCGATACCGTCGCCTCGATCAGCGCATCATGGACATCCGCGATCATCGCGTTACGCTTATGAGTCAAATCCTGCATGGCATTCGTGTGGTGAAGTACCATGCGTGGGAGCCAAGCGTAGAGCGTGAAGTGCAGCAAGCCCGAACCGAAGAGCTTCGCACACGCACGGCGATCGTGCGTACCGACGCTGTTTCAACCGTCATTTTTATTTCTACTACCACCATCATCGCCTTCGTGGGCTTTGGCACCTACGTGCTTCTTGGTGGCACACTCACAGCACCGCTCATCTTTGCTAGCATTGCCTTGTTTGCCATGCTCGAAGAACCGTTTGGCATGATATCGCACTTGTTGGCTCGCCTGCAGCATGCCCGTGTGGCTGTTCAGCGGTTACACCGATTTCTCGAAGCACCTACGCGCCCCGACGACGTCCGCCGGCGTTCAGCGCCGCTGCATCCCGTAGGGCTCGACGTGCAGAACCTCCATGTTACGTATGCCGACGCGCCTGCGCCGGCCGTAGCCCCCTGCTCGTTACGCATAGCTGCGGGCTCGAGCGTAGCCATCGTTGGTCCCGTTGGCGCTGGCAAGTCCACACTACTCCGCACGCTCCTCTCCATCCAAGTTCCGCAAGGGGGCACCGTAACACCTACGGGCTTGCAGGCCGACGAACGTGCGCGCACGGCCTGGGTGCCACAGGAGGCCTTCATTCTGAACACGTCGGTGCGCGAGAACATTATGTTTGGTGCCGAGACCGATTTGGAGTTAGACGATGTGCTGCACGACTGTGCCCTTGCCCACGACGTACAGCGAATGCAGGCCGGCCTCGACACCGAGATAGGCGAACGCGGCGTTAACCTTTCTGGTGGGCAAAAACAGCGCGTAGCGCTAGCCCGCGCGGCGTGGCACCAGCCAGGGCTGGTGGGCCTCGACGACCCGCTGTCGGCCGTCGACGTCGACACCGAAGCACACCTAGTGAATAACCTGCTGTTTGGCCGATGGGCCGGAATCACACGCCTCGTAGTCACCCACCGCCTTGCACATCTGTCGCGGTTCGACGTCGTCGTTTTTATGCAAGAGGGTCGCATTGTGTGCATGGGAAGGCCCGACGAAGTTGCCGCCGACGAACGATTTCGCGTTTGGTCGGCCACGTCGTCCACCGAGGCACACCACACGCTAACGTCGACCTCGCTGCAGCCGGCTGCCCCTGCAGCCGAGACGTCGCGTATAACCGACGATGAGGACCGCGAGGTTGGTGCAGTGCGTATGGACATGTATAAGCGCTACGTTCGCGCCATGACGGGTAGCCATCCGGTGTTGGCACCAGTGGTTGCCTTGGCCCTGCTGGTCACGGCCGCTGGCATTACGGTTCTTCCCATCCTGCAAACGCGTTGGCTGGGGTCGTGGTCTGATGCCCCTGGCACCACATCTGCGCTTGAGGCCGTTGCCATATACGGCGCCATTGGCGCCGTCGTCCTCATCGGCTGGCTGTCGGAGCGCCTTCTATGGCTCGGCCGTTCGATTGCCGCTGCACGGCACATCCACAACCGCGCCTTGCGCGGCGTGTTGGCGGCGCCGTTGCGATTTTTCGATAGCACGCCCATGGGTCGGATTCTCAACCGATTTGCTCGCGACATGGGCAATGTAGACGATGAACTTGCCTGGAATTTCGAACAGTCGTTCAAGTCACTATCCCAGACGGTTGGTGCACTTGTTCTGATACTGATCGTTGTGCCCTACGTTGTTGTTGTGCTGCTGCCAGTGCTTTGGCTGTATTACCGTTTACAGCTCGACTATCGCCGTGCCGCTCGCGAAGCCAAACGCCTCGAGTCTATCGCCCGTAGTCCGCGCTATGCCCATTTCAAGGAAATGGTCACCGGCTTAGACGTCATCCATGGATTCGCGCGCGAGGCATTTATGACGCAGGGCTTCGTGCGCATTCTGGCCGAGTATCAGCGGGCGTTTTACTGCTCCTTCATGCTCAACCGTTGGTTTAGCATTCGCGTACCGCTTATTAGTGGCACCGTGGGCTTGGCCACCAGCGTAGGCGTTGTGGTGCTAGCATGGTATGGTGCGATTACCCCCGGCATGGCCGGCTTAGTGCTAACGTATGCGCTTAGCTTTTGGATGTCGTTGAACTGGACTGTTCGCGCATTTTCGGAAGTCGAAAGCCGCATGACGTCGGTTGAACGCTTGGAAACCTATGCCGACCTTGTTCCGGAACGTGAGGCCGTTGCCCCTTATCTGAGTAACGATGTGCTGTGGCCGACGGCTGGGCGTGTAGAGGTGCAGAACCTCTACGTGCGCTATGCCGAGCATTTGCCTAACGTTCTGAAGGGCGTGTCGTTTACGGTTGAAGGTGGCAGCACGGTTGGCATCATTGGGCGAACGGGTTCGGGCAAGAGCACGTTGTTTCAGACGTTGTTTAGGTGTGTTGAACCTACGGGCGGAAGCATATTGATTGACGGTGTGGATATTACGCACGTGCCGCTGGCTAGACTGCGGCGTGCTATGGCCATTATACCGCAAGACCCCACGCTGTTTATTGGGACGGTGCGTAGCAATGTGGACCGCTTTGGCGAGTGTAGTGATGCCGATGTATGGCAGGCACTTCGGCGTGTGCGGTTGGACGACCACGTGCGCACGTTGCCGGGCGAACTCGATGCCGAGGTGGTGGAATCGGGGGCCAACTTCTCGCAGGGGCAGCGGCAGTTGCTTTGCTTGGCGCGGGCGATTCTTACCAAGGCACGAATTATCGTGTTAGACGAGGCCACCGCTAGCGTTGACGTCGAGACCGACCACGTTATCCAGCGCACCATCCGCACCGAGTTTGCGGGCATTACGGTGCTCGTAATAGCCCACCGTTTGGAAACCATTGCCGACGCCGACGGAGTGGTAGAGCTAGCCGATGGCATGGTAGCGAGGCAGGAGGCGTAGCCCTAATCAACTAGGCAAAGCCGTTGTAGAACCTTGCCAGCGTCATCGAGAACAATGTACACGCCCAAGGGTAACGCCGAGGTGTTAACGGTGCCCCCTACAACGGGCAGTGTATAGGAACGGCCCGTGACGTCGATAAGGCGGAGGGAGGTAGAGGTTACATCGCTGAGTTGCAGAATCTGAGTCCGGTGAACTGCAATTGACTCTGTTGATGGCAGTCGCCCATCTACATCGGCGTTGTGCTCAACACTCGTTTGCAACGATACGTACTCGAATTTTCGCTTCATTTGCTCTATCCGCTCAGCGCGCGTACCACCTGGCTGAACAGGAATAATAGCGAACGTTACCGTGACGGAATCACCTAGTGGAAGCCGACCGATCTTGGCTGTTGCGAAGGTGACAATGTCACCCGGAACCGACATAACGGAGTCAACAGGATGGTGCATCAGTTGGATGTTTGCTGACTCATTGCCGACAGAAGGTCCGAAATACCGCGAATGGTATGCGTAGGATTGCACTCTGGAGGAGCGAACAACACCAAACCCAACCATGGAGTAAGCGTCGGCCTGCTCTCCAACATCATAGCAGGCAAGCATGCGACCGGCCGAGGTCATAACAGGTTCAGCTACGTCATCAATATCAGGATGATACACGCCAGACCTGAAGAAGCTCAACCCTACATCACTAACCAATGCGATTGCCAAGGAATCAATGTGATCAGCAGACATGTTACGCACGGTGTAGTATCATCAAGATACAACCATCGCATCGTTCATCAAGCAACGCAACCATTTCGATTGCAAGGTTGATCCTTAGAGGATATCCAAGTGAGCGTAGATCCGTTGCTCTGTTTCGATAATAACGTAAATCGCCGTCATGGCATCGTGCAAACAATGCATCGTATGAGTCCGTCGTTATGCCTGAGACATAGTACTTTACTCGCTCGGGGTAACTTTCCACGAAATTGTCGCCATCCTCAAGACTTCCTGGGACGAAATCTGTACCACCCCTGTGATGATCGACAGTCTTCAGAAGGAGAAGATTGTCCTTCGTGGATCGCAGGGCAGATATCCAAACGCCTCCATCGTTCACGATCATATTGGGCAACGCAAACGGATACATGATTGGATTGTCATCTATTCCTAAAAACCGACCACTACTCTCAAGTGTGAAGTGAGTGGGGCCTACTGTACTAGTTCCGATGGTAAAGAAGAGGGACTGACATTGGACATGAGTCGTCGCTAGTCCAAGACTAGAAATTAGAAGTAGAGCCCAGTGACATTTTTTCATAAGGCAATTCAATCCGCTGTAGATATTGTTAGACATCATTCAATGGAGCACCATCCCGATATCCGACAGGCACCACGTTTTACTCAACTCCGCGTTGATTATCATCTCTGACTGGTGGCGGATCAACTACCGGACACAGTTCAGGGGGCGGTTTAGGGGGATCACCACCACAACATGGCAGACTAGGATTTCCTCTGTCAAGTTTCCATGGATCAGGGCGCAGACTCCAGCGCCGCCCCGCCTTGATAATCCATGGCTCGCACACCCACTTGCACGTAGACGAACACTTGTCAGGGCAATTGGTCTTCAAGTCACCGGCGGCTTTCTCAAGCGAATGTCTGTCCGTACCGGGGCAGCATTTCTTCCATGGGTCTGGATTAATGTGCCGGTAGCCGACAGCGGAGATATTATCTTCGCCGTATTGACATTCAAGTCGACACTTTGAACATGAAGTAGGGCAGACTACTTCCCATTTGCCATCAACCATTGATACAGTTGTTTCCGTACCACCACACAGGCAAGACTTTCGGTTATGATGACCTCTATTTAAGAGGCACGGCGAAAGGTCTCGCTCTCTTCTAAGAGCAGCATGAAACGAAGCGGCAAAAAAGGCAAAGGTAAACTGCGCCCAGAATTGCCCTGCCCATGTGGGGAAGAGGGCCGAAGATGTCACGGGATGACACAATGGATTGCTTGTAGCTACTGTCCAAAGTCTATCCCATAGGCAAGCAACGAAATTAGCATCTGCGGAATCAATTGCCTTTTGAGTATCAGCACAAAAGAGTGCTCGGCTATGCTCCTTGCAACACTCAGAAACGTCCACATGGTAAGCAGTGTAATATTTTACTCCCAAAATCGGCACTATAAAACACGGTACTTTAAATAATGCCAAATGGCTCGGCGACAATTTGACGTCCGAAACTCCTAACGGAAGTGAACGACACCTATCGCCGCCATAATAATGCGCATTGATACGGTGAGTGAAGCCGTCCTCCCTGTTGAGTCGCACTTGGCGAAGACATCCGTGTCTGTCGCGACCATTCTTGTCCAACTCATCTCTGCCAATGTCTTGCAAGGCATCTATTGCATTGTGACCCGTAGCATTAATTGCATCTGTAGGGTCACTTCGCTTGACGGCCAGCAGCGTGGCTAAGCTCATAAACGTTAGGAGCATCATGCCAGGTAAAAGGGCGTTTGAAGGGCCATCACGCACATCACCAACCAACATTCCATCGTGGAACTCCTGCGATTCTACGATAGCAGTTTCTAGTACCATCATCGGCGGGCCATCATTCACGCGTAAGATCCATTGGCGTCCAGTGCCGTTATCCGCGTCTTGCACCGCTACGGTGATGGCGTTGTTAACTCCACCTGCCAAGACAACTTCAGGATTGCGGATGGTGACGGATTCTGGCGCAATCGTACCGACGTACCAGTCATCTGGACCGTCTCCCGAGCGTGTAGGGGACCTCTAATAACCTACTTGATTGGCGTTGATGTGAAAACATTTGTCTTGC
>VFQQ010002091.1_pt1 | contig 24224 bp, 17 predicted proteins | sample 3512341 | NCBI WGS metagenome assembly VFQQ01 (sample SAMN10412373, study PRJNA504923) | tailings metagenome | isolation source: Relicate 2 Philex TSF1 revegetated site | place: Philippines: Tuba, Benguet | collected 2017-08-29 | reverse complement strand
GGTGTGGCCGAAGATGCCGCCGGCAAACTTCACCGCCGCCAGCACCAGGTTCAGCACGATGCCGCGCAGCACGAGCGCCGCGCTGTCGCCGGCGCGGCGGGCAGTGCGGAGATGATGGGCGGGGGCCGACATTCCGCGCAGGCTACCGCGTGGCGCTCCCCGCTCAAGCCTGCACGGGCGCGTCTTCGGGCGCGTCAGCCGACGCGCAAAAGTCCAAACGCCAAAGGGCCAAATTCCAAAAACTGCGAGGCAACCGATGATTCCGCGGGCGGCGATGCGGAGGCGACGATAGCTGGTGTAGGTGGCGAGCTTGCTCGCCACGTTGCACGCTCGAGGGCGGCTGTCGCGTGCAATCGAGTTGCGCGCAAGCGCGCAACCTACCTCGCGTCGGGCGTGCAGCCCACGCGGTGGCGCCCGCCTTTCCGTCCCCGCACCTGCCGCGTTGACCCGCGGCGGGCTTCGGGCGTAGCTTCGCGGCGTCATGGCTGAGATGGAAACGACCCTGGCCCAGGATCCGGTGAAGCAGTTCTCCGTCTTCATCGAGAACCGCGTCGGCCGCCTGCACGAGCTCACGGCGATGCTCGCCAAGCACAACGTCCACATCATGGCCATGACGACGCTCGACACGACGGACTGCGCCATCGACCGCATGGTGGTCGACGATCCCGAGCGCGCGCGGGAGCTGCTCGCGGCGAACAATTTCTTTTTCACCGAAAGCGACGTGCTGGCGGTGGAGTTCCCCGACGAGTCGAAGCTGCAGACGATTTTCAAGGCGTTCTACGAACTCGAGATGAACATCCACTATGTCTACTCGTTCGTCTCGCGGCCCCGCGGCAAATGCGGGCTCGTGCTCAAGGTCGAGGACCTCGACCTCGCCACGCAGTCGCTGAGCAACCGCGGCTTCAAGGTGCTCACGCAGCGCGACATCGCGCGCTGAGCAGGAGGCGGGGCCGGTCTGTGACCGGCCTGATTGGTGTCCGCGATCAAACCGGCCGGTCACAGACCGGCCCTACGCCCGCGGCACGATTGTTTGGGTGTAGGGCGGGGTCTCCCGACCCCGCCGGGAACAGGTTGTGGCCATACGTGAGTGAAAACGCGCCCGAGGGTCGGCGGGGTCGGGAGACCCCGCCCTGCAATTTTCGCGTGTGCACTCGCGCTCGCCGTTGCGCGCCAGCGCGCAACCTACCTCGCGGCGCAGCGAATGCTCGAGCAAGTGCTGACGCACTCAGCTCTTCGTCTCGAGCAGCTTCTCGCCGTCGAGCTGGTAGATGCCGGAGAGGTAGCCCTCCTCGAACACCTCGCCGACCTTGAAGTTGCCGACGAGCGTCAGCGGGATGTCCATCAGCGGCGGGATGCCGCCCTGCGTCATCTTGACGATGATCCACTCGTTGATGCGCGGCATGGCGCCGAAGCAGCAGCCGCTCTGGTCCTTCATGAGGAGAAACTCGGTGACCTTCCCGTCCTTGAACTTCGTCGGCAGCATGAAGCCCGTGATCGCGATCTTCTTCGTGTTCAGCTCGCGCACGTAGTCGGGGATCTGGTCCTTCGGCTTGGCGTCCTTCGCCTCGGCGGCGGGCGGCGGGGCGCCGGGGACCATCTGCTCGTAGCCCGGCGGCACGTAGTTGAACGCCGCCAGCAGCTCGAAGCCGACGCGGTCGAATTCCTTCTTGTCCTGGCCGAGCGCGAGGCCGGCGGCGGCGCCGAGCGCGAGCACGGCGGCGAGGAGGCGGAAAAATTGAGCGGACTTGTTCATGAGCCGGTGGGGTGGATGTGGAAGCGGACGTCGCGGAAGTCGACGCCGCGGACCCTAACCGCTTTGACCACGCCGTCAAAGTGTTTGAACTCGCGCAGCCAGGGCGCGGCGCCCTCGAAATACGACGTGTCGCCCACCGTCTCGCCGGTCATGGCGTTGGCCGTGGCCTGGAGTATGACGCTGCGGCGCTGGCCGCCGTCCTCCTGCACCTCGAAGGCGTCCATGCCGACGCGGACGAAGTTCTCCGCGTGCGCGTCGAGCACCCACACCTGCAGCACGCCGCGGCCGACGTCGTATTTGAACTCGAGGTTGAACTGGTGGTCGCCGAGCTCGAGAAGCTCGCCGCCGTTCGGCGCGCGGTGCACGTGGCCGGAGCCGTGGTTGTGGCCGGCGTGCGGATCGGCGGCCTTGCCGTGGCCGTCGTTCGACTTCGCGCTGCCGTAGGTCGGGATGTCGCCGGACTGCTTCTTGCCGCAGCCGGCGGCAAGCGCGAGGGTCAGGGCGAGGGGAAGGAGGAGGAGGCGCGCGGGGGCTTTCATGGGAAAAATCACTGTGCGGCGCGACCGGCCGCTGTCAACGGGACGCGGCCGGCGGCAGGAAGGCGAAGGCCGCCCGGAACCGCTCGCGGGCGTCCGTCTCGACGTTGTGGCCGTGGCCGACGATCACGCGCTGGAAATCCCACGCGAGGATGCGGTCGACCGAGGCGCGGACCGCCGCGCGGTCGCGCATCATGAATTTCTCGAGCCGGGTCGGCGCGAGGCGTTCCCAGGCGCCGTTGAAGCGCATGAGGGTGGCGAACCAGCGCGGGCCCTCGGGGCCGAAGTTGAAGGCGAGGTCGGCCAACAGCAGGCTGCGCGAGGCGCGATGGTAGAACACGACCTCGTTCATCGCCGGCATGCCGCGCACGAGGTGGCATTCGAGCGCGCCGCCCCAGTCGGGGTGCGGCGTGTCGGACAGCTCCGCGCCGAACCGCACGTCGCGCTTGCGCGCGGCGAGGCCGGGCGCGGCGTGGAAGAGCGCACCGGGCTGCTCCGCCTGGAACTCGCGCAGGCACTCGTCGTGCCAGAGGTTCGGCGCCACCACGTGGCGCACCTCCCCGAGCGCCGCGAGGGCGCGCCGCAACTCGGGCGTCATCGGCACCGGCGAATGGACCCACAGGCCGCCGGCGGGCAGGCGCACGACGACCAGCTGGCGACCGAGCGGCATGCCCATCGCCCGGTAGGGCACGCGGCAGACCCAGAGGTCGGAGTGAAGGGACTGGAGTGGACTCATGTCAGGTCGGTGCGATCACGCCGAGGGAGCCGCGCGGCCATCATGACACCGGCGGCACCTGGCCATGACGGCGTCATGAGACCGGCGCGATGGTCTCGGCCACGGGGACGCGATAGGCCTTCACCGCGGGCACAAGGCCGCCGAGGACGGCGAGGCCGACCAACACGGCCGGACCCCACCAGAAGATCGCGTTCCACTGGAACGGCTGCAGCATGACGCCCGTCTCGGCCTGGATGAGCGACGCCACGCCGCCGGCCAGCGCCGCGAAGGCCGCGAAGCCCAGCGCCGCACCGAGCAGGCCGATCGCCGCCGCCTCGCCCACGACCGCGCCGAACACCGTGCGCCGCCGCGCCCCGAGGGCGCGCAGGATGGCGATGTCGCGCTGGCGCGCGCTCATCGAGTTGTAGATGCTCACGAGCACCGAGCCGGCGGCGACGAGCGCCACGAGCCAGGCCACGAGCGTCAGGACGCGGTCGAACCACGAGATCTTGTTGAACAACTCGGCCACGATCGTGCCGATCGGGTAGGCGAAGGTCATCTTGTTGCCCTGCTTGTTGATCATCATGTCGAGCATGACGCCGGCCGAGGCGGCGCGGAGCTGGATGAGCACGGCGCTGACGTCGGTGGCGGTGCGCGGGTCGTGGCCGGCCATCGTCTGCACGCCGCTGAGGGGGATCCAGATGACGCGGTCGATGGGCGTGCCGGTCGGCTCGAGGACGCCGGTGATGGTGTAGACTTCCTCGTGCTGGGCCGACGCGTCGAAGGCGAGGCCGTGGTAGGGCTGGAAGGTGTCGCCGACCTTGAGCTTCAGCTTGCGGGCCGCGAGGGCGCCGATGACGGCCTCGCGGGCGCCGTCGGCGAAGAGCCGGCCGCCGGGCGCGAGCGTGTATTTTTTCCCCGGCAGATACTCGACGTCGAAGAGCGGGAGCGTGGTGCCGACGATGCGCCAGCCGTAGTAATTGTCGCCGACGGCGATCGGGATGGCGGTCTTGATCGCCGGGTGGCGGCTGACGGCGGCGACGTCCTGGGCGGAGAGGTTGCCCGGCGAGGCTTCGAGGTGGAAGATGGCGTTGAGGACGAGCTGGAGCTTGGACCCGCGCGCACCGAGGACGGCATCGAAACCGGAGTTGGTCGCGGCGAACACGGCCTGCGACTGCGTCTTCACGACCCACACCGTCAGGAGCAGCCCCGCCGCGAGCGCGATGGAAGCCGCGGTCACGAGCGTCGAGAGCGCGTGCTGGCGGAGGGAGCGGTAGATGAGGTTCCAGATCACGAGATTTTCGATTCTCGATTCTCGATTCTCGATTGTGAAACCGTGGCGTGAGGCAGGGCGGGACCGCGACGAGTGCTTGTGCCTCGGCGGCTGGGCCCGCCGTTGCGCGAACGTCCTTGCGGCGGGCCCAGCGGTCCCGCCCTACCTGGCAATCCCAAACCCGCGCGCGCGGCGGCGTTCCCGGGCGCGAGCTTTGGCGTTTGGACGTTTGGCGTTGGGGATTTCACGGCTCTCACTTGTTACCTGTTACTTGGTCCTTGTTACTTCCCCGCCGGCATCGCCGCCGGCGCAGCGCGATTCAGGGCGACGAAGTCCTGCACGTCCTCGAACTGGCTCAACACCCCCTCGTCGTGGCTGACGAGCAGGAGCGCGGCTCCGTTTTCGCGGCAGACTTCGCGGATGAGGGCCAGGGCCTCGCGGCTGTGGCGGGCGTCGAGGTTGCCGGTGGGTTCGTCGGCGAGGACGAGTTGCGGGTGGTTGGCGAGGGCGCGGGCCACGGCGACGCGCTGTTGCTGGCCGGTGGAAAGCTGCCGCGGGAAATGATGCAGGCGGTCGCCGAGGCCGACGCGGCGCAGCAAGGCCTCGGCGGCGGCGCGGTCGACCCCGCGGCCGAAGGCCATGCCGAGCTCGACGTTCTCGAGGACGGTGTGGCCTTGGAGCAGGTTGAAGGTCTGGAAGATGTAACCGATCTTCTCGGCGCGGAGACGGTCGCGGGCGGCTTCGCCGAGCTGCGCGAGGTCGCGGCCGTCGAGCTCGATGCGGCCGGAATCGGGCGCGAGGATGCCGGCGATGAGGTGGAGGAAGGTCGTCTTGCCCGAACCGCTCTCGCCGCGCAGGGCGCGTTGCTGGCCGGCTTCGAGCGTGAACGACGCGAGGTCGACGACCGTATGCGCGCTGCCGTCAGGGCGGCGATAGGTCTTCTTGAGGTCGGTGAGGGTGAGCAGCGCCATGGGGCGGGGGCCGGAGCAGTGGGCCAGCCAAGTCATCCCGCGCGCTGCGTCAACCGGTTCCGGCCGGCGGGACGCGGGGGAGTGGCGCGCCAGCGCGCCACCGCCACCGAGCCGCGCCGCGAGGACGCTGTTTCCCGCCGCGAGACTGCGGAGCGGGCCCCGGGGCCGTGCGCGCCCGCGCGTCGGGCGGGCCCCGACGCGATTTCCGGGAGCGAAAAAGCCTCCCGGTCCTATGACAAATTCGCTGGCCATGCCTGCGACGGGTTTTCAACCTCTCGCCCTTTAACTCACCCTCCCCGGTCTGTTAACCAACCCCCACTGACACACGCTATGCATGTTCCCGCCCTGTGGCCGTTGGCCACGTTGTCTGAAATCCCGTCGCTGTTCTGGCTCGCGCCGGTCGCTGGCATCGCCGCCCTCCTGATGGCCCGCTTCTTCAGCGCCTCGGTGATGAAACGCTCCGAAGGCGACGAGGAGATGGTGCGCATCGCCCAAGCCGTCCGCGAAGGCGCGATCGCCTACCTGTTCCGCCAATACAAGGTCGTCTCCATCGTCTTCGTCGTGCTCGTGGCCTTCCTCGGCCTGCTCTGGCTGCTCGGCCTGCAACCCGGCCTCTCGATGCTGGGCGTGCCGCTGGCGGGCTTCCTCTCCGGCCTCACCGGCTGGTTCGGCATGAAGATGGCGACCAACGCCTCCGCCCGCACCGCCCACGCCGCCAAGGCCTCGCTCAACGACGGCCTCGTCGTCGCGTTCCGCTCCGGCGCCGTCATGGGCCTCAACGTCGTCGGCTTCGCGCTGCTCGACATCTCCTTCTGGTTCATCGTCCTCAATCACTTCGGCGAGGCCATCGGCCTCTCCGGCGGCCCGGCCGAGCGCATGGCCGAGCTGACGACCATCATGCTCTCCTTCGGCATGGGCGCCTCGACGCAGGCGCTCTTCGCCCGCGTCGGCGGCGGCATCTACACCAAGGCCGCGGACGTCGGCGCCGACCTCGTCGGCAAGGTCGAGGCGGGCATCCCCGAGGACGACGCCCGCAACCCCGCCACGATCGCGGACAACGTCGGTGACAACGTCGGCGACGTCGCCGGCATGGGCGCCGACCTCTACGAATCCTACTACGGCTCCATCCTCGCCACGCTCGCGCTCGGTGCCGCCGCGGCCATCTCCGTGCTCGGCCTGACCGCCGCCGCCGCGGGCTTCGCCTTCAACCTCGCCGTCGCGCCCATCGCCCTCGCCGGCCTCGGCATCCTCTGCTCCATCGTCGGCATCTTCGCGGTGCGCACGAAGGAGGACGCCACCTTCGCCCAGCTCCTCCAGAGCCTCCACGCCGGCGTCTATGTGGCCTCGGCGCTCATCACCGCCGGCTCGTTCGGCCTGCTGTATTTCCTCTTCGGCTCCGGCGACCAGGCGGCCGCCCTCGCCACCGCCGGCACGAGCTGGATGAAGCTCGGCTTCTCCATCGTCTTCGGCCTCGGCGCCGGCCTCGTCATCGCCTACGCGACGGAATACTACACCTCCTACGAGCAGGCGCCGACCAAGTCCATCGCCCACCAGGCGCTCACCGGCCCGGCCACCGTCATCATCGGCGGCATCGCCGAGGGCATGAAGTCCACCTGGGCCTCGCTGCTCACGACCGCCGTCGCCATCATGGGCGCGTTCATCTTCGCCGGCGGCGCGGAGAACTTCCTCATGGGCCTCTACGGTGTCGGCATCGCCGCCGTCGGCATGCTCTCGACCCTCGGCATCACGCTCGCCACCGACGCCTACGGCCCCATCGCCGACAACGCCGGCGGCAACGCCGAGATGTCCGGCCAGGAGCCCGGCGTGCGCAAGCGCACCGACATGCTCGACTCGCTCGGCAACACCACCGCCGCCACCGGCAAGGGCTTCGCCATCGGCTCCGCCGCCCTCACCGCCCTCGCCCTCTTCGCCGCCTACGTGCAGATCGTGCAGACGCAGATCACCACGCAGGCCGTCGACTTCGGCAAGGCCCACGCCGCCGAGCAGACCACGCCCGTCGCCGTCCACCAGGGCTTCGGCAAGTTCGCCGTCGCCTTCCCGAAGGCCATGGCCGACGGCTCCGACTACTACGACGGCGCCCTCTTCCTCCCGTCGCACGAGCTCCCGCGCAAGACCCTGCGCGACCTCCCCGTCGGCGCGAAGCTCCCCGTCCGCGCGCACGGCACCGATCCGTTCTCGGCCAACCGCTACTCCGTCGTCTGGACCGACAAGAACGCCACCTTCGACATCGTCTCCTCCCGCCAGGCCACGATCGAGGAGATCATGTTCTACTACGACGTGACCCTCACCAACCCGAAGGTCATCGGCGGCCTCTTCATCGGCGTGCTGCTGACGTTCCTCTTCTGCGCCATGACGATGAACGCCGTCGGCCGCGCCGCCTACCGCATGATGCGCGAGTGCCGTCGCCAGTTCGGCAAGATGCGCGAGGCCTTCCGCGCCGCCGGCATGACCGAGGCCGACATCGCCAACCCCGAGTCCTGGCCCAAGCGCGTCACGCATGAGGGCGTGCAATATCCCGACTACGCCAACTGCGTGGCCATCTCCACCGCCGGCGCGCAGAAAGAGATGATCGTCCCGTCCATCCTCGCCATCACCGCCCCCATCGCCCTCGGCCTCATCCTCGGCGTCGCGGGCGTGCTCGGCATGCTGGCGGGCGGTCTCGTCTCCGGTTTCGCCGTGGCCGTGTTCATGGCCAACGCCGGCGGCGCCTGGGACAACGCCAAGAAGCTCCTCGAGTCCTACGGCCGCATCACCGCCGAGGACGTCACGACCAACAAGGGCGGCGTCCGCGAGAAGATCCCCGCCGAAGTCCGCGAGGGCATCGTCGCCCGCGCCGAGGACGAGATGGCCGCCGGCCGCCCGAAGAGCATCGTCTACGGCAAGGGTTCGCCCGACCACAAGGCGACCGTCGTCGGCGACACCGTGGGCGATCCGTTCAAGGACACGTCCGGCCCGTCGCTGAACATCCTGATCAAACTGATCTCGATCGTCTCGGTCGTGTTCGCGGGTCTGATCGTGCGCTTCTCCCCGCAGATCGCGCACATGCTCGGCCTGCAATAACGCAGCGAACGATACCGCTCACCTCTCAACCCGCGCCCGCCACGGCGCGGGTTTTTTATTGGCCGGAATTATTTTCGGCCGCGCCGCACGGACCTGCAGGTGGCGCGCTTGCGCGCCACGTTGCCCATCCGCTCCGCCTTGGTTGTAGGGCGGGGTCTCCCGACCCCGCCGCGAACGTGTTGCCACAAAACGTCAGCAATAACGCGTCCGGACGTCGGCGGGGTCGGGAGACCCCGCCCTACAGTTTTCGCGCGCGCACGTCTGTCCGCGCGCGCACCCGGCGTTGCGCGCCAGCGCGCAACCTACCTGAGGCCGACGTCGAAATCTGCCGTCTGGCGTCTGCCCGCCGTCCTCCGCCTTCCGGCGTGCGTCCCTTGCCCTCGGCACCGGGCGCATTAGCGAACCCTACGCCATTGCCGGATATTAGTGCGCCTGCTCCCTGCGGGGTCCGCCCGGAAATCGCCTCGCCGCCCGTCGGCCCTCCCCGCAGAAGCGAAACCAGTTCCCCTACCCTGAACCGTTAGGACTCAACTCCCCCCCCATGACCCTGCCCCGTCTCCCCCGTTTGGGCGCGCTGGCCGTCGGCCTCGCCGTGCCCACTCTTCCCGCATTTGCCGGCGAAGCCGACATCAAGATCCCCGACCTCTCGCAGGTCAGTTTCTTCGGTGGCGCCCTCTCCGGCACCAACATCCTCCTGCTCGGCCTCGTCGTCTGCGCCCTCGGCACGCTCTACGGCTGGATGCAATACCTCCAGACGCGCGCCCTGCCTGTGCACGCCTCGATGAGCGCCGTTTCCCAGATCATCTGGGAAACGTGCAAGACCTACCTCTTCCAGCAGGGCAAGTTCCTCGCCGGACTCTGGATCCTCATCGCCGTGTGCATGGCCTATTACTTCGGCGTGCTCGCCGAGATGGGCGCGGGCCACGTGGTCGTCATCCTCCTCGCCTCCATCCTCGGCATCCTCGGCAGCTACGGCGTCGCGTGGTTCGGCATCCGCATCAACACGGTCGCCAATTCCCGCGCCGCCTTCTCGGCCCTCAAGGGCAATCCGCTCGCCACGCTCCTCATCCCGCTCCAGTCCGGCATGAGCGTCGGCCTGCTGCTCGTCGCCATCGAGCTGTTCTTCATGATCTGCATCCTGGCGTTCCTGCCGATCGACCTCGCCGGCCCCTGCTTCATCGGCTTCGCCATCGGTGAATCCCTCGGCGCCTCCGCGCTCCGCATCTGCGGCGGCATCTTCACCAAGATCGCCGACATCGGCGCCGACCTGATGAAGATCGTCTTCCAGCTCCCCGAGGACGATCCGCGCAACCCGGGCGTCATCGCCGATTGCACGGGCGACAACGCCGGCGACTCCGTCGGGCCCACCGCCGACGGCTTCGAGACCTACGGCGTCACGGGCGTGGCGCTCATCGCCTTCCTCGCCCTCGCGCTCGCCGCCAGCCCGCTCCTCTGCGCCGTGCTCATCGTGTGGCTCTTCGCCATGCGCATCCTCATGGTCGTCACCTCGCTCGCCAGCTACTGGATCAACAACCTCGTCGCCCGCTCGATCTGGGGCGGCGCGAAGGATTTCAACCTCGAGCACCCGCTGACCAATCTCGTCTGGATCACGTCGCTCGTGTCCATCGGCGTCACCTACGCCGCCAGCTATGCGCTCCTCGCCGGCCACGCCGCCGTGCCGCCGGGCCTGTGGTGGGTGCTGTCGACGATCATTTCCCTCGGCACGCTCGCCGGCGCGCTCATCCCGGAGTTCACCAAGATCTTCACCTCCACCGAAAGCCGCCACGTGAAGGAGGTCGTCACCTCGTCGCGCCAAGGCGGCGCCTCGCTCAACATCCTCTCCGGCCTCGTGGCGGGCAACTTCTCCGCCTTCTGGACCGGCCTTGTCATCCTCGCGCTCATGTTCGGCGCCTACCTGTTGTCGAAGAATCCCGCCCTCATCGCGATGATGCCGGCCGAGTTCGCCTTCGCCGCGCCGATCTTCGCCTTCGGCCTCGTGGCCTTCGGCTTCCTCGGCATGGGCCCGGTGACGATCGCCGTCGACTCCTTCGGCCCCGTGACCGACAACGCCCAGTCCGTCTACGAACTCTCGCAGATCGAGGCGCGGCAGGGCGTCGCCGAGGAGATCAGGCGCGACTTCGGCTTCACGCCCGACTTCGAGGGCGCCAAGCACCAGCTCGAGAAGGGCGACGGCGCCGGCAACACCTTCAAGGCCACCGCCAAGCCCGTGCTCATCGGCACCGCCGTCGTCGGCGCGACGACGATGGTGTTCGGCATCATCATGATGTTGCAGGCGCTCTACCCCGACACGATCGAGAAGCTCTCGCTCGTGCACCCCGAGGCCATCATGGGCCTCCTCATGGGCGGCGCGGTGATCTACTGGTTCACCGGCGCGAGCACGCAGGCCGTCGTCACCGGCGCCTACCGGGCCGTCGTCTACATCAAGGACAACATGAAGCTCGACGCCTCCACCGCGTCGACCGAGGCGTCGAAGGAGGTCGTGAAGATCTGCACGCAGTATGCGCAGAAGGGCATGATCAACATCTTCGTCGCCATCTTCTGCTTCAGCCTGGCGCTGGCGTTCTTCGATCCGTTCTTCTTCATCGGCTACCTCGTCGGCATGGCCTTCTTCGGCCTCTTCCAGGCCATCTTCATGGCCAACGCCGGCGGCGCCTGGGACAACGCCAAGAAGATCGTCGAGGTCGAGCTCAAGATGAAGAACACCCCGCTCCACGCCGCCACCGTCGTCGGCGACACCGTGGGCGACCCGTTTAAGGACACCTCGTCCGTCTCGCTGAATCCCGTGATCAAGTTCACGACGCTCTTCGGCCTCCTCGCCGTCGAGATCGCCGTGAAGATGCCCGACACCCTGAAGCACGGCCTCGGCGCCGTGATCTTCGTCGTCGGCCTCGTCTTCGTCTATCGCAGCTTCTACGGCATGCGCATCCCCGTCGACGCCAAGGCCGCCTGACGCTGTAGGACGGGCATCACGCCCGACTCATGGAGGGGCGCAGACTTGCTGCGCCCACTCTTCCCCCAAGGCCGCGGCTCCCGCCGCGGCCTTTTTCATGCCCAGAAGCCACTCCGCCCAGGTAGCCCGGCCTCTCCGAGGACGGGTTCTCGCCCACTGCCCATCGCTCACTGTCCACCGCTCACCGTCCGCCGCGGCCCATTGTTTTTCACCACAGAGACGCAGAGGCACAGAGACCAAACTGGAGCAGCAGCTCTTCTCTGCGTCTCCGCGCCTCTGCGGTGATAATAGCCCTGAAGTGACGTCTCCGCTTCGTGCCCTTCGTGGTTCAACCCCGGCCGGCCAAAGATAACCGCTCACGGCTCACTGCTCACCGCTCACGGCTCACTGCCCTAGCCTAACGGCCCATACCCAAGGGCCGCCGAATCTGGCAAAGTGTCGTCAGTGCAGACGCCCCCACCGGGGCCGAAAAGTTTCAACGACGGGATGTTAGGGGTAGCATCCCCCGTGTGTAATGAGGCCGGTTCGCCTAGCGGATCGGCCTTCTGCATTTCCGGGACGGCAGGTAGCCCGACCTCTCCGAGGACGGGATCAACTTCATCCGGCGGTGGCCCGGCCTCTCCGAGGACGGGTTCCCTCTCCGCGCCAACCGCCCCGCCGCCAATTGTGCGGTTAACCGCACAATCTCCCGATTTGGAGCGCGCGCGCCAAATTCATGCGGCATCCGGCCGCCTTGGCCTGAGGAATTGAACCACGAAGGGCACCGAGGACACGAAGCCACGGCCGGGCGCCCCTCGCCGAATGTATCCCGCGCCGCACATCCGCCAATTGTGCGCGCGCGCACAATTCACCCGCATCGCCACCCACGCCCCCATCCGCCGTAGCCTTGGCGAAGGCGGATCCGCGCCTTCGATCCCTTCGTGTTCTTCGTGGTGAAAATACCTTGATCCTCCTCCCCCGCGGATCGATCCGGTCATCGCGTGCCGAAGAAGTCGCCGCGCAGCAATTACCCGTCAGTAACGGAAGCAGCCTCTCGGTCATCGAAGGGCATCCACCAAGCCGCCGCCCGCTGACGCACCGTTCTTGGTTGTCATAGCCGGATCATGGTGCATTGGGTTTCCACCGCCCAAACGGTGAACGTCACGCATTCGCCATGCCCCCGCAAGACCCAGAAACAGCTCGCTGGTTCGCCATGGAACTACAGCCACATGAAGCCGCCTTGCGTGGATACCTGCATGGGATAGCCAATCCGTCCGACGTGGATGACCTCGTGCAGGAAACCTACCTGCGGTTGTTCAAGACCCGCGACCGCGGCCCGATCTCTTCCGTCCGGGGCCTGCTCTTCGCGATCGCGCGCAACGCCGCCCGCGACCTTCATCGCCGCCGCGTAGCCTCCGGCGCCTCGTCGATAGCGGAAATCGACTGCTCGCGCGTCTTCGATCATGCACCCGGTGTGATCGAGATGGTCAGCCGCCAGCAGGAGATCAACCTGCTCGCCGCCGCTATCCGCGAACTGCCGCCGCGCTGTCGTGAAATCCTCCTGTTGCGCAAATTCGAACAACTGTCCCATCGCGAGATCGCCCAACGTCTCGGCATCGCCGAGCATACTGTCGAGGCGCAGCTCACCAAGGCGTTGCGCCGCTGCGAGGAATTCTTCGCCCGCCACGGCGCCCTGCCGCCAAGCTGAACCATGAGCCCCCCCGCCCCCCATTCACTCGACGAATCCGTCCGCCGGCAGGCGGCCGAGTGGATCGTGCGCCGTGACCGCGGGCTGTCCGCGCGCGAGTCCATCGAGTTCGAGCTGTGGCTGGCGGCCGACGAGCGCCACGCCTTCGCCATCGAAAGCTCACATGCCGCGTGGACGCTGCTCGATCGCATCCCCGACGAGGTCGGCCAGAGGTTTTCCGCCGTGGCGGTTGCCCGCCGCGCGCGGCGGCGGCTGGCAGCCTGGGGCGCGCTGGCCTCCGCCGCGGTGCTCGCGCTCGCCTGGCTCGGATTGCGCCCGGTGGCCGCCCCGGTAGCCGCCGTTCCAGTCGTCACGGCCGGCGCGCCTTCCAACCCGCGGATTCTCACGCTGGCGGACGGCTCCATCGTGCGGCTCAACTCCGGAGGCGAGGTGGTCGAACGGTTCACCGACGGCGAACGCCGGGTCGAACTCGTGCGGGGCGAAGCGCACTTCGCCGTCGCGAAGAACCCCGCCCGCCCCTTCGTCGTCCGCGCCGGGTCGATCGAGGTTCGCGCCATCGGCACGGCGTTCAACGTGCAGCTCCAGTCCGCCGCCGTCGAAATCCTCGTCACCGAAGGCCGGGTCGCGCTGGAACAGGCCGCACAGCTGCCGCGCGACGACTCGACCCCGAGGATCGATGACGCCGCCGCCAACCCGCCTTCGGCTGTCCGCCCTCCGTTGTCCGAGCTTGCCGCCGGGCAGCTGGCGGTGGTCTCGCTCGCTCCCACCTCGCCCGCAACGTCGGTCGCCGTGGTCGACTTGAGCCGGGACGAGATCGCCCGCGCCTTGGCCTGGCAGGATCCGCTGCTCCGGCTGGGAGGCGCGACACTGGCCGAGCTGGCGACCGAGTTTCAGCACCGCACCGGTTACCGGCTGGTCCTGGCCGACCCTGCGCTCGCAGACTTGCGTGTCGGCGGTCGGTTCCGGGCCGACGATATCGAAGGGTTCGTCCGATTGCTGGAAGACAACTACGGCGTCGAGTCCGCGACCAGCGCCGATGGCACGATCATCCTCCGGTGGAGCGCAGCCCGGCGCTGAGACCGCGCGGCACAGCGCGAGCAGACGCTGGCGTTGCCCCGGAATCCGTCCGCCTTCGCGGGATGGCGGACCCTGTGTCGAGCTTGCGGAAGTTATCGGCCGACTGCCGGCGCGCCTGGCGGCGACCTCGGCCCCCATCGTCGCCAGAAATTTCCGGAAAATTCGCGTAGCGGGAAACCGCGGTTGCCGCGTCCTCCTCACGCCCGACGGATGATCCGGCGGCGCAAACCCCACCCCCATGACCGCTTTGACCCCGGTAATTCATCGCCGTTCGTGTTCCCCAGCCAGCCTTGGATTGAAACTGCTGGCCGTGTTGATGTTCACCCTCACGCTCACCCTCCACGCCGCTGACGCCGCCAGGCGGCCTTTCTCGGTCCCGGCGGGCGACGCCGCGAAGACGCTGGAGACGTTCTCCGAGCAGGCAGGCACGCAAATCGTCTTCCTTGTCGAGCAAGTGAAGGGCGTGAAAACCAACTCCGTGCAGGGCGACCTCACGCCGAAGGAGGCAATCGACCGGATGCTGGCCGGCACCGGCCTGGTCGCCACGCAAGACGACCGCAACGACGCCATTGCCGTGAAGAAAGCCGACTCCCCAAACGCGGAAAGGGCGGCCCCCGATGAGGCGGGCGCCCGCCCGGATCAGGTCCGCGCCAAGGATGAGGCCGTGCTCCAGTTGGAGGCCTTCACGGTCGAAGGGCAGCGAGCCGGCCAGGCGCGAGCGCTCAACCGGCAGCGCGACGCCGCCAGTTTCCGCAACATCGTGACCTCCGATTCACTCGGACGGTTTCCCGACCAAAACGCGGCGGAGTCCCTGCAGCGCGTGACCGGCGTATCGCTGGAGCGTGACCAGGGCGAGGGCCGCTTCATCACCATCCGCGGCCTCGATCCCGACCTGAACAACACCCAGCTCAACGGCATCGCTCTGCCCGCCGCCGGCGGCATCGAGGAGGGCGCGCGCAAGGTCAACCTCGACGTCATCGCCTCCGACCTGATCGAGTCGATCGAGGTCACCAAGGCGGTGACCCCCGAAATGGACGGTGACGCGATCGGCGGCAGCGTGAACATCGTCAGCCAGACGGCGTTCAGCCATGATGGCCGCGTGCTGCGACTTTCCGCCGAGGGCCAGTATGGCGAACTGACCGGCGACTGGGGCCGCAAGATCGGCTTCACCTACGCGGACCGTTTCAATTCGGGCAAGGTCGGCCTCCTGCTGAGCTACAGCGACCTGGAGCGCGCCTTCGGCTCGGACAACCGCGAGACAGCCGGCCCCTGGGTGGTGAAGAACGGTTTCCAGACCCCGTCAAACGACATCCAGGTGCGCGAATACGAGATCGAGCGCCAGCGCCGCGGCGCCAGCATGTCGCTCGATTTCCGGCCGACGGGCCAGGACGAATTCTTCGTGCGCGGCCTGCACAATTACTTTTCCGATTTCGAGAACCGCTATCGCACCCGCTTTCGCGGCACCACCGCCACGACCACCCCCAGCAGCGACCTCGCCGGCACCGTGGCCGGCCGCCCCGTGGAGGTAAACCTGAAGGACCGCTTCGACGAGTCCTACCTCTGGACGATTTCCGCCGGCGGAGAACATCGCCGGGAAGGCCTGACCCTCGACTACAAAGCCGCCCATTCCTACTCCGAGACGGCGACGCGCAACCGTTCCGACTCCACCTACCGCAGCCCGAACACATCGTGGGGCTACGATTTCAGCGACGAGACCCGCCCGGCTCTCGGTGGCGCGGCCCTCGCGCTCCCGGCCTCGGCCTTCGCCTTCAACAGCATCATCTTCGACAACAACCGCAACCAGGACGAGACCTCCTCGGTCGAGCTGAACCTCAAGCGCGAGGTCGCGCTGGGCGGCCGCGAAGGTTTCCTGAAGATCGGGGCGAAATACCGCGCACGGGAGAAGGACATCGATTTCAACCTCGCCACCTACAACAACGCCAGCGGCGGCGCCTTCACCCTCGCCAACGTCGTCCGCACGAGCGCACGCGGAGTCAACCCCACGTTCCCGAGCATCAACCCCGGAGCCGAGCGCGCCTGGTTCGCCGCCAACCCCTCGCACTTCGCCTTCAACGCCACCACCACCACGATCAACTCGACCATCAACGACTACATTTCCTCCGAAGACGTGCTCGCCGCCTACCTTCAGGCTGAGTTCAAGCTCACCGACCGCCTCGCCGTCGTCGGCGGTCTGCGCGCCGAGCACACGCGCTTCGCCACCAACGGCTGGCAGATCCAGGGCTCCAATCTCGCCACCCTCACCCGCACCTCCGCCGGCCGGGACTACACCGATCTGCTGCCCAGCGTGGTGTTCCGCCACGCCCTGCGGTCCAACCTGGTGGCGCGCGCCTCGTGGACCTCGACGCTGGCTCGTCCGAAATTCTCCGACTCCAACACCAACCGCACCATTGATGCCGACGGCGACATCACCCAGGGCAACCCGAATCTCCAGCCCTACCAGGCCTCCAACTGGGATGTCTCGCTCGAGTATTACCCCAAGGGCGTCGGCGTCGTCTCCCTCGGCCTGTTCCGCAAGGAAATCCGCCACTTCGTCTTCACGCAGACCCTCGTCGGGGCCGCCCCCGGCGGCGCCAACCTCGAGCTGCCGCTCAACGGCGAGCGCGCCTACATCCAAGGCCTCGAAGCCGAGTGGCAATACCAGTTCCTCAACGCGCCCGCGCCTTTCGATGCGTTCGGGTTTTCCGTCAATGTGACGCTCACCGACGGCGAGGCCCGCCCCGGCGAGGCCCGCCCCGGCGAGACGGTGCGCTTCCTCGGCCAGTCCGACCTGCTCTATAACGCCGCCCTCACCTACGAAAAGAACGGCCTCTTCCTCCGCCTCGCCGCCAACTTCCGCAGCGACTACGTGCTCGCCTACGGCTCGGACCGGAATTCGGACGTCTACATCGAGGACGGCTTCCGTCTCGACGCCTCGGCCAGCTACAAATTCTCCGACCGCTTCACGGTCTTCGCCGAAGCATCCAACCTGACGGACGACCCCTTCCACGCCTCCTTCGACGTCACCAAGCGGCTGCGGCAGGCCGAGTATTACTCGTGGTCCGCCAATATCGGCGTGAAACTGAGCTACTGAGCCGGCCCCGCCGCTTGACCACCGCGCAACACCACCCACCCGCGGGCGGCCGGGCAAGCCTGGCTCTGGCCGCCGGCCTGGCTCTGGCCGCCGGCCTGCAGGCGCTCGCCGGTGTGTCCGCCGCCGACTCCGTCGAGGCGCGCTGGGCTTGGGTGGGAGCGGTCACGCCCACCGCCGCGACCGTGAAAGTCCGGTTCCCCGCCGACGCGGCGGAGCCACTGCTGCTCACCCCGGACGGAGCGGAAACGCTCCGTCTCGAGCCCGCCCAGGTCGAGCCCGTGGCCGGCGGTGTGGTGGCGACCTACGCCGTCTCCGGCCTTGGCCCCGCCACCGGCTACCGCTATCGCGTTGGCGGGATCGAGGGCCGCTTCCGCACCTTTGCCACCGCCCCGGCGTCCTTCGCCGTCGCGTTCGGTTCGTGCGCCCGCACGGGTTCGGAGCATCCGGTGTTCACCGCCATCGCGCAGCGCCAGCCCCTCCTCTTCCTGCACACCGGCGACCTGCATTACGAGGATACACAAGCCGCCGAACCCGGGCCGCATCTCGCTGCCCTTGAACGCGCGCTCGACTCCCGCGCCCAAGCCTCGCTCCACCGCTCCACCGCGTTCGACTGGATGTGGGATGACCACGACTCGGCGGCCAAGTCGCCCAACACGCCCGCGCACCGCGCGGCCGCGCGGCGCGCCTACCGCCTCGCCACCCCGCACTACCCGCATGCGACCGACACCCTCGGCCACGCCTTTACCATCGGTCGCGTGCGCTTCATCGTCACCGACGCCCGCACCGGACGCGATGCCGCGCGCGGCACGATGCTGGGGGATGCGCAAAAAGCCTGGTTCAAGGCCGAATTGCGCGCCGCCACGTCCGCAGCGGCTCTGGTCGTGTGGGTCAACTCCGTGCCATGGATCGCCCCGGAGCGAGCGGGCGCGGACCATTGGGGCGGCTACTCCGCCGAACGCCGCGAGCTGGCCGCCCTGATCGAGGAACTCGGTCCCGACCGTCTCTGCATGCTCAGCGGCGACGCACACATGCTCGCGATCGACGACGGCCAGCACAACCGCTACGGCCCGTCGGGCCGCCCGCTTTTCCCCATTTTCCACGCCGGCGCACTCGACCAGCACGGTTCGGTAAAGGGCGGCCCCTACAGCCACGGCGCCTTTCCCGGAGGAGGCCAGTTCGGATGGATGGAAATTATCGACGAGGGCGGCGATACGCTGCGCATCGTCTGGACCGGGCGGAATGCCCGGGATGAAGTGCTTGTGCGGCACGAGTTCACCACCCCCCACCTGCCCGGTGCGGCAACCCCGTCTGCAACCCCCTCCTCTCCATGAGCGACTCGCCCCCTCCCGCCGCCACCCGGTTTGAACTTTGGCTTGGAACCCAGGGCAAGCGCCTCGGGCTGATTTTTGCCCCGATCGTTTTCCTCGCCCTCCTGCTGGCACCCCTCGACGGACTGGAGCCGCCCGCACAGCGGCTGCTGGCCGTGGTCGGACTCGCCACCGTCCTGTGGGTGACGGAAGCCGTCCCACTCGCCGCCACCGCGCTGCTTGCCCCGGCCCTGTGCGTCGTGCTCGGGGTCGGCGAGGCGGGCGCGATCTTCGCGCCCTTCGGCAGCCCGACGACCTTTCTGTTCATCGGCATGTTCATCGTCGGTCTTGCCATGCAGAAGCACGGCCTCGACCGGCGGGTCGCGCTGACGGTGCTGTGCTGGCCCGGGATCGCGCGCTCCCCCACGGCCACGTTCGCGGCACTGGCCGCCATCTCCGCCGCGCTCTCGATGTGGATGAGCAATATCGCCGCCGCGGCGGTCATGATCCCGATCGGGCTCGGCGCGCTGCGCGTCAATCCCGGCTGGGGCGCCGATCCGCGCAACCGGGGGGCGCTCGTGTTGCTCATCGCGTTCTCCGCCTCCATGGGCGGGCTGGCCACGCCGGTGGGCACTCCCCCCAACCTCATCGGCCTGAGCCTCCTCGAGAAGATGACCGGGGAAAAAATCAGCTTCTTCGAGTGGATGCGCCAGACCCTGCCGTTGACGGTGGTCCTGGTCGGGTTTCTCGTCTGGCGGCTGCGCCCCGTGGCCGCCGACGCGGACCCGGAGAGCATGCGCGCCGAGTTTCGCCGCGCCCGCGCCGCGCTCGGCCCGCGCACGGCGGGCGAGACGAGCGTGGCGGCGGTTTTTCTTGGTGCGGTGCTGCTGTGGGTCTACCCCGGCCTGGTCGAGATGCTGACCGGCGGGAAGGCGTGGGGCGCGGGCTGGCTCGAAGCCCGGCTGCCCGAGGAAATGGTCGGCCTGCTGGCGGGCGCGCTGCTGTTTTTCCTGCCGGGCGACCGGAAGCGGGGCGAGTTCGCCGTCACCTGGCCGGACGCGGTGAAGCTCGACTGGTCGACCATCGTCCTGTTCGGCGGTGGCGTGGCGCTTGGGCGGCAGATTTTCGAGACGGGGCTGGCCGAGGCGGGCGGGCGGGCGATCATCGCCCTGTTGGGCCAGCCGGGCCTGGCGGCCGTCGTGCTGGCGGCCGTGGGAGCAAGCGTGGTGCTGAGCACCCTCACCTCGAACACCGCCTCCGCCAACGTCGTGGTGCCCATGATGCTCTCCGTCGCCCTGGCGGCCGGAGTCGACCCGGTGCCCGTGGCGTTGGCCGCGTGCCTCGCCAGCAGCTTTGGCAACTCCCTGCCCATTTCCACCGGCACCAACGCGCTCGCCTATGGCACGGGCCACATCCGACTCCCCGAGATGATGCGGCACGGCATCTGGCTGGACTTGGTCGGCATCGTCTTGGTGTCGGCGACCGTGCTGTGGCTTGTGCGGTGAGCGCACCCTCTCGCCGCCTGCCGGATCACGGACGATTCACGCCGGGCTAACCCGCACGCCTGCCAATCGGACGTCGAATCCTGCCGACGGGACACCTGCGCCACGCCCACCGGCCGCCGGCCGCACCCGCCACGTCCTTCACCGATTGCCCGGATGGAATCCGGTCTTGGGGCGCAGCACCTCCGGCGGCGGCACCAGCAAAGGCCGGAGCTTCTCTCAGATGTCGCCCAGAACGACGTCGTGCGTGACCAGTTTCTTGTCCACTTGTTCGCCTCGGCGCCCAGTGGGCACCCGCCGAGCCTCACCCTCCGGCTTTGCCTCCGGGCTGCTACGCTGCGCTTCGCCACGCCATCTCCGCGCTGCGCGCTTCGTCGGCCAGTCGTTTCAAAATAACGATGCTGCCAGCCAACTCCTCACGCATCCGCACGAACGCGCGGACGACGTAAACACTCATCGCCACCGCCTTGGGGCTGCGGAGGACGTTCGCCGCCATGACCGCACCGTGCTCGGTGAAGGCCCACGGGCGATAGACCTTGCCGCGACGGGTGGCTTTCGAACTGGTCGCAAATTGCGACCAGTTTCCAGCCACCTCCGCGGTCGGGTCTTCGGAGAGCGTCGCAAATCGCGCTCTCATCGACTCGAATTCCCCGGCCGTCAGTTGAAACGCGAAGTCCTTCGGGAAGCGCGCGGAGTTGCGTTTGACGGCCTCGTTGAAGCGCTTGGTCGGCACGCCGTAGAGGCGGGCCAGGTCGGCGTCGAGGACGACGCGTTGGCCACGCAACGTGAGGATGCGGCCGGCCAGGGGATCGGGGGATTTTTCGGGCATGGCGTGAGACTCCTCGCCGCAAACGGCGGCGTGCGCTGGCCCGTGCGCCGACGCTGGCGCGATCACCCGCAGGCGCAAGCCCGGCGTCGCTCACCGAAACCTCTACCCGAAGTTGCGCGCGAGCGCGCAACCTACCGGGCTCGGCTTTTGCGTCCTGGATTTTTTGTGTCTTCTGGTGCCTCTTTGTGGCCAACGCATTCCGTCCATTCATCCGGCTCCTCTCCGCGTCTCTCCGCGTCCTCTGTGCTCTCCGCGTTGAATGCTGCGATTTGATTCTTCGGTGTAGTTGTCGACCCCGTGCCTGAGTTGCGCGCGAGCGCGCAACCTACCGGGCTCCGCCGCTGCGGCCTGGGTTTTTTGTGTCTTCTCGCGCCTCTTGGTGGCCAACCGGTCCGGCTTCCTTCTGTCTCAACAACCCGTCCTCACCTGCATTACCCGACGAAGAACCCGATCGCACGGGTCGGCTTGGCTTCGCGTTCGGCTTCACTCCAGTCCCACGCGGCGAGACGTCGGGATTTTCGGGCGGACTTTGGTCCGAACAGTTTCCGTTTCAGCCGGCGGCGGCGATACGCCACTTCGACCGCCGCCGTTTCGTTGTTCCGTCGCGCCAATTCCTGGGCGCGGATCATGGCGGAATTCAAGGGCAGGAGCGGCACGCGGCGGAAGGTTTCCCGAACGGACGGAAACGCAAGCGGCAGGCTCATGGCCACCGCATCGCACTCCATTCCCCTGCCCTGCTCAGGCGGCGTGGTTGGCCAGGCTCCGGACAGCCAGGACCTCGTCGCGCCGCAACGCCTCCAAGCTCGACTCCGGCACGGTCAGGACCGCCAGCGTCTCGCCCACCGCGTTGAACACTTCGATCGTGTAGCCCGGTTCATGACCAGGAGCCGGGGCCGCATGGTGTTCCACGACGGTGGCGACATCACCCCGACGAATCCGGTCCGCAGGAAGATCGACGGCCAGGGCGACGCGACTGTAGAGGGCAAACTTCATGGGGCGTCCGGGTGGCAGAGGTTTAACTTGGTTGGGCCGACGGTTTTCATCCTCCGAACTCGCCCCGCGGCGAGACAAACGGCACGCGATACACGGAGAAATCCCGGTGGTCGGTCGTCAGCACGACAGCACCTTTGTGGCGTCGGACCAACAGCACAGCGCAAGCGTCGGCGTAGTCCATTCGCGGCGCCCAGCGTCGCATTTCAGCCAGTGTCGCACCGGGAGCAGGGTCTTCGACGCGCAGGCGCTCAACGAGTTTCTCCAGAAATTCCAACGCCCGCGGACTGTTCTCCAGGATGTGGGTCGCTTCAGCGATCGCGGCACTGGTGACAATGAAGGGGCGATTCGTGCCACCCAGCTGAGCCGCCGCCCATGCGTGGTGGACATCCGCGGCATCCGCCAGCGCCACCAAGGGGCCGGCATCAAGTATTATGATCGGCGAGAGAGCGGGCACGGAGAATTTCGCGACGGGAACGGGAATCGCGTGGCAGCGAAACGCACCCGATCAAATGCTCGAGTCCGGAGAGCGGACTGCCAGCCACGGCCTTGAATCGCGGCGGAGCGGGCGGCACCGAGCGTCGCTGGGAAACGGCCCTTTTCCGAGGAGACTTCAGTGCGGTCGGCATCGGACACAGAGAAGCGAGTTTCCGCAGGATGACAAGAGCGGCTTGGCCCTGCTGCAGGGACCCAATCGCAGAAATCACGCGACGTGAATTTCCACTCTGCGCCTTCTGTGCCTTTTGCGGCCCATCCCATGCCGGTCATTTCTGCCGCTCCTCTCCGCGTCTCTCCGCGCCCTCTGTGCTCTCCGCGTTGAATGCTGCAATTTGATCCTGCGGTGTAGCCGTCGATCCCGTGCCCAAGTTGCGCGCCAGCGCGCAACCTCCAGACGCCGCCACCTGGGCGGTGCGCATTTTCTTTCTGCGCCTTCTGTGCCTTTTGCGGCCCATCACATTCCGGTCGTTCCTCCATCTCCTCTCCGCGTTTCTCCGCGTCCTCTGTGTTCTCCGCGTTGAATCCTCCGTCTTGCCTCGTCGAGCGCAGCTGATTCGACCCGACGCACACGGCAGGACAAGGCTGCGTCCCTCCAGGCCAGACAGAGTCGGTTTCACCCTGCATTCCGTTCCGTGTGATCCGTGTCTTCCGTGGGCCGCTTGACGGCGCGCGGCGTTTGTTCCGCGCGGCCGCCCTCTCCCTTCGGCCACCTCCGTGCGGCCCATACCATTCCCGGTGGACTCTGCTATCTTCGGCGGCGATCCACGCCGACCACATCGGCGCGTTTGTTCCCCGGAAAGCGAAAATTTTTCCGCGGAACGGCGCGCAAGATTTCCGGTCGGCGTGCGTCTCCCGGCTGAAACGCGCCGATCTCCGGCGCGGACCAGCCACCTGCCACCAACCATGAAAAAGTTCATCACCACTCTGCTCGTCATCACCGGCTTCGCGGCTTCGGCCCAAGCCGTCATCGTCGGCGTCGACGCCGGCTACCTCATCGACAGCGAGGAGGAGTTCATCTCCGCCCGCGTCGGCTTCGAGGTCGCCCAGTCCAACGCCTTCTCGCACCAACTCGAACTCGAGCTCGGCTACACCGACATGAAGGAGGGCGGCGCCAAGGGCGAAATCATCCCGCTCATGGCCAACTACCGTTTCGTCGCCCCCGTCGCCGAGAGCGGCTGGAGCTACTACCTCGGCGCCGGCGTCGGCGCGGCCCGCGTCAGCGTCGACGGCGTGAGCACCGGCGGCCCGGTCACCCTCCGCGACGAGGCCTTCGCCGTCCAGGCCCTGGCCGGCGTCAGCTACCAGCTGAACGCCACCGCCTCCATCACGCTCGGTGCGCGTTACCTCTGGATCGACGATGTCACCCTCGCCGGCACGTCCTTCGAGGTGAACGACGACGTCGCCCTCTCGCTGGGCGTCGCCTTCAAGTTCTAACCTTCCTCCCGCCGGTCCGGTCGCACGCCGGTGCGCCGGGCCGGCGGACCCTTTCGACGCGAGGTCAGTCGCGTCGGTTTCGTCAGTGTGTGCTCAGGCCGGTCCCGTCGAACCATGGGACCGGCCTTTGCGTTTGCGCGAAAGCGCGGGCGAAGAATTTTTGATCCCGGAATTTCAACGCGGAAAACGCGGAGGGCGCGAAGCGGTGGGCGTCGAGCGGTGGACTTGTGCAGGCGTGTCCGTTCCGACGTAGGTGGCGCGCTTGCGCGCCACGTTGAGCGTCCGCTGCGCAGGGATGGGAAGCCCCAGCCGTCTGACGACGGCTGCTACGGGGGGGACGCCGCAGGCGGGGTGTGGCGCGCGAGCGCGCAACCTGCGGGGCTGCCTTTCTCTTCTCTCTGCGCCCTTCGCGTCCTCCGCGTTTATTGAGAATTTCCTGAAGAAGTGACGTTGGCGGAGGTAGGGCGGGACCGCTGGGCCCGCCGCAACACGCTCTCGGCGCGCCCAGC
>VFQQ010002090.1_pt1 | contig 24226 bp, 18 predicted proteins | sample 3512341 | NCBI WGS metagenome assembly VFQQ01 (sample SAMN10412373, study PRJNA504923) | tailings metagenome | isolation source: Relicate 2 Philex TSF1 revegetated site | place: Philippines: Tuba, Benguet | collected 2017-08-29 | reverse complement strand
TGACCTTCTTGGCGCCGGCGGTGAGGTGGCCCTTGGCCTTCTCGGCGTCGGTGAAGAGGCCGGTCGACTCGATGACGAGGTCGACGCCCAGCTTGGCCCACGGCAGTTCGGCCGGGGTCTTGGCAGACACGACGAGGATCTCCTTGCCGTCGATCACGAGCACGTCGTCCTCGGCCTTGTCGGGCGAAGACTTCTTGGAGGCGACGGTACCCTGGAACCGCCCCTGGGTGGAGTCATACTTGACGAGATAGGCCAGGTTGTCGGCCGGGACGATGTCGCCCACGGCAACGACGTCGAGCGTCTTGCCGAGCAGGCCCTGTTCCACGAGGGCGCGGAATACGAGGCGACCGATGCGACCGAAACCATTGATTGCGACTTTAACTGCCATGGGACTTTCCGATTTCTGGGTTGGTGTTGTGCTGTTCCAAACGGGCCGTGGAGTGACGACACGGAAGGCGGAGCGAACAGCGCAGGCCGGGCGAAGGCAAGGGTTTTGGCGAGCGGGATGCGTTCGGGACCCGGCCCATGAAAAGATTTTGCGTGAACGTGACCTTGGGGCGCGTATTCGACCGCAAAAACAGACGTGATCAGTTTCACGGCGTGGGGCCTCCTCCGCGATAACAACCCCATCAACAGGGTTTTGGCCACAAAGAGGCACAAAATGCGCAAAATAGGCGGATATCTTCGTTCGGACCCTTTGTGTCTTCGTGTCTTTGTGGTGAAGACGGTTCGGAAGGTTTGAACCACGAAGACACAAAGGCACAGAGGCGGAATCCTCCGATTTGAGGTTACAGCGTCTCGGCGGACGAAAAACGGAAACCCCGGCCGCCGGGAGGCGGACGGGGTTTGCAAGCAACGGGGGACGGAAGCGAAACGGCCTCAGGCGCCGGTCATGAGGTCGTCGACCGAGTCGCTCTCGACGTTGACGTCGGCAAACAGCCACGACGACAGGTAGCGCTCGGAGGCGGACGGAATGATCGCGACGATCTTTTTCCCGGCGTTCTCCGGACGCTTCGCGAGCTGGAGGGCGGCCCAGATGATGGCGCCGGAGGAAATGCCGACCGGAATGCCGTCGAGCTGGTTGACCTGTTTCGAGACGGGACCGGAGTCGGCCTCCTTCACGCGGACCACTTCGTCGTAGATCTTCGTGTTGAGCACGGCCGGGACGAAGCCGGCGCCAATGCCCTGGAGCTTGTGCGGGCCGGGCGTGCCGCCGGAGAGGACCGGGGAGGCGTCGGGCTCAACCACGACCATCTTGATGGAAGGCTTGCGGGCCTTGAGCACCTCGCCGACGCCCGTGACGGTGCCGCCGGTGCCGACGCCGGCCACGACGATGTCGACCTGGCCGTCGGTGTCGTTCCAGATCTCCTCGGCCGTGGTCTTGCGGTGGATCTCGGGATTGGAGGGATTGGCGAACTGCTGCAGGATGACGCTGTTCGGAATCTTGGCGGCCAGTTCCTCGGCCTTGGCGATCGCGCCCTTCATGCCCTTCGGTCCCTCGGTGAGCACGAGGCGGGCGCCGAGGATCTTGAGCAGTTTGCGGCGCTCCATGCTCATGGTCTCGGGCATGGTGAGGATGAGCTTGAGGCCCTTTGCGGCGGCCACGAAGGCGAGCGCGATGCCCGTGTTGCCGCTCGTCGGCTCGATGAGGACGGTCTTCTCGTTGATCTTCCCGCTCTTGAGGGCGTCGTCGATCATCGCGTAACCGATGCGGTCCTTCACGCTGGAGAGCGGATTGAAGAACTCGAGCTTGAGGATGACCTCGGCAAGCGCGCCGTGCTCCTTCGCCGTCCGATTGAGGCGGACGAGGGGCGTGTTGCCGATGGTGGACGTGATGTCAGCGTGGATTTTGGCCATAAGAAACAGGGGTTGAGGTTCGGGAGGAGAAGGCGAGAGGTTGAGCGGTCGCGGGGCGAATGTGAATCCCTCAGTTGCGGTTTCAGATTGCATAATCTTCGGCGAAAAGCCGGCTGCGGCGGACGCGCAGCAACACGGGGTCGTCGACCGCCAGTCCGAGTTCGTCGAGCTGCTGGCGGCTGACCTCGACGTCGATGTATTCGCTCGATCCGCGGAGGACGGTCAGCCGGGCGATCGCGCCGGCCGCGTGGATCGCGCGGACGGTGGCAACCTCCCCTTCCACGCCGATCCGGTAACGCCGGACCTCGAGTTCGTGGGGACGCACGAAGGCCACCTTGCCGCGCTCGTCGGTGACGGCCTGCCGCGCCGTCTCCTCGTCCAAACCGCGCCAGGGCAATTGCAGGCGGTTCACGTTGCCCAGGAAGGTGTACACAAAGGGCGAGGCGGGATGGTCGTACACCTCCTGCGGCGTACCCACCTGCTCGATACGGGCGTTGTTCATGACGACGACCTCGTCGGCGAGTTCGAGCGCCTCCTCCTGATCGTGGGTCACAAAGACGGTCGTGATGCCGATCTCGTCCTGGAAAGTGCGCAGCCAGCGGCGCAGCTCCTTGCGCACCTTGGCGTCGAGGGCGCCGAAGGGCTCGTCGAGCAGCAGCACCTTCGGCTCGACCGCGAGGGCGCGGGCGAGGGCGACGCGCTGGCGCTGGCCTCCGGACAACTGCGACGGGTAACGCTTCCCCAGGTCGTCGAGCTGCACGAGCTTGAGCAGCTTCTCCACGCGTGCGGCAATCTCCGCCTTGTCCGGCCGCTCCGCGCGGTTCTTCACCTTGAGGCCGAAGGCGATGTTGTCGGCGACGGTCATGTGGCGGAACAGCGCGTAGTGCTGGAAGACGAAACCGACACCGCGGCGGCCGGCGGGGACGTCCGTGACATCGTCGCCATGGAAGACGATGCGACCGCTGCCCGGGTCGGCGAACTCCAGTCCCGCAATGATGCGCAGGAGCGTGGTCTTGCCCGAACCCGAGGGACCGAGCAGGGCGACGAGTTTTCCGGTGGGCACGTTAAGATCGACCCCCGTCAGGGCGGTGTAGGTGCCGAAGGTCTTCTTGATGTTGGAGACGACGATGCTCATGAGAATGGGAATACGGGAGAAGGTCCGGGGCGGGAGGAATCAGGAGTGGGCGCGCTTCTCGATGATCGCCTTGAGCACCAGCGTGAGCAGCGCGAGCAGGGTGAGCACGGAGGCGAGCGCGAACGCAGCCTGCGTCTGATACTCGTTGTAGAGGATCTCCACATGCAGCGGGATCGTGTTCGTCTCGCCGCGGATGCGTCCGGAGACGACCGAGACCGCGCCGAATTCGCCCATGGCGCGGGCGTTGCACAGGATCACGCCATAGAAGAGCGCCCACTTGATGTTGGGCAACGTGACGCGCCAGAAGGTCTGCCAGGCGCCGGCGCCGAGCGTGAGGGCGGCGTGCTCCTCGTCGTTGCCCTGCGCCTGCATGAGGGGGATCAGTTCGCGCGCCACAAACGGAAAGGTCACGAAGGTCGTGGCCAGCACGATGCCCGGCACGGCGAAGACGATGCGGATGTCGTTCTCCATCAGCCAGGGGCCGATCCAGCCCTGGCGTCCAAAGATCAGCATGTAGATCAGGCCGGCGATGACCGGCGACACGGCGAACGGCAGGTCGATCAGCGTGATGAGCAGGCTCTTTCCGCCGAACTCGTACTTCGCGATGCACCAGGCCGCGGCCACGCCGAAGATGAGGTTCATCGGCACGGAAACGGCCGCCACGAGCAGCGTGAGCTTGATGGCGGCGACGGCTGCGTAGTCGTCGAAGGCCGCGAAGTAGAGCTTCACGCCCTGGCTCAGCGCCTCGTAGAAGACCGAGACCAGCGGAATCACGAGAAAGAGAATGAGGAAGGCGAGCGAGCTGCCGAGCAGCAGCACCTTGAGCCAGGCAGGATCCTCGAGGGCCCGGCGGCTCGATGGACGCACGAAGCCGGGAGGCGACTCGATGGGACGGAAGGAGGAAACGGTGGCGCTCATGGGAAAACCTCAGGCCTGGCTGCGGCGAGCCCAGCGCTGCAGCAGATTGATGATGAGAAGCAGGACGAACGAGGCCACGAGCATGACCACGGCGAGCGCCGTCGCCCCCGCGTAGTCGTACTGCTCCAGCTTCGTCATGATGAGCAGCGGCGTGATCTCCGTGCGCATCGGCATGTTGCCGGCAATGAAGACGACCGAGCCGTACTCGCCCACGGCCCGGGCGAAGGCCAGGGCGAAACCGGTCAACAGGGCCGGCCAGAGCGCCGGCATGACCACACGCCGCAAGGTCTGCCAGCGCGTCGCCCCCAGCGAAGCCGAAGCCTCCTCGAGCTCCGGCTCAAGATCCTCGATCAGCGGCTGCACCGTGCGGACGACGAAAGGCAGACCGATGAAGGTGAGCGCCACCCAGACGCCCAAGGGCGTGTAGGCCACCCTGATGCCGAAGGGCTCAAGCAGGCTGCCGATCCAGCCCGTGCGCGCATAAAGGGCGGTGAGCGCGATGCCCGCCACGGCGGTGGGCAGGGCGAACGGCAGGTCGACGAGCGCATCGAAGATCCGCTTCCCGGGAAACGTGTAGCGCGCCAGCACCCAGGCGACCGGAAGTCCCATGACGGTGTTGAGCAACGCCGCGAAGAACGAGGCCCCAAAGGTCAGCTTGTACGAGGCGTACACCCGCGGCCCGGTGACGGCGTCGACAAACTCCGCCCAGGACATGCCGGCGGTCTTGATGAAAGCCGCGGACAACGGGATGAGCACGATCAGGCTGAGATAAATCAGCGTGAAACCGAGGGTGAGCCCGAAGCCGGGCAGGACGGAGCGTGAGGATCGACGGGACATCAGAGATCAGAGGGATGAGAAACGGTGAAGGTGAGTTCTACCAAGGTGCCGCGGGGGCGGCACCTAACCCGCATATTTCACCCGTTGAAGGGTGTGGGAGTAGGAGCGGCTTTACGCCGCGATGGCTGGCGGACGGTGTCCATCGCGGCGCAAAGCCGCTCCTACGCAATGCTTGCGAAACGCTGCGTCTTTGCCGGTGAACTATGCGGGCTGACGCCTGCTTCATATGATCGACAAGGAACTTGCTTGGGTCACCGAGCCCACCGAGCTCTGACACAGGGACCTCGGAGGAGAGATCCTCCGAACCGAACTCTTGGCATCAAGTGGGGCGGCCTTCATTCGTCGTAAGTTCCGCGAACACCCGGTGGCCTCCCGCTGTCTCTGTGTCAGTGCTCTGTGTTCTCTGTGAAACCGGTTTCGGTTGTTCTGGTGGTGAATTCGTCGGGTTAAGTGCGCCGGTCGTCACCGGCGAAGATAGATCTGGTCGAAGGACGCCCCGTCCCGGAAGTGATCGTCCGTGGCCTTCTGCCAGCCACCGAAGACGTCATCGATCGTGAAGAGCTCCAGCTTCGGGAACTGGGAGGCGTACTTCGCCGCGATGGTCGGATCGCTGGGGCGGTAGAAATGCTTTCCGGCGATCTCCTGCCCGACCGGCGAGTAGAGGTACTCCAGGTAGGCCTGGGCGACCGCACGGGTGCGCTTCCGGTCAACGACACGGTCCACGAGGGCCACGGTCGGCTCGGCCTTGATGCTGATCGAGGGAACCACGATCTCGAAGTCGTTCGGACGCAGCTTCAGCGTGAGGAGCAGTTCGTTCTCCCAGTTGATCAACACGTCGCCGATGCCGCGCTCGACGAAGGTCGTCGAGGAACCGCGGGCGCCGGAGTCGAGTACGGGCACATTCTTGTACAAGGCCGCGATGAACTCGCGAGCCTTGGCCTGGTCGCCGTTGTTCGCCTTCAGGGCAAATCCCCACCCGGCGAGATAGTTCCAGCGCGCAACACCCGAGGTCTTCGGATTGGGCGTGATCACGGAGACGCCGGACCGGATCAGGTCGGGCCAGTCCTTGATGCCCTTCGGGTTCCCCTTGCGCACCAGAAACGCAAGCGTCGAGGTGTAGGGCGCGCTGTTGTTGGGCAGCCGCGACTGCCAGTCGGCCGGCAGCAGGTTGCCGTTCTGATGCAGTGCCGTGATGTCCTGCGCGAGCGCGAGCGTCACGACATCGGCCTGCAGGCCGTCGATGACCGAACGGGCCTGCGCGCTGGAGCCGCCGTGCGACTGACGCACGACGACGTTCGCACCGGTCTTTTCCTTCCAGTGGCGGGCAAAGGCCGCGTTGAACTCGGCGTAGAGTTCGCGCGTAGGGTCGTAGGAGACGTTGAGCAATTCGATGTTCTGTGCGAGGGCCGAACCGGCGATCGCGAGGGCGGAGAAGAGGGAGAGAAGCTTTTTCATGGGAGAAATGTTTTTGGGAAATCGATGGAATCGTTGATGGATCAGTAACGGAGCTGGACGCGGGTGAAGACGGCGCGCTCGTCCTCGCGGGTGACCGCGCCGGACTCGCCTCCGTCGAAGGCCGTGTGCTCGAAGTTGACGGTGGCCTTCACGTGGCGGTTGAGATACCAGTTGAGACCGAGGGTGGTGCCGCTCGCCTTGCGGGCCGAGGTGGCGGGGTTGGCGAACCAGGTCGCCGAAGTGCCGGCGAACGCCGCGTCATCGACATCAAGCACGCCGTGGCGCGCCGCGATCTCGAACGCGCCCCAGGACCCGTCCGCCAGGCTGAACGACGTCTTGGGCGTCACGCCGCGATAACCGGCCTCCTCTCCGGTCAGGACGTAGTGGGCGGCCAGGAACCAGGCGGCGTTCTTGATCTTCCTGAATTCGGCGCCACGCGCGAGTTCCTGCTCGGACGAGGTCCACGAACCGATCAGCCCGAAGGGACCGGTGTAATAGTAAGCCTGCGGTTGCAGGCGTGTGTGCGTGCCGGCGTTGACCACACCGGAGGCCCAGCTGAAGAACGTCTGCTGCGCGTTCGTGCGGTAACCTGCGGGAGACCCGGTGTCCTTGTCTCCGACCGTGACCGCGAACCCGAGCCCGAGGCCGGCCAGCGGCGAGTCGGAACCGCGGAACGGATGAGCGAAGAGCCGGGCCGCGACCTCTTTATCGTCGTCGGTGTCGGTGACGGACGAAGCGTTGTCGGCCACACCGTTCTGCCAGGCGAGCTGGTAGGTCAGCCGGCTGCCGAGCACGTCGCCGAACACCTGCAACCCGAGATCGCGGTTCGGCCCGAGCGAGGTCGGGTAGGCGCGCTCGATGAAGAGCAGGTCCGTCTGCGAAACGAGCCGCTCGAGGTCGAAGGGCGTCTTCGTCTTGCCGACGAGCACGTTGAAGGCCGGGCTGTGCGCGTAGGTGGCGAAGGCGTCGAGCAACGTGAAGCTCGAGCCGGCGAAATCCGGCATGAGGCGGAATCCGTACTTCTCGGCGATCGTGCCCTCGAAGCTCGGCCGCAGACGGCGGATGAGGAAGGTGTCGTTGCCTTCGATGGTGTCGCCGAGGAAAAACCGCCCGTCGGCATGGAGGTTGGCCCGCAGGCGCAACTGGAATTTCCTGTCACCGCTGGTCAAAGAAAAGCCGGAGGCACCCGCCGCCACAACGGGTGCGGCGCGGGCCGCGGAGGCGGCGGCTTCGTCCTTGATCTCGAGTTTTCGCTCGAGAACGCGGAGTTGCTGGTCGAGCTGGCGGATCTGCTCGCGCAGCGTCTCGACAGTTTGGGCGTCAGTCTGCGCGTGCAGCGCGAGACTCGTGGTGGAGAGCGCGGCCAGCAGGCCGGCCGCGCGCAGGGATCTCAAGTTCCTCATGGGAGGGCGATTTCGTCATCATGGGAACTTCCCGTGGTCGGGTCAGTCGGTGTGGTTGGGATTGCGGTGGAAACGCCTCCGGTTGGATCCGGTAGGCAAAGTTTGAATACGCGAAGGTCAGTCGTCGCGGCCGGAGGAGAGGCGCGTCTTTTCCGTGCGCTCGATCTGCGTGACCTTCGCGTCGTGCACGACGATCTGGACCACGCCGAAGCGCAGGCTTTCGACCTTCTCGCGGACGATCGCGAGCCAGTCGGGCAGCGCGACGGCGTCCTTGGTTTCAGGAACGGGCTTCATGGGAGGGCGGAGTCAAATGGTGTAGTCGTTGAGGAGATTGGAGAGCAGGCCCTCGACCGGTTCGGGTGGGCGGGCGGCGGCGCGACGCACGGGCGGGCGCGGACGCCGGGCGGAAGTCGGCGCGGGAACGGGCGCGGCCGCGAAGGGCAGCGGGATGCCGTCGCGCTTCATCTTCCGCGTGGTCACGTCGACGACGTCGGCGATCGTGTAGCGGTCGAGGATGCCGGCGATGGCGTTGCGCACATCGAGCATGAGCATGCGCAGGCCGCAGTGCTCCTCGTCCGGGCAGCTGCACTTTTCGTAGGCGGTCTGGCTGACGCAGCCGATTGGCGCCAGGGGTCCGTCAATGTAACGGACCACGTCGCCGACCGGGATCTTCTGTGCCGGCCGGGCGAGACGGTAGCCGCCGAACTTGCCGCGCTGGCTCTCGATCAGACCCGCCTCCTTGAGCTGGAGCATGATCTGCTCGAGAAACTTGATCGGAATCCGCTGCATTTCCGAGAGTTCCGAAACCTGAACGAGCTCCCTACCCACCTCGGCGGCAATGCCCAGATCGATCAAGGCCCGGAGGGCGTATTCGCCTTTCTTGGAGAGCTTCATTGGCTACTGATTTAATGTAGATTCAACTAGTAGGGATTAAAAGCAAGCGCAATTCGTCGAATGCCGAATAATCTCCGCTCCGGGCACTGCGAAACCACGCCTATGAGCGGAGCGCATGGCCTGACCTGGACGTCCATCGACGCGCCTTGCAGAAGTAGGAGCGGCTTCACGCCGCGATGGATCGGGGAGACTTTACGCCGGGAAGGCTGGCGGACGGTGTTCATCGCGGCGTAAAGCCGCTCCTACGCGAGCCTCGCAAAACGCTGCGCCTGTGTTGGTGAAACATGCGGGCACGAGGCCCCGAGCGGGCGGAGGATTTCGGTGTCCTGCGAAAATGGCCAGGGCTGGGTCTGTGGTGTCGATTACAGCACGAGCCGCCCACAAGCGCTCTAGGGCGTAAGCCGCAAGCCGTCGTAGGCCAGCCGGACCTCCGGCGGAAGCGCGGCTTCGGTGGCCGCGTGGTCGGAAAGGTGCGTCAGGTGGGTCAGGTAGGTTTTCGGCGCGCCGATCTCCGCGGCCACCGCCACCGCCTCGGCGATGCTCATGTGCGAGGGGTGCGGCTCCGGACGCAGGCCGTCGAGCACAACGAGGTCCGCACCCTTCGCCAGCGCGACCGCCTCGCGCGGGACGCGCTTGCAATCGGTGTAATACACGAACTTCCGGCCGCTACTGCGTTCCTTGAAGATCAATCCGAGCGTGTTCACGCCGCCGTGCGGAAGGAGCGTCGACTGAATCGTCCCCTGTGGCAGCTCCAGCGTCTCGGGCATGTTCTCGAGCTTGAAGGCGGCATACCCCCGCACCACCGGACGTTCCATGATCGTGTAAGGATAGATCGCCAGGACGCGTGCCATGCCCTCGTCGGTCGTGTACACCGTGAGCGCGTTGCCGCCGAGCAGGTCGCAGAAGCGACGGAGGTCATCCATGCCCGTAACGTGATCGGCATGGCCGTGGGTGAGAATGAAGAGATCGGCCCAGTCGATCTTCTCGCGCAGGCATTGCAGCCGCAGCTCCGGCGCGGCGTCGACCTGGATGTGCAGGCCGTCCATCACCACGTGGATGGACGCGCGCGTCCGATGGTTGCGCGGATCCGTCGAGGTGCACACTGCACACGCACACGCGATCATGGGCACGCCCTGCGACGTGCCGGTGCCGAGGAAAATGACTTCCATGAAGTCAGCGAAGAGGATTTCCCGCGAGGGCGCCAGACCGTCCTGCGTTTCCAGCTTGTTCCTCCGCGAGGAAGTGTGATTGGCCACAAAAAGGCTCAAAACGCGCAAAAACAAGCGGCCGGGATCTTCCGAACGCTTGCGCGTTTTGTGTCTCTTCGTGGCCAAATCTGCGGGCTTGCGCATATCTCACCGGCACAGACGCAGCGTTTCGCAAGGAATGCGTAGGAGCGGCTTTACGCCGCGATGGACGCCGTCTGCCAGCCATCGCGGCGTAAAGCCGCTCCTACTCCCACACCTTTCATCTGGTGAAATCTGCGTGCTAGCGGTTCCTGTCCGGCTGGCGTTCTTCCTGCCCGCCCACGAGGGCGCGGAATTCCGCCTCGCCGATGATGCGCAGGCCGCGGCGGCGGGCTTCGGCGAGCTTCTCCCCTGCCCCCTCGCCGGCCACGACGAGGGTCGTGCGCGCCGATACGGACGAAGCCACCCGGCCACCGGCAGCGAGGACGAGGTCGGCGGCCTGATCCCGCGAGAGCCCGGCGAGGGTTCCCGTGAAAACAACGACCGCGTCACGCAGGCCCACGGCGACAGGCGTGAACGTTCGTTCCGACGACACCCCAACCCCGACCTCGATCAGTCCCCTCACCCACGCCCGGTTGTCCTCGTCGCGACCGAAGTCCGCCAGCGCCGCGCGCACCGATGGTGTCAGACCCTCGAGGTCGTCAAAGCCAGCCTCTTCGAAACGCCGAAGCAGGGTTTCCAGATCGGGCACGGCCTGCGCAACCGCCCGCGAACCCGTGGCGCCAACCTGCGGTATACCCAGTCCATGGATCACCCGCCACAGGCCGGCGCCGCGGCTGGCCGCGATCCGCGCAACGAGCGTCGCGGACGGTGCGCCCGCGCCGGCATCCCGCAGGGTGTCGGAGGAAAGTCGATACAGATCCGCCGGCGACGCGACCGCGCCTCGCGCAACCAGCGCTTCGAGCAGGACGGGGCCGAAACCCCGCACATCCACGGCGGCCGGCGAGACAAAGTGTTCAAGGCGGCGGACAAGCTGCGCCGGGCAGGTTCGCCGCGGACAGAACACCTGGCCCGAACCTGCCTCGTGAAGCAACGCCGTCGAACAGGACGGACACTCCTTCGGCGGCGTGGCCGGTTCGGCGTCCGCAGGCCGCCTGGCCGTCCGCACGCCGAGGATGCGCGGGATCACCTCCCCCGCCCGCTCGACCTCCACTTCGTCGCCGACGCACAGGCCCAGCCGGGCAATGTGCGCCGGCGAATGCAAGGTGGCGCGGGCGACCGACACCCCGCCGATCTTGACCGGCTCGAGTTCCGCCACCGGTGTGACCACCCCGCTGCGCCCGACCTGCCAGGCGATCGCGCGGACGCGGGTGACGACGCGCTCCGGCGGATACTTGAACGCGAGCGCCCAGCGCGGGCCGTCGGCGGCGTCGCCGAGACGGGTCCGCAACGCCACCAGGTCGACCTTGATCACGACGCCGTCGGTCGGCATCGGCCACTCCGCGCGGCGGGAACCGAGAGCGGTGAGCAACGCCCACAGCGAATCGCCGTCGGCGGCCGTCCCCAGCCTTTCGGCCGCCGGCAGACCCCAGGCGTGCAGCTTCATGGCAAAGTCGTCCCCGGAGCGCGGCACCGTCGCCGGATCCTCCCAGGCGCCCCAGCCATGGACGACAAAGGACAAGGGCAACCCCTCCGCGAGGACATCGGAGGCCCGCCGCAGCGTCCCGACGGCGACGGCGCGGGGGTGGGCAAACGGCGGTTCGCCAAGCCGCTCGCGCTCGCGGTTGGCCGACTCGAACTGGGCAAAGGTCGCAAAGACCTCCGCGCGCAATTCGATGCGTCCCGCCGGCGGCGGGCCAGGCAATGCCGCCGGCACGCCCGCCCGGGCGCGTGCGTTCGCGGTGACGTCGTCGCCCTCGAGCCCGTTGCCGCGCGTGACCGCGCGGACGAGCCGGCCGTTTTCGTAGACGAGGGAGAGCGCCAGCCCGTCGTACTTTGGTTCGACCACATAACCCGGCGCGTCGCCGCCGACTGCCTTGCGTAGTGTATCTTCGAATACAAGAACGTCGCGCTCGGTGTACGCCTTGCGCAGGCTTGCCATGGGGACGAGGTGGCGGCGCGTGGGAAACAAGCCCGTGCGGTCGTCGCCGGGGCCGGCCTCCGGCGCGGGTGCGGACGCCAAAGCGGGATGGCGCGCGGCGAGCGCAGCGTATTCGCGCTTCAGCTCGTCGTAAGCGGCGTCGGAGATTTCCGGGGCGCCCTCGCGGAAGTACAGCTCGTCGTGCCGGGCGAGCTCCTCGCGAAGAAAGCGGTGACTCTCGATTTCGGCTTCGCTTTGCGCAAAGGCGACGGGCGACAAGGCGAGGCAGCAGAGGAAGGCGAGTCGGAGGAGGGATTTCATCGAGGGAGGAAATCCCTCGGGGTGGCACTATTGCAATTATTTATCTTTTAATGAAAGCAATGGCAGCAGGTGGGGCGGCGGTGATTCCAGGCCACCCATTTTACCGGCCGAGACATCGCGTTCTGCAGCGACTGCGTAGGAGCGGCTTTACGCCGCGATGGCAGGCGGACGGTGTTCATCGCGGCATAAAGCCGCTCCTACGCTCGAGCCTGCGTTCTCGTGAAAAAACGCAGGGTAGGCCTTCTGACTCTTGAGCTGGGACTGAGCACCAAGCGGCAGGAGTGCCGCCGCTCCTTCGATATAGCGGAGGCGTTTGCCTGGCATCAGTGCGTGAGGAAGGGACGGACAGGAGTGTCCGTCCTCCCCCCCAAAAAAAAGGCGCCCTGCGGAAGCAGGGCGCCTTGAAGGGTGTCTCTGGAGGTGGGGAGCTGGACTTAGTAGTCCATGCCGCCGCCGCCCGGAGGATGCGCGTGGGCCGGCTCCTTCTTCTCGGGGATCTCGGTGATCATGCACTCGGTGGTCAGGAGCAGACCGGCGATCGAGGACGCGTTCTGCAGCGCGGTGCGGGTGACCTTCGTCGGGTCAACCACGCCGGCCTTGACAAGGTCCTCGTACTTGCCGGTGGCCACGTTGTAGCCGTTGGCGCCCTTGCTGCCGAGGACGGTCTGGACGACGATGCCGCCGTCGACACCGGCGTTGGCGCAGAGCTGCTTGAGCGGGCTCTCGATGGCGCGGCGGACGATCTGCGAACCGATCTTCTCGTCGCCTTCGAGCTGGAGGTTGTCGATGGCCTTCGCGGTGCGGAGGAGGGCGACACCGCCGCCGGGGACGATACCTTCCTCAACCGCGGCGCGCGTGGCGTGGAGGGCGTCTTCGACGCGGGCCTTCTTTTCCTTCATCTCGGCCTCGGTGGCGGCACCGACGTTGATGACGGCCACACCGCCGGCGAGCTTGGCGAGGCGCTCCTGGAGCTTCTCGCGGTCGTAGTCGGAGGTGGTCTCGTCGATCTGGCGGCGGATCTGCTTCACGCGGCCCTGGATGTCGGAGGACTTGCCGGAGCCTTCGACGATGGTGGTGTTCTCCTTGTCGACGACGATGCGCTTGGCGCGGCCGAGGTCGGAGAGGGTGAGGTTCTCGAGCTTGAGGCCGAGGTCCTCGGTGATGCACTTGCCGCCGGTGAGGATGGCGATGTCCTCGAGCATGGCCTTGCGGCGGTCGCCGAAGCCCGGGGCCTTGACGGCGCAGATGTTGAGGGTGCCGCGGATCTTGTTCACGACGAGCGCGGCGAGGGCCTCACCCTCGACTTCCTCGGCGATGACGAGGAGGGGCTTGCCGGTCTTGGCGACGGTCTGGAGGAGGGGGAGGAACTCCTGGAGGTTGGAGATCTTCTTCTCGTGGATGAGGACGTAGGCGTCCTCGAGGACGGCCTCCATGGCCTCCATGTTGGTGGCGAAGTAGGGCGAGAGGTAGCCCTTGTCGAACTGCATGCCTTCGACGACGTCGAGGGTGGTCTCGATGGACTTGGCCTCTTCGACGGTGATGGTGCCGTCCTTGCCGACCTTCTCCATGGCCTCGGCGATGATGTTGCCGATCTCGGTGTCCCAGTTGGCGGAGACGGTGGCGACCTGGCGGATCTCCTCGGTGGCGTTGACCTTCTTGGAGATGCGGCCGAGCTCGGCGACGGCGGCCTCGACGGCCTTGTCGATGCCGCGCTTGAGGTAGACCGGGTTGGAGCCGGCGGTGACGTTCTTGAGACCTTCCTTGTAGATGGCCTCGGCGAGGACGGTGGCGGTGGTGGTGCCGTCGCCGGCGCTGTCGTTGGTCTTGGAGGCGACTTCCTTCACCATCTGCGCGCCCATGTTCTCGTAGGGATCGGGAAGCTCGACTTCCTTGGCGACGGTGACGCCGTCCTTGGTGACGGTCGGGGAACCGAATTTCTTGTCGATGACGACATTGCGGCCCTTGGGGCCGAGGGTGACCTTGACGGCGCGGGAGAGGATCTCGACGCCGCGGAGGAGTTTCTGACGAGCGACTTCGTCGAAGATGAGCTGTTTGGCTGCCATTGTATTAGTTTAAGTTGGGAGTTTAAGTTGAAGTTTGGGATGCAGCGCTCAGGCGATGACACCGAGGATGTCGTCCTCGCGGACGAGGGTGAACTTCTGGTCCTCGATCTTCACCTCGGTGCCGCCGTATTTGGAGATGAGCACGCGGTCGCCGACCTTGACTTCGAAGGGCGTGACCTTGCCGTTCTCGTCGCGCTTGCCGGTGCCGAGGGCGATGACCTTGGCCTCCTGCGGCTTTTCCTTGGCGCTGTCCGGGATGATGATCCCGCCGCGGACCTGCTCTTTTTCCTCGATGTGCTGCACGAGCACGCGATCACCGATGGGTTTGATGTTCACTTTAGCCATATTGGTTTAGTGGTTTTGGTTGGAGGTTGGTTGAGGGAAAATGGGGCGAACCCGGTCGCTGGCGCGGCGCGGGTTCGCGGGTGGTGTCAGGTTACTTCTTTTCCTCGTCGACGATCTCGACGTCGGCATCGACGACCTTGCCGTCGACTTTCTTGGCCTTCTTGGGCTCGGAGGAGGCGTCGCCGGTGGTGGTGGACTGCGGACCGGCATCCGCGGCACCGGCGGCGCCGGCGGCGGCCTGGGCCTGCTGGTAGAGTTCGGCGCCGACCTTCTGGAGATTTTCGAGCGCGGCCTTCATGCGGGCGACGTCGGCGGACTCGAGGTCCTTCTTGGCGTCGGCGAGGGCGGTCTCGATCTTGCCCTTCACGTCGGCGGGGAGCTTGTCGCCCGCGTCCTTGAGGGTCTTCTCGAGCTGGTAGATGGTGGTGTCGAGCTGGTTCTTGGCCTCGGCGGCTTCCTTGCGCTTGGCGTCCTCGGCGGCGTTGGCCTCGGCTTCGCGGGTCATCTTCTCGACCTCCTCCTTGGTGAGGCCGGAGGAACCCTGGATGGTGATCTTCTGGTCCTTGCCGGTGCCGAGGTCCTTGGCGGTGACGTGGAGGATGCCGTTGGCGTCGATGTCGAAGGTGACTTCGATCTGCGGCGTGCCGCGCGGGGCCGGCGGAATGCCGTCGAGCTTGAAGGTGCCGAGGGTCTTGTTGTCGCGGGCCATCGGGCGCTCGCCCTGGAGGACGACGATCTCGACGCCGGGCTGGTTGTCCGAGTAAGTGGAGAACACCTGCGTCTTCTTGGTCGGGATCGTGGTGTTGCGCGGGATCATGGGCGTGGCGACGTCGCCGGCGGTCATGATGCCGAGGGTGAGCGGGGTGACGTCGAGGAGGAGGACGTCGCGGACTTCGCCCTTGAGGACGCCGCCCTGGATGGCCGCGCCGACGGCGACGACTTCATCGGGGTTGACGCCTTGGTGCGGCTGCTTGCCGGCGAGCTGGCGGGCGATCTCGACGACCTTGGGCATGCGGGTCATGCCGCCGACGAGGACGAGTTCGTCGATCTTGTCGGAAGTGAGCTCGGCGTCCTTGAGGCAGTTCTTGAAGGGTGGGAGGCAGCGCTCGAAGAGCTTGTCGCACACCTGCTCCATCTTCGCGCGGGAGAGCGTGAGGTTGAGGTGCTTCGGGCCGCTGGCGTCGGCGGTGATAAAGGGGAGATTGATGTCGACCGACTGGGTCGAGGAGAGGGCGATCTTCGCCTTTTCGGCCTCTTCCTTGAGGCGCTGGAGCGCCATCGGGTCCTTGCGCAGGTCGATGCCCTGCTCGGCCTTGAAGCTTTCGACGAGCCAGTTGATGAGGGCCTCGTCCCAGTTGTCGCCGCCAAGGTGGGTGTCACCGTTGGTGGCCTTCACCTCGAAGACGCCGTCGCCGATCTCGAGGACCGAAACGTCGAAGGTGCCGCCGCCGAGGTCGAAGACCGCGATCTTCTCGTCCTTCTTCTTGTCGAGGCCGTAGGCCAGCGAGGCGGCGGTGGGCTCGTTGATGATACGGAGGACTTCGAGACCGGCGATCTTGCCGGCGTCCTTGGTGGCCTGGCGCTGGGCGTCGTTGAAATAGGCGGGCACGGTGATGACGGCCTGCGTGACCTTGTCGCCGAGGTAGGCTTCGGCGTCGGCCTTCAGCTTGCCGAGCACGAACGCCGCGATCTGCTGCGGGGCGTATTGCTCGGTCTTGTCGCCGACCTGGACCTCGATGTAGGCGTCACCGTTCTTTCCTTCGGCGACCTTGTACGGGAGGTTCTTGGCCTCCTCGCGGATCTCGGAAAACTTGCGGCCGATGAGGCGCTTCGCGGAGAAAATCGTGTTGCGCGGATTCGTCACGGCCTGGCGTTTCGCAGCCTGGCCGACGAGCCGCTCGCCCGTCTTGGTGAACGCCACGATCGACGGCGTGGTGCGGGCTCCCTCGGCATTGGGAATGACCACGGGCTCGCCGCCCTCCATGATGGCCATGCAGGAATTGGTGGTGCCAAGATCGATACCTAGAATACGGCTCATGCCCCTTTTCTGAGCAATGCATGTGCCTCGGGGTTTTTTGTTTCACAAAAAACCTGATGGTAGGGAGTTAAGATAAAAACGGGTAGATTCTCGCGCAAGGATTCGTGCAAAAATTGGGACAGGGTGGCGCAGGGTGTGTCACAGTGGGGTGCGGATGGGACGGGGCGGTGTCACAGCGGGGATTCGCCGCGAGGCCCGGGCCGGTTTTGGAAAAGGCGAAGCGGTGAAGCGCCGGGTTGCATGGCGGAAGGCGGGGCGTACGTTGCGCGCATGGAAATGGAAATCGTGCTGCCCGATGAAGTGGCGGTGATGACGTTGCCGGAGCTCGCGTTCTTCCCGCAGGCCCTGTTGCCGCTGCACATTTTCGAGCCGCGCTACCGCCAGATGCTGCGCGACGTGCTGGCCGCCGACCGGCTCTTTGCCGTGGCCGGGATCGACCCGCGCTCGTCGGAGCCCTTCGAGCCGCCGCATCGCGTGGCGACGATCGGCATCGTGCGCGCCTGCCAGAAGAACGACAACGGCACCTCCAACCTGCTGCTCCAGGGCCTCGCCCGCGTGGAGATCCTCGGTATTGTCCGCGAGGAACCCTACCGCAAGATCCGCGTGCGCGCGCTCGCGAGCGATCCGGGTGCGGACGCCGAGGAGAACCTGCGCCTGCGCACCGGCCTGGCCCGGCTGATCTCGCTCAAGCAGCGCCTCGGCGGCGAGATCCCGGCGGATTTTGCCCGATTCCTGCGCACGGTCGAGGACCCCGAGACCTTCGTGGACCTCGCCGCCTTCAGCCTTTGCGACAGCCCTGCCATGAAGCAGAAGCTGCTTGAAACGCTCGACGTACACCAGCGCCTGCACCTCTTTGCGGAACACCTCCGCGAGGAAATCGACGCGCTGAAGCTCCGGCGGAAACTCCAAGGCAAGCTCGCCGACGAGTCGATCTCGGACAACTGAGGATGAATCCTCCGGGAGGAATTTTGATTGGCCACAAAAAGGCACAAAAAGCGCAAAAACAAGCGGTCGGGATCTCCGGAACTTTTGCGCCTTTTGTGACACTATCCCCAAAAATGTTGTTTTCCTGCGTTCATTTTTGGTCCGTCACTTCTGAGGATCGTGCGGGTTTGAGACGATAGTTTCTGGGATGGCGAGCGGAGCGCAGTGGCTTGCCTACCCGCTACCCGCTACTTTGCTTCCGGCTTCGCCGGCCTGGGCCTCTTTGTGGCCGAATCCTGCTGATCGAGTTTTGGTTGCGTCGTCGCGGCGCTGCGAAACCGGTCCGGGCTCTTTATGGCGAAACTTGATGTCAACGGGCTGCCGGCGTCGCCTCGCTGACGAAGCGGAACACGTAGTACGTGGCGGTCGTCTCGCCGACGTTCTTCATGCCGTGGAAGGAGTCCGACGCGAAGAAGAACATCGAACCGGGACCGCCGCGGGTCGCGACGCCGTCGACCGTGGCTTCGATCAGGCCGTCCTTCACCACCACCAGCTCCTCGTCGGCATGACGATGGGGCGCGTGGGCGACCAGACCGGCGCGGATCGTGGTGGCATGCCCGGAGAGGCGTTGCAGCGTCGCCGTCCGCCCCGCGAGAATCTGCCGGCGCTCGCCGGCCGGAGTCGTCGTTGCAGGAAGCTCCATCCATTCGTGCACGGCCGACGCCATCGCACCGGAGAGCCGGCCGGCGGCAGTGGCGGCCTCTACGCCCTCGGGCGGGGCGGAGGCGGTGAGGCCCGTCTCGTAATTGAAAACCAGATACACGGCCGGTTCGCTTCCGACGTTGGTGACGTTGTGCGCATCGCCCGAGGCGTAGAAGAGCACCGAGCCCGGACCCGCCCGTCGCGTGCGGCCGTTGATGTGCACCTCGAGTTCGCTTTCCTTGACGATGATGAACTCCTCCCGCGCGTGCCGGTGCGGCTCGTGGGAACGCCGCCCGGGCAGCAGCGTCGTCGCATGCACCTCGAACAGACGCAGCGTGCCCGAAGGGCTGTTGTTGATGTCGCGGCGGCCGCCGGCCGGTGTCGGACGAAATTCGAGGTCCTCCCACACCCAGCTCTTCGACCCGATCGCCGGACGTTCGTGCGGCGGCATCTTGGGGACCGGAGCGGTCGCTCCGCGGCTCGGAGCCGCCATCGCGGCGAAGATCGGGAAGAGAAAGAACGGCAGTCGGAAAGCATTCATGGGGTGAAGGCAGCAGTGTGGTCCCGAGGCCGGATCGAAGCGAACCCGATCTGCGGCCGGTGGCGGGACAGTCCGCTTCGGCGAGGCAAAAGACATTATTTCACAGGAGAACGCAGAGGCCCCAGAGGAGGCATTCTCCGCTTTGAACGGATGATTTGGGACGACGGGTTACTCATAACCGGGACTACCCTCAGGCGAACTCATGGCGGACCTGCGCAACAGGTCAGAAGGCCCGCTGTACGCACCATCGAGTCCACCTACTTTCCCAGCCATTTCGCGCCTCGTCGACCGGGACCCGCCCGGTTTGAATCGCCACGAGCCCGCGCCCGTTGCAGGCTTTCCCCACTCCCCCGCCCTTTCCCGGCGCCCGTCGGCCCTTCGAAAACCCAAAACCTCCCGCCCATGACGACCCCCGCAACGCAACCGCCCGTACCCGTTTCCCGCAGCGCCACCGTCAACCGCCGCCAGTTCCTGCGCACGAGCGCCGCGGCCGGCGCCGGCCTGCTCATCCTTCCGACCGGGACGCTCTTCGGGCAGAACCGCCCGGGCAACCGTCTCAACATCGCCCTGATCGGCGTGTGGGGGCGCGGGCTGGCCCACTACGACGGGTTGAAGAACGAGAACGTCGTCGCGCTCTGCGACATAAACGAGGAGCGCTTCGCCGACGCCCTGAAGGTCTTCCCCGGCGCCAAGACCTACGTCGACTGGAGAAAGTGCCTCGAGCAAAAGGACCTCGACGCCGTCGTCTGCTGCACCGCCGACCACACCCACGCGCACATCGCCATCTGGGCCATGAACCGCGGCCTGCACGTCTACATGGAGAAGCCGATCGCCATGAGCGTGGAGGAGTGCCGGCTCGTGCGGGCGGTGTATCTGAAAAACAAGCACAAGCTTGCCACGCAGGCCGGCACGCAGCGTCATGCCCATCCGAACTTCGCCCGCGTCAGCGAGATGATCCGCGACGGCGCGATCGGCGAGCTGCAGGGCGTCTTCGCCTGGGGCAACCGCCAGCTGCGGCGGCCCGGCTACCTGCCCGCCCAAGGCACGCCGCCCTCCACCCTCCACTACGACCTCTGGATCGGCCCTTCCCCGTATCACCCGTACAACCCCGGCTACTTCTCCGGCAAGGCGGGCGCAAACTGCCTCGAATGGAACATGTACTGGGACTTCGGCACCGGCCAGGTCGGCGACATGGGCAACCACACCATGGACCTCGCCTGGAAGGCCATCGACGCCGGCCTGCCGACGTCGGTCGAGGCCACCGGCGAGGCCTACAATCCGGAAGTCACGCCCGTCGAACTCACCGCGCACTTTTACCATCCGGCCAACGCCTGGCGCCCGGCCATCAACGTCAGCTGGTACCAGGGCGGACACCTCCCGGCCACGCCCCGCCCGTGGATCGACCTCAACCGCATCGGCCACGGCGTCATGTTCAAGGGACGCCGGGGCATTCTCCTGGCGGACTTCCAGAACCGCGTGCTCATGCCGACCGGCGAGAACGCCGATCTCACCTACTACCGCCGCCGCGGTCCCGAGGAGATCGCCCCGCCGCTGGGCAACTTCCAGGAGGAATGGTTCCGCGCCTGCAAGGGGAGCCTCCAGACGTCGTGCAATTTCGACTACAACGGCCTCATGACCGAACAGATGGCCCTCGGCCTCGCCGCCTATCGCGCCGGCAAGAAGATCGACTACGACGGAGCCAAGGGCAAGGTCACCAACGACGCCGCCGCCAACGCGTATCTTAAACGCGAATACCGCGCTGGCTGGCCGATCGACGGTTAGGGCGCCGGTTTCGCGATCAAGACAGGCAAGGCTGGTTTTGCACAGGGCACCGAGCCCGTCGGGAGCCGAGTGTTCTCCGTACTTCAAGCTTCGCGAACCTTGTTACGCCGGGACGAGTCGTGGATGGCCAACCCAGACTTTGCGTTTCGCAAGGATTGCGTAGGAGCGGCTTTACGCCGCGATGGCTGGCGGACGGCGTTCATCGCGGCGTAAAGCCGCTCCTACCTTCATACCGTTCGTTGGGTGAAATTTGAGCGCTGGCCACGAACACCTGCCTGCCCAGACGAACAGATGCTCCTGTCCATTCACTCCCCCGGCACCAGCCGCAGCAGCCGCCCGTTCTTCTCGTCCGTGAGCACATAGATGGCGCCGTCCGGCCCCTGCCGCACGTCGCGCACGCGGGCGCCGATGGGCAGGGATTCCTGGGCGACGACCCGGCCGGCGGCGTCGAGTTCGAGGCGCCGGACTTCCCGGCGTTTCAGCGCGCCGGAGAACAGGCTGCCCCGCCACTTGGGAAACGTTTTGCCCGTGTAGAACAGCAAGCCGCTCGGCGCCTGGGCGGGCGTCCAGACGACGACCGGATCGACCATGCCCGGGAGCGCATTGTGCCGGCTGATCGTGCCGAACGTGTACTCGATGCTGTAAGTAGCGCGCGGCCAGCCGTAATTGTTGCCGGGCGCCAGCAGGTTGAGTTCGTCGCCGCCGCGCGAGCCGTGTTCGTTGGCCCAGAGACGGCCGCTCGCGGGATCGCGCGCGAGGCCCTGAATGTTGCGATGGCCGTAAGTCCAGATGGTGGGATCGACGCCGGCGCGGCCGACGAAGGGGTTGTCGGACGGCACGCTCCCGTCGTCGCGCAGGCGCAGGATCTTGCCGAGCTGGCTGTCGAGCCGCTGCGCCTGCTCGCGGGCGAGTTCGCCGCCGACCTTGTTCGGCGGGTTGCCGCCATCGCCGAGCGCGAGCAACAGCGTGCCATCGGGAAGCCAGAGCAGACGCGAACCGAAATGCTGAAACCCGGCCTTCAACGGCGAGACGGTATGCAGCACGGAGACGTCCTCCAGCCGCGTGGCGTCCTCAGACAACCGCCCCCGCGCCAACTGCGTGCCATTGGCCTCGGCGGTGCCGGCGCCATAGGTGAAGTAAACGAGACGGTTCCGGGCGAAGTCGGGATGCAATGCCACGTCCATCAGTCCGCCATGCCCTCGTCCCAGCAGTTCCGGCAGCCCGGCAACCGCCTCCGGTACGAGGCGCCCGTCCCGCATGACCCGCAGCCGACCGGGCTTCTCCGTGATCAAGGCGTCTCCATCAGGCAGCCAGGTCACCGACCAGGGATGCTCGAGTCCGTCGACGACCGTCTCCGCCCTCCACCCCGTGGCGAGGGGCGCAAGCCCGGAGGGGACGACCGGCCCGGACGGCACGCGCACCATCCACGAAAGGGCGACGATCACGAACGCAACGAAGGCATGCAGAAAGAAGGTGCGCAGCGACATGGGACGTCGCACCGTAGGCAGGCACGTCGCTCCGTCAACGCACGCCCGCCCTTGGGGTGGGTCGTGGCGTTCTGCATCGAATACCGTCCGGACCGTCCGCATGACGAACTCCGATTGTGGCTGGCCACCCGTCGAGCCCGCGCTTCAGAGTAAACGCTCATGAGCCTCCTGCCCCGCACCCGCCTGCCAGCCCTTGTCCTTGTTGGAATCTTCGTCGGCGCGTCCGGCCTGCTGTCGGCAAACGCCGCTGCGTCTGCGACCATCGACGCGACGCTGCAAAAGCGCATCGACGGCAAAGCCGACCGTTTGCTCAACGCCCTCAAGCTCGAGGATGCCGGCACGACCGCCCGCGTCCGCGCCACGCTCGGGGACTGGTTCGTCACGCTGTGGAGCTGGCACGAGCGGCACGACGCCGAATTGAACACCCTCTGGGCGGACTGGAACAAGGCCCGCGCCGTCGTGCCAAAGGACGAGTTTCCCGGCGAGGTGATCGCCCATCGCATCGATGGCGTCTACGACTCGCTGCGACCCGCCTACCAGGCGTTTCTGGGACGCCTCGCCGCCGACCTCACTCCCGCGCAGATCGATACGATCAAGGAGACCTGGAGCCGCAGTCCCGGGATGGAACGCACCTACCGCGCCTACCTCGAGATCGTGCCCGACCTCACGGACGCGCAAAAGCAGGTCATCCGCGACCGCATGCTGCTCGCCCGCGAGGCCGCCATGCTCACCGATTCCGACAAGGAAATCGTCGACATCTACAAAGTGCACAAGGTCAAGGTGGAGGCCTACGTCGGCACGCTCCAGTGGGCCAAGCTGCACTCGGCCTACGCCAATCGCGGCAAGAGCAGTCCGGCGGCAACGCGGTAGACAGCGGATTTCACCGGCAAAGACACCACGTTTCGCAAGGATTGCGTAGGAGCGGCTTTACGCCGCGATGGACACCGTCCGCCAGCCATCGCGGCGTAAAGCCGCTCCTACACCTCTTTCATCTGGTGAAATATGCGGGGTGGTCAGCAGGGGCAGGCTGGGCGCCGACGCGACATCCCCGCAACTGAATACGCAGATGTAGCCGCGGCCGAGTCGGCCGCGTGGTCGATGTCGAGGCGGCTGTCCCCAGCCGCCTGAGGCCAACCGAGCGCCTCGGACAGGCGCCGCACCATCGAACCCGGCGGCAGGAGTGCCGCCGCTCCCCCCGGAGCTCAGGACGCAGCTTCGAGGAGGGCGGCGAGTTCGGGCTCCGTCAGCTCGATCGGGTTCGCCTTCATGCTGCTGGCGCGGCGGGCGGCTGACACGAGGGCCGGAATGGCCGCAGGTGTCAGCCCCAAGGTGGACAACGTTGGCACGTTCAGCTGCCGCACCAGCGAAGCGAGCCATTCGACTCCGTCGTCGGCCTGCGCATCGGGCCGGCCGGTGAGCAGGCGGGCAATTTCGTCGTAGCGCGCGAGCGCCGGATGCGAAGGCACGCGGGCGCGCAGCGCCGCGAGGTTGGCGCGCACCACGTGAGGCAACAGTGCGGCGCAGATCGCCCCATGCGGCGCCTCGAGCGCGCCGCCCAGCGGACCCGCGAAACCGTGCACGGCGCCGAGGCCGGCGTTGGCCAACGCGAGCCCTCCGGCCAGCGCCGCCCACGCCATCTCCTCGCGCGCCGCGAGATCGTCGCCGTGGGCGACGGCGCGCGGGAGCGCCCGGGCCGCGCGCGGGATCGCTTCGCGACAGAGGGCGTCGGTCAGGGGATTCGCCCGCGCACATACGTAGGGCTCGATGAGCTGGGTCAACGCATCGAGACCGCTTGCCGCCGTGACGGCGGACGGCAGGTCGAGTGCCAGCTCCGGATCGATCACCGCCAGGCGCGGCAGCAGCGACGGGCTGCGCAGGCTCACCTTCACGCGATGCGCGGGCACGCCGATGACGGCGTTGCGCGTCACTTCCGCGCCCGTGCCGGCCGTGGTGGGGAGCGCGACGAACGGCAGGGCCGGCTGCGTGAGCGGACGGCCGAGTCCGACGACTTCGAGATAGTCCATGGTCGCGCCCGCATTGGGCGCGAGGCCGGCGATGGCCTTGCCCGCATCGATCGCGCTGCCACCGCCGAAGGCCACGACGGCATCGCAGCGCTCCGCTCGCGCCAGCGCCACTCCCGCCTCGACCAGGGGCAGGTCGGGCTCGCGCGGTACCGCGAAACGCACAACCGCGTGGCCGGACTCCGTCAGCAGCGCACCCAGGCGATCCGCGCGCGCGGGCTGCGAACCCGTGACGA
>VFQQ010002089.1_pt1 | contig 24229 bp, 29 predicted proteins | sample 3512341 | NCBI WGS metagenome assembly VFQQ01 (sample SAMN10412373, study PRJNA504923) | tailings metagenome | isolation source: Relicate 2 Philex TSF1 revegetated site | place: Philippines: Tuba, Benguet | collected 2017-08-29 | reverse complement strand
CGGCTTCACCAAGGCGCTGGCCCAGGAAGGCGCCGCCAAGGGCATCACCGTCAACGCCATCGCACCCGGCTACATCAACACCGAAATGGTGGCCGCAATGAAGCCGGAAGCCCTTGCCAAAGTGGTCGCGACGATCCCCGTCGGCCGCCTCGGCGAGTGCGAGGAAATCTCGCGCTGCGTGCTCTTCCTGGTGGAAGACCCCGGCTTCATCAACGGCTCCACCCTCACCGTCAACGGCTCCCAATACATCGCCGGCTGATCGTGGCGAGGACCCCGGCAGGCAGGCTGGTTTCAGCGTTCGGCGACGTTGCGGCGATGAGCCGTCTGTATGCCGACGCCATTGAGTGGTCGCTGCCCGCCGCCCTGCCGTTTCCGCGACCGATGAAGGGACGCGAGGCGGTCATCGCGTTCAACGCCGCCGTATGGGCCGACAGCTATTTTCCGGACTGCAACGTGGAGATTCTCGACGAAGCCGGCGACGACGCCTCGAGCGCCGTCCGATTCGTCTATCGCGCCCGTTTTCGCGCGACCGGCGCCGCCTATGAAAACGAATACACGCTGTTCGCCCGCGCCGGGGTCGATGGCATCACTCATGTCTTCGAGGCGCTGGATACGATCGCGCTGATCGACTTTCTGAAGGGCCATCCTGTCGGTACGGCGTTCGCCGCCGCGACCGCGCGCTAGACGCATTGTTGGTTCTAGCCGCGCGGCGAGGGCCGCCAGTCGGGCGGCGCCATTTCAAAGCCCGCGAAGTCGAAGCCGGGCGCCACGGTGCAGCCGACCAGCGTCCAGGCGCCGAGGCTCGTCGCGGTCTGCCAGTGGCCGGGCGGCACGACGAGTTGTGGCCGCTGACCGGTGCGCAGTTCTGGCCCGAGATGGCGCGCTTCGGCGTCATGGCCGTTCGGACTGATGGTCAGCACCAGCGGTGCGCCGGCATGCCAGTGCCACACCTCCGCCGCATCGACCCGGTGCCAGTGGCTGACCTCACCCGCCTTCAGCAGATAGTAGATCGCCGTCGACGCGCCACGCCCGCCCGCCGGCGCATCGCGAAACGTCTCACGGAAATGACCGCCTTCAGGATGCGGCTTCAGATCGAGCAGCGCGATGACCTCGTCCGCCGTCACCGGAAGGCGTCCTTGGCGGCCCGGCGCTCGCCGAGTTCGGCGACGGTCGCGGCGCGCATGAAGGGATTGGTCGCGCGCTCCTCGGCGATGGTCGAGGGAATCGTTGCTTGCGAAGCTGCTCGCAGGCGGCGAACCACGTCCATGCGCGCGACGAGGTCGGAATTGTCCGGCTCGACGGTCAGCGCGAAGCGACCGTTGGACTCCGTATACTCGTGCCCGCAATAGACACGCGTCGATGCGGGCAGAGCCTCGAGTTTGCGCATCGCGGCGAACATGTCGGCGGGCGTTCCCTCGAACAGGCGGCCGCAGCCCATGGCGAAGAGCGTGTCGCCGGTGAAGACGGCGGTGTCGGCGGCGAAGTGGAAAGCGATATGGCCGCTGGTATGGGCCGGAATATCGAGAACGCCCGCCTCGGTCTTGCCGAAGGGCACGATGTCGCCTTCGACGACGCCTACGTCGATGCCGGGAATGCGATGAGCGTCGGCGCCCGGCCCAATGACTGTCGCGCCATAGGCGGCCTTCAGGTCGAGATTGCCGCCGGTGTGGTCGAAATGGTGGTGGGTGTTGAAGATATGGGTGAGCTTCAGGCCCAACCGCTTCAGCACCGCCTCGACCGGCCCCGGTTCCGACGGGTCGACCACGCCGACCGCGCCCGCCCCGTCCTGCAGCAGATAGGCGTAATTGTCGCTGAGGCAGGGGATGAGGTCGATCTTCAGCATGGGGTTCCTCCGTCAAGCAGAGCTTAGCGCGGGCGCAAGGCCGGGGTAACCTTCCTGTCCGACACTCAGGACTGTCATGCGGCCCGATATCGCCCAGTTCCGCGCCTTTTACGATTCGCGCCTCGGCACGATCGCCCGGGTGCTGGTGCGCCGCCGGCTACGCGCTCTCTGGCCGCAGGTGCAGGGGATGACGATCGCAGGGCTCGGCTATGCAACGCCCTATCTCGGGCCGTTCGTGGACGAGGCCGCGGCGGTCGTCGCTGCGATGCCGGCGGAGCAGGGCGCGGTCGGCTGGCCCCGTTCGGGGCGCAACCGGGTCACCCTTGCCGACGATACCAACCTGCCGTTCGAGGACGGCTCGCTCGACCGGGTCATCATCATTCACGGGCTGGAGACCAGCGACGCCTGGCGCGGTTTGCTCAGGCAGATCTGGCGTGTTCTGAAGCCAGACGGGCGGCTGCTGGTCATCGCGCCCAATCGCGGCGGGCTCTGGGCCGGGTTCGGAGATACGCCGTTCAATCACGGCCATCCCTATTCGCGCGGACAGCTGAACCGCCTGCTGAGCGAGGCGATGTTTCTGCCAGAGGCCTGGGACAGCGTGCTCTATGGCCCGCCCAGCAAGGCGCGCTGGATCATGCGCAACGGCAAGGTGTGGGAGCGGATCGGGCGTCTGCTCTGGCGGCGGATGCCGGGCCTGTGGATCGCGGAATGCTCCAAGACGATGTACGCGCCCTCAATGGGGACGACGCCGACGGCGGCGCGCCGCCCCGCGCTGGCTCCGGTCGCGCAACCGGCGCGGATGAACGCGCCGTCATGAGTCGGAATTCATCACGCCGACATAAGCGCGCAATCTGATCGGGCGCATAACCTCGCGCGTCGGCGGCGCTCGCTGCCGGCAGGTCTAACTCCAAGGCCACGCCTCCCAGAACGTCCATTCGGGCGACGCGCGCCTTCCTCATCAGGAAGTGCCAAATCTCATGAAGACTGTGCTGACGACCGCCACTTTTGCGGCGCTGCTGCTTGCTGGCTCTGCGCTGGCGACGACCCCTGCCACCACCTCAAACAACTGGATGAACGTGAAAGCCGTGCCGGTATCCGCCGAGACCTGCCAGTCGGCTGAGGCCAAGTTCAATGCGGCCGAAAAGGCGCATCCCAACAGCACCAACCTGACCAAGGCCAAGGCCGAGGCGAAGACGGCCGCCGCCGAGTGCAAGGCCGGCAAGTCCGCCGAAGGAATTGCGGGCTATGATGCCGCGATCAAGCTGCTGAAGGCGTAAGCCCAACCAGCGAGGCCAAGCGTCGCCGGTGTCCTCTATCAGCGCACGGCGGCGCTAGGCCTTGCGGGCGATCAGGAAGATCGCCGATTCCGCGAAGATATTGGCGCGCGAGGAGAACGACTTCACGTCGCGCGCATTCCCGCCGGTCAGCGCCACGGTGCGCTCGATAGTCAGATCCAGGCTGTTCGCCATTTCAGCGAAGTCGCGCACCGAGCACATGTGGATGTTGGGCGTGTCGTGCCAGGCATTGGGCAGCGCCTCGGTCACCGGCATGCGCCCGCCGGTCAGAAGCTGAAGCCGCATCCGCCAATGGGCGAAGTTCGGCGTCGAGACGATGCCGCGACGCCCGATGCGCGCAATCTGGCGCAGCACTTCGCGCGGCAGGCGAGTCGCCTGGATCGTCTGGCTGAGGATGACATAGTCGAAGGCGGCATCCGGATAGTCGGCGAGATCGCTGTCGGCGTCACCCTGAACCACGGACAGGCCGCGCGCCACGCAGGCATTGACGCCGGCCTGGCTGAGCTCGATGCCGCGCGCGTCCACTTTCCGCTGGCTCGCGAGATGCTGCAGCAGATCGCCGTCGCCGCAGCCGACATCCAGCACGCGGCTGCCATCGGCCACCATGTCGGCGATGACGCGGAGTTCGGGGCGCAACGTCATATGACGCCCCGATGTGCGGCGACCGCGTCGATGAAGCCGCGGAAGGTCGTGAACATCTCCGGGATGTCGAGCAGAAAGGCGTCGTGGCCGGTGTCGGTCGCGAACTCGACGAAGCTGACATTGGCGGCGGCGGCGTTCAGCGCATGGACGATGCGCTTCGCCTCGATGGTCGGGAACAGCCAGTCGCTGGTGAATGAGGCGACACAGACGCGCGCCTTCAGCCATTTGAACGCCTGGCTCAACTGTCCTCCGTGATCGGCGGCGAGGTCAAAATAGTCCATCGCCCGCGTGATGTAGAGATAGGAGTTCGCGTCAAAGCGCTCGACGAAGCTGCGGCCCTGGTGGCGCAGATAGGATTCCACCTGGAAGTCGGCGTCGAAGGCGTAGGAGACCTGCGCGCGGTCCTGCAGCTCGCGCCCGAACTTCCGCTGCAGCGCGGCTTCAGAGAGATAGGTGATGTGCGCGGCCATGCGCGCGACGGCGAGGCCCTTGGACGGGAAGACGCCGTCAGTCAGATAGTGTCCGCCGCGCCAGTCAGGGTCGGCCATGATCGCCTGGCGGCCGACTTCGTGGAACGCGATGTTCTGCGCCGAGTGCTTCGCCGCCGTGGCGATGGGCATGGCCGAAACGAGGCGCTCCGGGAAGCTCGCCATCCATTCCAGCACCTGCATCCCGCCCATCGAACCGCCCGCGACGCAGAGCAGCTCGGCGATGCCGATATGGTCGATCAGCAGCACCTGGGCGCGGACCATGTCGCGTATGGTGAGAACCGGGAAGCTGAGGCCGTAGGGCTTGCCGGTCTTCGGGTCGATGTCCTTCGGGCCGGTCGTTCCCATGCAGCCGCCGATGACGTTCGAGCAGATGACGAAGAAGCGATTGGTATCGAAGACGAGGCCGGGGCCGACCATCAAATCCCACCAGCCGGGGCGCCCGGTCTGCGGGTTGGTGCTGGCGGCGTGCTGGTCGCCGGTGAGCGCGTGGCAGAGCAGGATGGCGTTGGAGCGCTGGGCGTTCAGCTCGCCATAGGTGTTGTAGGCGACGGTCACCTGATCCAGCACCTGCCCGGAATCAAGCGTCAGCGCGCCCGGCCCCGTGAGATTCAGGGTCAGCGTGCGGGCGATCGGCTGGGCTTTGGCGGCAGCGTCAGGCATGGGGGCGTGAAGTGGGGTCGCCCGGGGCGCGCTGTCAACAAGAAGGGCGGATATCCCTTTGGAATCCGGCCCGGCTTGGCTAGAACCCCCGGCATCATGGCCAGCCCGACCCCCGTACCCGGCGTTCTCGACATTCTCCCTTATGTGGGCGGCCGCTCGGCCGCGCCGGGGGCGACGCGCGTCTTCAAGCTTTCGTCCAACGAGTCGCCGCTGGGCGCCAGCCCGAAAGCCGTGGCGGCGTTCAGCGAGGCGGCTGGCAAGCTGCACGCCTATCCGGAAGGCTCCTCGGCCGTGCTGCGCGAGGCGGTGGCGGACATTTACGGCCTGAACCCGGAGCGGATCGTCTGCGGCAACGGCTCGGACGAGCTGCTGCATTTGATCGCCCAGTGCTACTGCCGCCCGGGCGACGAGGTGTTGTTCACCGAGCATGGCTTCCTCGTCTATCCGATTGCGGCGCGTGCGGCCTCGGCCATTCCAGTGATGGCCCCCGAAACCGGGCTGACGGCGAATGTCGACGAGCTGATCGTCAGGCTGTCGCCAAAGACGCGTATCGTCTTCCTCGCCAATCCGAACAATCCGACCGGCACCTATCTGCCGGTGGAAGAGGTGAAGCGCCTGCACGCGGCGCTGTCGCCCGAGACCATTCTCGTGCTCGACGCGGCCTATGCCGAATATGTGAAGCGCAACGATTACGAAGCCGGGATCGAGCTGGTCGCGAACTCGGAAAACGTCGTGATGACGCGGACGCTGTCGAAGGTCTACGGGCTCGCCGCGCTGCGCGTCGGCTGGGCGTTCTGCCCTGAAGGCATTGCCGGCGTTCTCAACCGCACGCGCGGACCCTTCAACGTTTCCATTCCAGCGCAGCTCGCCGGCGCGGCGGCGCTGCGCGACACGGCGTTCACCGAAGCTGCGGTCGCGCACAATACGGAATGGCTGGCCTATCTCGCGGGCGAGCTGACGCGGGTCGGCTACCGCGTCACGGCGGGCGTCGGCAATTTCGTGCTGGTCCATTTCGAGACCACGCCGTCGAAACGGACGGCTTCTGCGGCGGATGAATTCCTGATGCAGCGAGGGCTGATCGTGCGCGGCGTCGCCAATTATGGTCTGCCCGATGCGCTGCGCGTATCGGTCGGCACCGAAGAGGCGAACAAGCTGCTGGTCGCGGCGCTGCGCGATTTCTGGTTCGCGACCGAAGCATGAGCGCGCCGCAATCCTTTGGCCGCATCGCGCTGGTCGGCGTCGGCCTGATCGGCTCGTCGATCGCCCATGCGGCGCGGCGCGGCGGATTGGCGACGCATATCGCCGGATACTCACGTTCGCCGGAAAGCCGTGCTGCCGCGCAGCGCATCGGCTTCTGCGACAGCGTGCATGACGACATCGCCGACTGCGTGAAGGACGCCGATATCGTCATTCTCTGCCTGCCCATCGGCGCGCTGGGTCCGGCGACGGCTGCTGCGGCACCGGCGCTGAAGCGCGGCGCGATCCTCACCGACGTGGGTTCGGTGAAAGTCGCGGTGGTCCGCGATGCCGGGCCGCATGTGCCGGAGGGCGTCCACTTCATTCCCGGCCATCCGATCGCGGGCACCGAAAATTCCGGCCCTGAATCCGGTTTCGCCACGCTGTTCGACGACCGCTGGTGCATCCTCACGCCGCCGCCCGGCACGGATGCCCAAGCGGTCGAGCGTCTGTCAGCGTTCTGGCGAGGGCTTGGCTCAAAGGTCGACGTGATGGAGCCGCGGCATCACGACATGGTGCTGGCGATCACCAGCCATCTGCCGCACCTCATCGCCTACAATATCGTCGGCACGGCCGCCGACCTTGAGGACGTGACGCAGAGCGAAGTCATCAAATATTCGGCCGGCGGTTTCCGCGACTTCACGCGTATCGCGGCGTCCGATCCGACGATGTGGCGCGACGTGTTCCTCAACAATCGCGAGGCAGTGCTGGAAATGCTCCAGCGTTTTACGGAAGACCTGACGGCGCTGCAGCGGGCGATCCGCTGGGGCGACGGCGACAGTCTCTTCACGCTGTTTAGCCGCACGCGCGCCATTCGCCGCTCGATCATCGAGGCGGGTCAGGAATCCGCCGCGCCGAATTTCGGACGCGACAAGCCCGCCTGATCAGTCGAGCGGCGCGAGGCCCGTCAGCGTGAACGGGCCGAAGGTGACGCGGCCGTCCTTCAGCGTGAGCGCCACGGGCGTGCCGCCCGGCGCATCCGGCAACGTCGCGCCGGGATTGGCGATGACGCCATTGGCGCTCATCGCATCGATCAGCTGGCGGATGCCGATGACCTTGAAGTCGAGCTGGCCCTTGAAGCGGTTGGCGGCGTCGAGCGCCAGTTTGCCGGTGCCCTTGGCGCTGACCTGGCCCCAGTCGAGGTCGAGGCGTGCGATATCGGCGGTGGTGCCGCTTTCTCCGAGATAGTTGATCAGTGTATCGCGATCCGGCGGTCGCCAGCCTTTGGAAAACGGGGGTAGGTCGGTCAAACGCGCCGAAAACCGGATGGCTGCGATCCGTGTGCCGAGACGCGGCGCCGGGTCGGGTGGCAGCTCGATCTTGTCGGCGGAGAACGCGACGTCGAAGGTCTCGCGGCCGCGTGCCGACCCCTCGACGAAGCGTGTGTCGGCCTGCAGGCGGGCCGCGAAAAGCTGCCATTCCGAGCCGTCTTCGCGTGCGCCCTCAAGGCCAGCCTGGCGGAATTCGACATCCGCGCCCTGGAAGGCGCCTTCGAGAGAAAAGCGAACGCTGGCGAGCACCAGAGCGGGGCGGATGGTGATGCTTTCGGGCGTGTCGGTGTCGCGCCAGGCGAGGCGTGCCGCACTCTCGGCGCGGACCAGAAGATGCGTCGGACGCCAAGGCATCGCCTCGATCCGGACGCTGCCCGCCTCAACCACCGCAGTGCCGGCGCGCCAGGTGACGCCGGTGAGGACGACACCGAGGCGGATTGGGAATCCGCCCCATTCGGCGGAGGCGTAGGTGAGAGTGTTGCCGCGTGCCCGTTCAGCGGCGATCGCAGTGTCGAAGCCCTTTTTGGCCTGGTCGAGGGCGTAGAACCAATAGGCGGAATAGGCGCCCATCAGCGCCAGAATCAGGCCGATCAGGACGAGATATCGCCTCATAGCTTCACTTTCGCGACGTGCCCGATGCGCGCGAGGCCGGCAAGCGCCGCCTTTTCGCGCGCCTTGTAGGCGGCGTCGGCCTTGATGCCGTCTTCACGCCAGATCTTGCGGACATTCAAGGCATTTGCAGGGCGGTCGGCCTTAGCGTCCACGCGGCCGACCAAACGATCTCCGTCGAGCAGCGGGTAGACGTAATAGCCAAACTTCCGCCTCGCCTCGGGCACGAAGATCTCGATCGTGTAATCGAAGCCGAACAGGCGCCTCAGGCGCTTGCGGTCGCGGATGGCGGGATCGAAGGGGCTGAGCGCCCGCATGATGGCGGGCGGGGGCGGGGCGGTGTCACGCAGGGCCTCCAGCTCCGGAAAGGCCAGGGCCGTGCTGTGGCTGCCGTCGGTCGCCTGTATGCGGACATCGATGAGGCGGCGGCGGTTCTTCGCGACCCAGCGTTCGACATCCTCATGCGGGATGAGCGCCCAGAAATTGGTGATCTCGCGCGGCGTTGCGAAACCCAGACGCTGGAGCGCGGCGCGGCAGGCCCAGTCGATGGTTGCCGCCTTGGGATGGGCGGCGGCGTGGCTGTCGGTGGGGATCACGCGCTCGGCGAGATCGTAGATTTTCTCAAAGCCGTCGCGCCGGGCGATGGCGAGGGCGCCGGTGTGCCAGAGGGCCTCCAGCGCGGTTTTGGAGCGGCTCCAGCCCCACATCTCGCCGGTGGTGCCGGGGTCGTCGAAGGCGCGTGCCGGAAGCGGGCCTTCGGCTGCGATGCGGTCGAGCACGCGTTTGAGGATGCGCTTGGAGCCGAGGCGCTCGCCCCACCAGTTCTGGTCGCGCAGCTTTTGCTTGGCGCGGGCGAAGCGGCCCTTCCAGTGGGGATAGAACGCCATCGGGATGACCGAGGCGTCATGTGTCCAGTGCTCGAAGACCTGTCGCTCGTCGTGATGGAGGCGGGCGAGATCGGCGGGGCGATAGGCATCGCTGCGGCTGGCGAGGATGTGGTGATGGGCGCGGGCGACGGTCTGGATGCTGTCGAGCTGCACGAAGCCGAGGGCTTCGATCGCCGCCAAGGTGTCATGCGGCCGTTGCCGAGGTCCAGCGGAGCGCGGGTCATGCCGGTGGGGCCTTGGGGGCGAGCGCGGCGGTCGCGGCTTCGATGCGGGTTTCAAGCTCGGTCATGAAGGCGGCGCGCTTGAGGCCCGGCGGAATGGCCGGCAGGAACTCGATGACGATGGTGCCGGTATAGCGTTTCCAGCCGCGCCAGTAGTGACCCGAGTTCAGGGCGAACGGCGCGCACGGCACGCCGAGCTGCGTGTAGATCGCGGCGACGCCGGGCTTGTAGTCGGTAGGTGCGCCCGGCTTCTTGCGCGTGCCTTCAGGAAAGATGGCGACGGAACGCCCGGCGGCGAGGCGATCTTTCGCCTGGCGAAGCAGCTCACGCAGGGCGGACGCATGGGCGCTGCGGTCCAGCGCGATCATCTTCGTCTTGCGCGCATACCAGCCGTAGAACGGCACATTGAGAAGCTGGCGCTTCAGCACCAGCGCCGGATCCTTCACAACGACCGGCAGGGTGACGGTGTCCCACATCGCCTGATGCTTGCCGGCGACGATGCAGGGCCCCGCAGGCATGTGTTCGCGGCCGCGCACCTCGTAGCGGAGGCCGCAAATGACCTTGAGGCCCCAGAGCGTCAGGCGGCCCCAGATTTCGATACCTTTCACCGACCAGCTGCGCGGCCCGAGCAAAGCGGGCAGCCAGCCGACATTCATCACCACCGATACGAGCGCGAAATAGATCTGAAAAAGGATCGAGCGCAGCGCGACCATTCGGGGCGTTCTAGAGCCCGGCCATGGCGAGCAGCTTGCCGCCGCCGATCCGTGCCTGCGCGGCGACGTATTTGACGTACTCACTGGCCATCAGTTTCAGCGTGGCGGGATCGCGCCAGGCGCCTTCGGCCGTCAGCGCGGCGGGCATGACCGGATAGGGGATCAGCGTCACGCCTTCCATCTGGCTGCTGAGTTCCAGAAGGGCGCGCGGCATGTGATAGGAGGCGGTCACGACGATCACGCTGCGGAAATGCTTGGCCTTCGCCCATTGCGCGGCCTCCGCAGCATTGCCTGGCGTGTTCTGCGCGTACCAGCCGAGATCGACACAGCAATCGAAAGCCGCATCGGCATTGGGATGCTGGTTGCGGAGCGCGGCGCGGCTGGTCGCCTCGTGCAGACCGGAAATCAGCAGCCGTGTGCCATGGCCGGATTGAAGCAGGTCGAGCGCCGCGTCGATGCGGTCATCGCCGCCGGTCAGCACGACGATGCCCTCGGCCAGCGGCGCTTCGCGCGGGCGCATGGGCAGCGTGGTGACGAAGGCCGCGAAGCCGCCGGCGAACGCGGCGAACACGATCACGGTCAGCTTCAACAGGCCGCCGAGCCAACGCCGCTTGCGGCGCGGCGGGCGCGATGTGGAGGTCTCGGTCACGGGCCGAAGTATCGCAGTTTTAGGCCGGGTTGGGAATCCTTGGCGGGGTGTGCGTATCGGGCAAAGTCGCTCGATTTCCAGGCGTTACGTCGTTTCCGCGAGGAACCGTCCGACGGCGAAGCGTGCAGTCAGCATGGCGATGAGGCCGGCGGCGGCAGGAACGAGCGCGAACCAGAGGAGATCGCCCCAGCCGGGCAACAGCGCAGGCAGCGTGAGGAGGTCGATACTGCCGAGAAGCGAGAGCAGCACGACGAAGAGTGCAGCGCCTGCGAGGCCGATGAGGCCAGCCTGCGCGCCGAGCAGCAGGAAGCGGCCCTGCACTTCGTTTGCAATGAAGCCGGGTTTCGCGCCGGTGCGATGGAGCACATCGACCACGTCGCGATGGGCGTTGAGCGCCGCGCGCACGGCGAAGACCACCGAGGCGGCGGCGGCAAGCGCGATGAGCGCGAGAATGGCGTAGGCCGCCCAGCCAATGGTGGCGGAGGCGGCAGTGAGGCCTTCGTTCCAGCGGCTGTGATCGTCAAAGGTCGCGCCGGGGGCGGCGACGGAGAGTTCATCGCGCAGGCGCGCCACATCGAGCGTCACGGCGGGATCGAGCGTGATGGCGATGACGACCGGCACAGGCACGGCGGCGAGATCGACATCGCCGAGCCAGGGCCGCAGCAGTTCGGCGCTTTCCTCCGGCGACAGGCGGCGCACGGACGCGATGCCCGGTGCCGCCTGGAGGATCGTCATCGCGCCTTCGACCTGGATGTCCATCGCAACGCTGTCCTGTTCGACGATCTGCACGGTCGCTTCGCCCGAAAGACCCTGCGACCAGGCATCGGCCAGCCGCGCGGCGCCCAGAGCCAGCGCCAGCGTCAGGCAGGCGAGGAAGGACATGATCGCCATGACGCCGAAGAGCGCGCCTTCGCCGCCGCCGCCGCGCGGAAAGAGCGGCGTGGGTCTGAGCGGCCGGGCTTCCGGATTCACGTCCATCGCGACCCCGCCGCCTGGTTGATGCGTCCGGCGAAGAGGCGCAGTTCCGTCGCGTCCGATGAGTCGATGAGGCCGCGATCATGGGTGGCGATCAGCACCGAGGTGCCAAGCCGGTTGAGTTCGACGAAAAGGCGCATCAGCCGCGCGCCCATATCGGGATCGACGCTGCCGGTCGGTTCATCGGCGATCAGCAAAGGCGGGCGCGAGACGACGGCGCGGGCGATGGCGACGCGCTGTTTCTCGCCGCCTGACAGCGTCGGCGGGCGGGCGTGCATGCGCTCGCCGAGGCCGACCCAGTTGACGATCTCCTCGACGTCGCCGCGCCACTGGCTTTCGGGTTTGCCCAAAATACGCAGAGGAAGCGCGACGTTTTCATAAGCCGTGAGGTGATCGAGCAGGCGGAAATCCTGGAACACGACGCCGATGCGGCGGCGCAGCGCCGGCCATTCGGCGCGCGGCGTCTGGCCCAGTTCACGTCCGAACATCGAGATCGTGCCGCGCGTCGGGCGCTCAGCCAGCGAGATGAGTTTCAGCAATGTCGTCTTGCCGGCGCCCGAGGGCCCGGTGAGGAAGGTGAGGCTGCCTTCCGGCAGCTCGAAGCTGAGGTCGCGCAGCACCTCAGGCCCGGCGCCGTAGCGCATGCCGACATTGTCGAAGCGGATCATCCTGACGTCCGGATAAGCCCCGTGGCGGACGCGAGCAAGGGCGCGCCTTGTCTCGAATCGGAGCCTATGTCACTAAACCTCGATAGGCGAGCGCTCCCCAGTTTTCATGATCATTGCCTGTCCATCCTGCGATACACGCTTTGAGGTGAACGCCGCCGCGTTTCCGCCCGGCGGCCGCAAGGTGAAATGCGCGCGCTGCGCCCATGTCTGGCATGCCGCATCGCCCGCCGGGATACCCGCAACGCCGGTCGCCAGCGTCACGCCCATCGAAGACAGCGCCGCCGATTCGATCGCGCCGCCGACCGTGATGCCGCCGGTGGACGAAGCGCCGCCGGAGATGATCTGGGCCGGGACCGACATTCCGCCGCGCCGTTCGACGCGGCTGGGGACGATCGGGCTGGCGGTCGCCTGCGTGGCGCTGGTGGCGGCGGGTCTCGCGATCTTCCGCGATACTGTGATCGCCTATTTTCCAGGTGTTGCGCCCGCCTATGCGGCGCTCGGCATGCCGGTGGACCTGACCGGTCTTGAGATCACCATCGCGGCGCAGGCGATGACTGCGTCATCCGATGGCTCCACGACGCTGGTGGTGACGGGTTCGATCGCCAATGTGACGAAGGAAGAGCGTCCGGTGCCGCCCATCGAGGCGACGTTGTTCAACAAGGACAAGGCCGCGCTTCACACCTGGACGTTCGACGCCGGCGTCGCCACGCTGAAGCCGGGCGAGACGCATGAGTTCCGGCAGGAGCTGGCGCAGCCGCCGGCCGATACCTATCAGGTCTACGCTCATTTTGCGGACGCGCACTGATTGAGCGCGCCGGACGTTCTTTTCAGCGCCGCTGAAATCGAAGCCCGTGTCGATGCGCTGGCCGAAACCATCGCTGCGGAGCTTGGGAGCGATCTTGTCGCCGTGCCGGTGTTGACCGGGGCGATGGTGTTCGCCGCCGATCTGATGCGCGCGCTGTGGCGGCGCGGGGTGGCGGTGGATGTGATGCCGCTGCGCATCCGGTCGTATGGCGCCTCGCTGAATGCAGAGACGGCGCCGGTGATTGCGATGCCGCTGGACAAGCGGATCGACGGGCGCACGGCGCTGCTGATCGACGGGGTCTGCGATGTCGGGCACACGCTGAATGTCGCGGTGGCGCATCTGACCGAGATGGGCGCGGGCCGGGTCGCGAGCGCCGTGCTGGTAGACAAGCCCGTGCGGCGCGGGACGCCCGCGAGGCCCGACTATGTCGGCTTCACGGCGGACGATCTGTTTGTCGTGGGCTACGGCATGGATGCGCGCGGGGCGTTGCGGCATCTCCCTTATGTCGGCGTGATCCGCTGACAGATCAGAAGCGCCGGAGCAAGCGCTCCAGATAATCCAGTTCGGGCTTTGAGCGGCCGGTTTCACCGGAGCGCTTGCGCAGCTCGTCGAGGATTTCGCGGGCGCGCTGGGTCTCGCGCTCGGTCGGGATTTTCACCGAGCCGTTGTCGATGGGGCCATTGGCCTCGGGGCGGCCGGCCGGGTCCATGCCGGGATTGCGGCGGCCCATCGAGCGGCCAACGCGCGTGCCGCCATTTTTCTTCTGTTCGGCGGCGAGAGCCTGGCGGGCCTGATCTTGTGCGGATTTGAGCTTCTCCAGCGCTTCTTCCTGCTGGGCGAGGGCTTCGCCCGTATCGCCTTCGCGGAGCGCCTTCTCGGCCTTGTCCATGGCCGCGCCGGCTTCGCCCAGTTCCTTGGGGCCTTCGGCGCCCTGTTCCTCGATCTTCTTCTCGACGCCGCCAAGGCGCTCTTCGAGGTCGCCCTGTTCGCCGGCTGACTTTTCGTCTTCGCCAGCGGCGCGCGATTCCTCGCGCTCCATCTCGGTCTTCTGGTCTTCGCGGAAGGTCTTGTCGCGAAGCTTCTCCTGCTCCTTCACGATCTCGTTCAGCTCGGCGAGCTGCTGGGCGAGGCGGCGTTCTTCCTCGGACGGCTCGGCCATCGGGCCGCTCATCCCCTCCATCATGTCCTGAAGCTGCGAGAGCAGCTCCTGCGCGGCGTCTTTCGCGCCGAGGCGGGCCATTTCCTCGATGCGGTCGAGCATGGCTTCGATGTCCTCAGCGTCGACGACCTCGCCATCGACCAGCGGGATCATTTCGCCGGGGGCCTGTTCGGCCATCGCTTGCATCATCTCGCGCATCGCCTGGCGGAGTTGCTCGGTGAGGCGCGCGATTTCTTCATCCGGTGCGCCTTCGGCGAGGGCCTTCTGCAGTTCCTTCTGCAGACGGCGCACCTCTTCGGCGGCGAGCGTGACGCCGCCGTCTTCGAGGCTGAGCGCGATGTCCCAGAGGAGGGCCTGGACGCCGGTGACGTCGGCGCGCACTCGGGACTGCATCAAACGCCAATACGCGGAGCGGAGGCCGAGATAGACGGCGCCCTTCATGTCGAAGCGTTCGGGCGCGAGGGTGAAGGCCTCGAGCGCCGCCGCAACGCGCGGGATCGCGCCCGGGCCGCGCGAGAGTTCGCGGCGCTGTTCGACGATGGCGCGGGCGAGCGGGTGGGTGAAGCGGCGCTCGGGGAGGCGGAAGCGCTTTTCCTCGCTGCTCGCGGTCTGCCCCGCACCATCGACGGCGTTCAGCTGGACGGTGACTTCAAGGCCGGCCCATGGATGGGCGGTGAGGTCCTGGAAGCCGGCGGACTTCACGGCCTTGGTGTCTTTGCCCGTCAGCGGCAGCGGCATGACGATCTCGTCGTCGCCTTCTTCGGCGGTCGGGTCGTCGCCGTCCTTCGATTCCGGCGCGAGGCGCATCCAGCCCTCGGCAGCCGCGATGCCGTAATCGTCGCCGGCGGTGAAGGGAATGCGGGTGGAGAGGCGGGCGGTTTCCTGGATCTCGCCATCGAAGGCGATGGTGGGGGCGGCGTCGGGGAGGGCGGTGATCTCCCAGTCGCCGATCTTGCGGCCATCGGCGAAGATGCGGATGCGCTCCGAGCCGGTGAGTTCGATCTCACCTGAATAGGCGCCGCCCGGCGCTTTGCCGTCAGAGGCGAGTTCGGCGGTGCCGCCGGTGTCGAGCAGCTGGCGTTCGACGCGTGGCGAAGTGCCATCGATGCGCAGCGTCAGTTTGGAGCCGACGGGCACGGAGAGCGTGCGGGTCGGATCGAGCGGGATGGTGCCGCGGGCCTGCGCCATGATGATCGGCGCGCCGCCGGTATAGGGCGGGGGCGTGATCCAGGCGTCGAAGGCGATGTCGGTGGTGACGCCGGCATTGGCGTTGTCGATGTCGAAGACGGAGGCGATGCGGCGTCCGGCATCGCCGCCTGAAGCCAGAAGACCGGCGGCGAGGCCGAGAACGACGAGGCCGCGCAGGGCATAGGGATCGCGGCGCGCGACGCCAGGGTTTGGCCAGACGGGTTCGAGGCCGCCAAAGGCGACAAGCTGGCGGTCGATATGCTGGCGCCAGAGCTTTTCGGTCAGCGGATCGCCGGTGCCGGTGGCGAGTTGGTCTTCGGCGGTGGAGAGCGGGCGGTGCGAGAGGCCATTCTCGTCTTCCAGGCGGCGGATGGCGCTTTCGCGGCCGGGGAAGAAGACGAAGCGCCAGTCGAGCCAGAAGAGGGTGACGGCGGTGAGGATCAGCGCGCTGACGAGCAGGATGCGCGGTCCCGGCGGGAAGAAGCCCCAGATGTCGAAGAGGGCGAGAATGATTCCCGCGCCCAGCACGGCGAGGCCCCGCCAGGAGGCGGCCCAGGCGCGTTCCCACCAGATCGCGGCGCGGCCGGCGGCGATGAGCCGTCCGGCGCGGTCGATCTGTCGGCTCATGTCCTTAGCCGAGCCAGGCGGGAAGGCGGTCACGCCCCAGCATCTCCTCATAAGACGGACGGGCGCGGACCAGCGTCCACGCCTCGCCGTTCACCATCACCTCCGGCACGAGCGGCCGGGCGTTGTATTCGCTCGCCTGCGCCGCGCCATAGGCGCCGGCGGTCAGGATAGCGGCGAGTTCATCCGCCTCGAAAGCGGGAACCGTGCGGCCTCGCGCGAACGTGTCGCCGGTCTCGCAGACCGGGCCGACGATGTCATAGGCGCGTTCCATCCGATCGGAGGCTACGACCGGGATCAGGTCGTGATGCGCCTCGTACATGGCCGGCCGGATCAGATCGTTCATCCCCGCGTCCAGAACCAGGAAGTCGCGCGAAGCCCCGTGCTTCACATAGACAACCCTCGAAACCAGTATGCCCGCATTGGCGACGATCAGCCGCCCAGGCTCGAAGGCCAGTTTCAGGTTCTTTCCGGCGGAAATGCGGCCAACCATGGCCCCATATTCGGCAGGCGAGGGCGGATGCGCCGCATTCATGACGTAGGGCACGCCCAATCCGCCCCCGAAATCGGCGCGGGTGATGGCGTGTCCGGCGGCGCGCAGCGTGTCGGTCATCTCGATGACTTTCACATAGGCGGCCTCCAGCGGCCCAAGTTCCGTGATCTGGCTGCCGATATGCACGGCGATGCCGTTCAGGCGGATGCCCGGCAGCGTCGCGCACCGCGTGGCAAGTTCAGGCATGCGGTCGATGGGAACGCCGAACTTGTTCTCGCCCTTGCCGGTTGAGATTTTCGCATGCGTGCGGGCATCGACATCGGGGTTCACGCGGATGGCGATGTCGGCGACGACGCCCTTGGAGGCGGCGAGGGCGCTCAGGACTTCAAGCTCCGGCTCGCTTTCGACGTTGATCTGGAAGATGCCGGTGTCGAGCGCGTAGGCGAGTTCGGCCGCCGTCTTGCCGACGCCTGAGAAGACGATGCGATCGGGCGGCACGCCGCCGGCCACCGCACGACGCAGTTCGCCTTCGCTGACGACGTCGGCGCCGGCGCCTTCGCGCGCCAGCGTGTTGATGACGGCAAGGTTGCCGTTCGCCTTCACTGCATAGGCGACGAGCGAGCCTTCAGGCAGGGCATCGCGGAAGACGCGGAAGTGACGCAGCAGCGTGGCGGTCGAGTAAATGTAGAACGGCGTGCCGACGGCAGCCGCGATCTCAGGCACCGGCACGTCTTCGGCGTGCAGGATGCCGCCGCGATAGTCGAAATGATTCATGGCGCCTTGGGAGCGGGCGTTGGGGTCGGCGTCGGTTCGGCTGCCTTGCTGGCTTCAGAGGGTGATTCCAGCGGGCCCTTGCGGCCGCAGGCCGAGAGGGCGAGCGGCGCGATGAGCGCGAGCGTCAGAGCGATTGCAGCTTTGCGCGCCATAGGGCGGCCTCCCGTTTCACATTGTCGGGCGCGGTGCCGCCAAACGACACACGGCTGGCGACGGACGCCTCGACGGTGAGTGCGCTGAAAACGGCGTCGGTAATGCGCGGCTCGATGGCCTGCATGTCCTTCAGCGTCAGTTCGGTCAGATCGACGCCTTTGCCTTCCGCCGCCTTCACGATGCGGCCGGTGATGTGGTGCGCCTCGCGGAACGGCACTTTCAACGTGCGGACCAGCCAGTCGGCGAGATCGGTGGCGGTGGCGAAGCCCGAGGCGGCGGCGGCGCGCATCTTCTGCGCGTCGATGGTCATGTCGCTGACCATGCCGGTCATCGCGGCGAGACAGAGCGCCAGCGTGTCGGCGGCGCTGAAGACGAGTTCTTTGTCTTCCTGCATGTCCTTGGCGTAGGTCATGGAAAGACCCTTCATCACCGTCAGCAGGCCGATGAGCGCGCCGAAGACGCGGCCCGTCTTGCCGCGCACCAGTTCGGCGGCGTCGGGATTGCGCTTCTGCGGCATGATGGACGAGCCGGTGGAGAAGCCGTCGGAGAGGCGCACAAAGCCGAATTGCGGCGTCGACCAGATGACGATCTCTTCCGCGAGACGCGACAAGTGCATCGAGAGGATCGCAGCGGCGGAGAGGTATTCGATGGCGAAGTCGCGCGCCGAAACGGCATCGAGCGAATTGCGCATGGGCGCATCGAAACCGAGCGCCTTCGCGGTTTGCTCGCGGTCGATGGGGAATGAGGTCCCGGCCAGCGCCGCTGCGCCCAGCGGGCTTTCGTTCAGGCGCTTGCGCGTGTCGTTGAGGCGGCCGAGATCGCGACCCAGCATTTCCGCATAGGCGAGGCAGTGATGGCCGAAGGTCACCGGCTGCGCGCTCTGCATATGGGTGAAGCCGGGCATCACGTCGCCGGCATGGGCTTCGGCCTTGGCGACGACAGCGGCAATGAGCGCTTTCAGCTGGCCCCGCGCATCGTCGATAGCGTCGCGCAGCCAGAGGCGGAAATCGGTCGCGACCTGGTCGTTGCGTGAGCGGGCGGTGTGGAGGCGTCCGGCGGCAGGGCCGATGAGTTCGGCGAGGCGCGCCTCCACATTCATGTGGATGTCTTCGAATTCGGTGCGGAACGGGAACGTACCATCACGAATCTCTGAAGCGATCTTCGAGAGGCCTTCCTGGATGGCGCTTGAATCCTCGGGCGAAATCATGCCCTTGGCTTCCAGCATGCGGACATGCGCGAGAGAACCCTCGATGTCCTGTTTGGCCATGCGGCGGTCGAAGCCGATGGAGACGTTGATCGCCGCCATCACCTCGTCCGGGCCTGCGGCGAAACGGCCGCCCCACATGTCGTTCGCACTCAAGGGAAAGAGGCTCCTGTGCCCTGGAAAATAGCCGCGCTGGCGGGGGTTTTGTTGGCCGCGGCGGCCGGTCTTCTGGTTTTCACCATGCGAGACGGCAGCGCAGCCAGTCAACAGACGCCCGCGCCACAAGTGGCTGAAATTCCCGGCAAAGGCCCGTTTCTGGCCCTGCTGGATACCCCTGCGGCAGCCCCGAATGACGTCTTTCTGAACGGCGATGGCACAGAGGCGCGGCTGGAGGATTTCAAGGGCAAGGTGGTTGTCCTGAATTTCTGGGCGACGTGGTGCGCGCCCTGCGTGAAGGAGCTGCCCTCGCTGGTGCGGCTGCAGCAGGCGCGAGGCGACCTGACGGTGATCGCGCTCAATGTCGACACCAAGCTTGAGGGGCCGATCGGCGATTTCCTGAAAGAGGTCGGGGCGGCGGAGCTGGAAGCCTATGCCGACCCGCCGGCGATTTCCTGAAAGAGGTCGGGGCGGCGGAGCTGGAAGCCTATGCCGACCCCAAGAAGAAGCTATGGCGGGCGTTCCGCCTGAACAGCCTGCCGACCACCTTCGTGATCGATGCCAACGGCAAGGTCGTCGCCAAACGCGAGCGCGATGCGGAGTGGGATTCGCCGGAAGCTATCGCGGCGATCGACGCGGCGCTGGGCAAATAACTAAAGCCTAGATCGTCGCGCCGCCTTCGGGGTGCCAGCCGGCGCGCCATTCGTCGCGGTCGATGACGAAGCTGGGGCCGCCATTGTCGAAGAACCAGGTGTCGACGACCCAGAGATGGCCGTCGGAGATTTCCTTGATGGTGGCGGTCGCGTGCACGAGGCCGAGCGTGCCGAAGGGGACGCCGCGCATCGTCGGCTGATCGACGACGTGATATTTCAGGAAGCCCGATTTCTGCATCATCTGGATCGCGACGGTGGTGTTCGCGGCTTCGGCATAGCAGTCGACATGGCCGTAGCCGGGGCTGACCCAGCCGGTGCCGCCGGTGTCGTTCTCGGTGCCGTCCTTGGGGCCGGCGATCTGTTCAAAGCGGCTCATCGCCAGTGCGATGCGGGCGCGCTCGTCAGCCGCGTCGCGCGTGCCGATGAAGAAGGCGCCGATCTCGTCCCATTCGGCCTGCGAGAACTTCATGCCGTACATCGACGAGCAGCCATAACCGTTGCAGTGCGTGAAGCGCACGGTCGGATTGTTGTCGTGCAGCGACGGCTCGATGATGTTGGGCGGCGTGGCGCAGGCGCCGAGCATCAGGAAAGCGCCAAGCGCGAGGGGGCGGCGAAGGGTCAATGGACTTCTTCCTGGATGCAGTAGATGCCCGCGGGATCGACGGGCGTGATGGTGCCGGCGGTGAGATCGATCTTCGCGGCGGCGATGAGGCCGTGGAAGCGGCCATTTTCGTTTGTGCCGCCGGTCTTCGGCGCGATGCCGGCGACGAATTCGGTGGCTGAGGTGACGCCCTCGAAATCGGCGCCTTCGCCGCAATTGGTGTCGATATAGGCGAGATTATCGATCACCGGGACGCTCATCGCGCTGGTGCCGGTGAAGGTGGCGACGCCGTCTTCGGCACGGCTGACGAAGGTGGAGAGCATCACGCCGATGCGCCCCTTGGACGAGATGAAATTGAGCGTGTGGTGCTGGTCGCTGACATAGAGGCCGCCATCGAGGGTCCAGCCTGCGACGGCCGAAACGCCGTTCGCATCCGCCCGGCCGTCATAGGTGAGGCCGGCCAGGGCCGGTTCATCGCGCCATTCGGCACCGGCTGCGAGGGCGGTGCCGGCGAGGGCCAGGAGAGCGGCGAGGCGGAAAATCATGGGGCGCAAATTGCACAAGGACGGGCCGACCGGCAACATGGGGCATGGCGTTCGCGAAAGCCGATCAGTTGCTGGAGCTGGCCGCGTTCTGCGCGGCCAGGCGGGGCGGCATCACGCTGGATGACGTGATGGAGCGGTTCGGCGGGGTGAAACGCACCGCCCAGCGCATGCTCCACACGCTGGAAGACCAGTTCAACGACACCCGCACCCATATCGACGAGGAGGGGCGGAAACGCTGGTCGCGGCCGGGGGCGGGGTTGAAGGACTTCCTGACCCTCACATCTGATGAACTGGCGGCGGTGGAACAGGCGCGCAAGGCGCTGGCGCTGGCGGGGGACGACGCCAATGCGCGGCACCTGGAGCGGCTGCAGGACAAGCTGAAGGCGCTGGTGCCCAAGGAGCGGGCGGCGCGGCTGGAGACTGATCACGACGCGCTGCTGGAGGCGCAGGGCTTCGTCGCGCGGCCCGGCCCGCGTCCGCGTGGCGCGCCGGAGGTGGCCGATACGCTGGCGGAGGCGATCAAGGCGTGCCGGGTGGTGGAGATCACCTATCGGGGCAAGACGTCCAAGGTGCTGCCCTATGGCCTGCTGGCGGGGATGCGGCGCTATCTGGTGGTGCGCGCCGCCAGCCGCCCGGACGGGGCGATGGGCCTCAGGCGCATGGACCTCATCTCGGCGGCGCGGATGACGGAGGAGAGTTTCGCGCGGGACGAGGGGTTCGACCTCGCGGCCTATGCCCGGCGCTCGTTCGGGGTGTTCCAGAACGAGGACGAGTTCGGGCCGGTGGAGTGGCGTTTCCTGCCCAAGGCGGCCGGCGCGGCGCGCGACTTCGTGTTCCATCCGGGGCAGAGCGTGACCGAGAACGCCGACGGCTCGCTGACCGTGCGGTTCGAGGCGGCCGGATGGCTGGAGATGGCCTGGCATCTCTATATGTGGGGCGACGCGGTGGAGGTGGTGAAACCTGCCGCGCTGAAAGCCATGGTGGCGAAGCACCGGCGCAGCGACTGGCCGGGCCTGCCGTAGCGCCAAAAGGGCGGCGGTGACGGCGCGGGCCTTGGCGATATGCGCCTCGGCTTCGGCGATGAGGCGGCGGATTTCGGCGTAAGCTGCCTTGCAGGCCATGGTGCGGCAGCCATGGGTGCGGCGGTTGGCATTGCCCTTTGGCGCACCCCGGCGGCGCGGGGTTCCGAATTGAACGTCGCATTTCGCGATGGGCGGCGGCGGTGGCGGCGGATCGGCCCGGCGATAGCTGCCAGGCGGGGCGGCATGAACGAGGGGACCGAATTCCCGTCCGACGCGGCGGATCGCGATGGCGAGGCGGCGGACGGGCCGGTGCGCCACCGCGAAGGGGATGTCGGCTGTCAGCAAGGTGCGCTGGATCGCGGCGCAAAGCCGGGACACCAGCGCTATGTTTTCGGGGACGAGCCGGGCGGCAGCTTTGCGGAGGCGGGTTCCGAGGCGCGAGGGCATGGTCAGTGCAGGTTATAAATCCTAGGAATAATGTCAAGACCAGGCGGTGCCGGTTCGCCCCCATTCCGCTGCGCGGGACTTCCCCCGCAAGGACGGTAACGACGAAGGCGGAAACGAAACCAGCCGGACGCTTGCGCGCCCGGCTGGCTTGGCGAGGTTCGGCGGTTGCTCAGGACGCCGGCCCCGTATTCGTTTGCTGGTGCTTACATAGCTCGGCAGCGGAAGCCGGCGGCGGCGAAGCGGGCGACGATCTCGGCTTCCAGCGCGGCGGAGACCTTGCCGCCGTCGCGGCCGGTGATTTCACGAAGCGTCCAGCCGAATAGTGGGTCGGTGCGGAGCGTGATGGCGGCCTTTTCCGTGCCGGCCCAGAGGAAGCAGGCCTCCTGGCCGTCGAGGAACCAGTCGAGCCGGTCCCACATGCGGTTGGCGAAGATGCCGCTCGCGTCCTTCAGGGCGCGCGTGGTGCGGACCGGGATGAGCTGGCGGTCGCCTTCCCACGGGGTCTCGAACAAGGCGGCGTCGCGCAGCTTCGCGGCGAGCCAGGCATCGTCCTCGCGGTGTGTGTCGGGTGCGAAGGCGGCAGTCGGGGCAGGGCGGCGGGCGGCAAGGGCGGTGTGCATGGCTCTCTCCATCTCTCGATGATTGGAAGATGGAGGGTGTGGGTGACAAAAGGTGTCACTGGCTGTCTCGAGGCCGTTTGCGTCCTTCGTGACGGGCGCTAGCGCGCCGTCCTGAGGATGAGGGGGAGGGGAGCCTGGTCGGGCGATCCTGTGGGTCGGCTAACCCACTTCCTCATCCTGAGGAGCAGCCGCAGGCTGCGTCGCGAAGGACGCACGACGTTTGGACAGGCCGGGCAGTTTTTCGAACTCGCCGTTGATCAGCGCCTCTTTCTTGGAGCGCGACCAACGCTTGAGCCGCCGTTCCATGTCGATCGCATCAGTGATGCGTTGGTAGCTTTCGTGCCAGACCAACGCGACGGGCCGCCGCATGGACGTATAGCCGCCGAGCTCGCCGCTTTGGTGCTGCGCGATGCGCCGATCAAGGTCACCACGTGCCGATCCCACGTAGTAGGAGCCGTCGCTGCATTTCAGAATGTAGGCGAATGCCTCGAACAAGCGTGCGTCCTTCGTGACGGGCGCAAAGGCGCCCTCCTCAGGATGAGGAAGAGGGGTGCTTGGGACAAGCGTTTACGGATGGGTCCTTCGTGACGGGCGCAAGCGCGCCCTCCTCAGGATGAGGAAGAGGGGTGGCGGGGGGTAAGCGGTGGAGGCGCTTAGCGCGTCGGGACCGGTTTTTCGCCGCGGTAGTCGTAGAAGCCGCGGCCGGCTTTGCGGCCGAGCCAGCCGGCTTCGACGTATTTCACGAGAAGCGGGCAGGGGCGGTACTTCGAGTCCGCGAGGCCGTCATAGAGCACCTGCATGATCGAGAGGCAGGTATCCAGGCCGATGAAATCGGCCAGCTGCAGCGGGCCCATCGGGTGGTTGGCGCCGAGGCGCATCGCGGTGTCGATGGCGTCGACGTTCCCGACGCCTTCATACAGCGTGTAGATCGCTTCGTTGATCATCGGCAGCAGGATGCGGTTGACGATGAAGGCGGGGAAATCTTCGGCGTAGGCGCTGGTCTTGCCGAGATCCTTCACGAAGGCGAGGACGGTCTGGAAGGCGTCGTCATCCGTCGCGATGCCACGGATGAGCTCGACCAGCTTCATGACCGGCACCGGGTTCATGAAGTGAAGGCCGAGGAATTTCTCCGGGCGGTCGGTGGAGGCCGCAAGACGCGTGATCGAGATCGACGAGGTGTTGGTCGCGACCAGCGCGTCAGGGCGCAGGATCGGGCAGAGCGCGGCGAAGATCTTGCGCTTCACCTGCTCGTCTTCGGTGGCGGCCTCGATGGCGAGGTCGACATCCTTCAGATCCGCCAGATTGGTGGTGGTGCGGATGCGCTTCAGCGCCTTGTCCATCTCGTCGGAGGTGATCTGACCGCGCGACGCCTGGCGGGTCATGTTGACCCTGATCTCGTCCATCGCCGCGGTGAGACGGTCTTCGGAGAGGTCGTTCATCACCACGTCATAGCCGCCAAGGGCGATGACGTGGGCGATGCCGTTGCCCATCTGGCCGGCGCCGACGATGCCGACGCTCTTCAAGGTGGTGACCATTCCCGTTCCGTCTCTCCGCCGCGCGCCTTAGCGCTTGCCGATGCCCTGCGCTTCAAGCTCGGCCTTGAGTTCCGGCGCGAGCTTGAAGAG
>VFQQ010002088.1_pt1 | contig 24237 bp, 21 predicted proteins | sample 3512341 | NCBI WGS metagenome assembly VFQQ01 (sample SAMN10412373, study PRJNA504923) | tailings metagenome | isolation source: Relicate 2 Philex TSF1 revegetated site | place: Philippines: Tuba, Benguet | collected 2017-08-29 | reverse complement strand
GTTCCAAAGAAAAACCCGCCATTTCGGCGGGTTTTTGCATGAATTCCATGAAATTCTATTCGAGGAAGGTCGACGGATCGACCGGAGACGAGTTCTTGCGCACCTCGAAATGCAGCCTCGGCGAGTCCGTGCTGCCGCTCATGCCCGAAAGCGCGAGTTCCTGGCCGCGCTTGACCTTCTCGCCGCGAGAAACCTTCAGCTCGCTGGCATGGCCGTAGACGGTGACCAATCCATTTTCGTGCCGCACCAGAACGGTGTTGCCGAATTCCTTGAGCCCGTCGCCGGCATAGATGACGACGCCGTTCTCGGCAGCCTTGACCGGCGTGCCTTCCGGCACCTGGATATCGATGCCGTCGTTCGACTTGCCGCTACCCTTGCCGAAACCTGAAATGACGCGGCCACGAACCGGCCAGCGCATGCGGCCGATGCCTGTAGCATCCGGTGCCGCCGAATCATCCTGCTCGACCTGCTCGATGAGCTTTTCCTTCTTCGGCGGCGTGTAGGCAGCAACCGTCGGCGCTTCCGCCGACTTAGCCGGCCCCGTGGTCCCGGTAACGACCGGGTCCTTGGCAGGCGCCGGCGCTGCCGCAGCAACGGTGGCACCACCGGCCGGAACCTGAAGCGTCTGGCCGATGCGGATAACGCCATCCTGCAAACCGTTAGCCGACTTCAAAGCAGCCGAACTCACGCCCGTCTTGCGGGCGATCTTGCTCAGCGTATCGCCTTCCTGAACCTTGTAGGTTCCCGGGGCAGTCGGCGCCTTGGCGTCGTTGGCAGCCGTGGTGGTCGGCTGAGGCGTATTCTCGCCTTCCTTCAGCTTCGGTGTCTGCGGCAACACGCCGAGATTGCTCGCAGGCGCGCCCGTCGGCACCGGCACCTTGTGGGCCGGGACGTCGTACTTCGTACCCGTCGAAGACCTGGCGTCGGCGACGTTCGGGTTGCTGTCGGGTGCCGAAACCGGCGCCTTGCTGGAATAGACGTAGGTCGGGATGACGACCTTCTGGCCGACCTGCAGCCCGCCATGCTCGGGTATGCCGTTGACCTTCATCAGCACGTTGGCCGGCACGCCGAAGCGGCGCGAAAGATTGTAGACGGTTTCGCCGTCCTTGGCGGTGATCTGCGTGCCGCCGGCACGCGACCAGCCAGCGACCTCTTCCTCCGCGCTTGCCATGACAACCGGCTTGGCCTGAGCGACGGTCCCCGTCACTGTCTGGTCGAGCGACCGTGCGGCAGCGACCGGAGCCAGAGCCGGCGCAGGATTGGAAGCACGCGGCGTGTTCATCGCTGCCTGTGTGGTCGGCGGCGGAGGCAATGGCTGCGAGGAAACCGGGGTCAGGGCCCCGCGCGTGACCGTTCCTGTCTGGGCAGGAGCGACAGGGGCGGCTGCCATCTGGGCATCACCCGGATAAGGCTGGTTCTGCTGCCCGAGGATCTGACGCTGATTTGGCGTCGAGGCGGTGAAGATGTCATCGACACCGCCGCCACCGAATCGCGAGACCTGGGCGCTGCAACCCGCCGCCATGCTCGCGACCAGGAATATGGCCGCACTGCGCGCCAGAGCGCGTTCGTTCTTGGCTAAAATACTGATTCGCATCGCAATAACCCGCGTATACTCGATACCCAACTGGTATGATTAAAGCGCGTTAATGTTACTGGTCGGTTAAGAGGCTGAAGAAGATAGTAAGAAATACGCGAATGTGAGAGCCACGACTCAGATCACGGCAGCAACGCTACGTGCGATCGGCTGGAGACGCACGATGCCGATGTCCTCGCGCTCGAAGCGGCTGCCGAGCTTGGTCAGCTTGGCCATCACCTGTTCGCCTTCATCCGGGCCGATCGGCGCGATCATGATGCCGCCGCTGGACAGTTGATCGACAAAGCTGCGCGGCAGGCCATCGAACGAGGCCCAGACGACGATGCGGTCGAACGGCCCCTCGCCCGCCAGCCCGTTCGAGCCGTCGACCTGACGCACGAACGCATTGGTGATGCCGAGCGCATCAAAACGCTGGCGCGCCTGCTCGGTCAGCGTCTTGAAACGATCCACCGTCACCACACGCGCGGCCAGCCGCGACATGACGGCTGCCGTATAGCCGGAGCCGGTGCCGATCTCGAGAACGCGGCTGCCAGGCTCGATTGCAAGGGCTGCGATCACCGCCGCCTGCAGATCGGCGCCCTCGATCGTCTCGCCGCATTCGATGGGCAGCGTCCGCTCCGACCAGGCGATGCTGTGCCACTGGGCGGAAATGAAGGCGTAGCGCGGTGTCGCCTCGAAGGCGGTGATCATATCCTTGGGAACGATGCCGCGTCCGCGCAACCTCAGGAGAAATGCTGCAAAGCCTTCGCGGTCGTCGATAGAGTTCATGCCAGCGCCTTCGTCAACTGGTCGCGGATTTCATGCGCGGTAAGGTCGAGCTTCAGCGGCGTCACCGAAACGAACTTGCTGCGCACGGCATGAACGTCGGTGCCTTCCTTCAATTCGGGCGGCTCGCGGCCGAAGCGCAGCCAGAAATAGGGAAAGCCGCGACCATCGGCGCGCTCGTCGATCCACAGGCTGTGAACCAGCTTGCCCTGGGTGGTGACGCGGGTCGCCTCGACTTCCTCGGGCGGGCAGTTGGGGAAATTCACGTTCAGGAAGGTGCCGGCAGGCAGGTCGATCTTGAGCAGCCGTTGCAGCAGCGCTGGCGCCAGCGCCTCGACCGTCTCCCACGGCACCAGCCGCGCACCATCCTGCACATTGTAGGCCTGGCTGAGCGCGATAGAGCGGATGCCGAGCAGCGTGCCTTCCATTGCGCCTGCCACCGTGCCCGAATAGGTCACGTCGTCGGCAAGGTTCGCACCGGAATTGACGCCAGACAGGATGAGGTCGGGCGCTTCCGGCATGATCTTGCGCACGCCCATGATGACGCAGTCGGTCGGCGTGCCGCGCACGGCAAAATGCTTGTCGCTGATCTGGCGCAGGCGAAGCGGCTCGGAGATCGACAGCGAATGGGCAAATCCCGACTGGTCCGTTTCGGGCGCCACCACCCAGACATCGTCGGACAGCGTGCGCGCTATGCGCTCAAGGCAGGCCAGGCCTTCGGCGTGGATGCCATCATCATTGGTCAACAGAATGCGCATGCGGGTCAGTTCGCCTCGATCTTGGCTGCGCCGCCCATGTAAGGACGCAGAACTTCAGGAATGGTTACACTGCCATCCTCGTTCTGATAATTCTCCAGCACCGCGATGAGGGCGCGGCCGACAGCCGTGCCCGAACCGTTCAGCGTGTGGACGAAGCGCGTCGACTTCTCGTCCTTGACGCGGTAGCGAGCATCCATACGCCGCGCCTGGAAATCGCCGCAGACCGAGCAGGACGAGATTTCGCGATAGGCGTTCTGGCCCGGCAGCCACACCTCGATGTCATAGGTCTTGCGCGCGCCAAACCCCATGTCGCCGGTGCACAGCGTGACCGTGCGGAACGGCAGTTCGAGGCGCTTCAGCACCTCCTCGGCGCATTGCGTCATGCGCTCATGCTCGGCAATCGAGCTGTCCGCGTCGGTGATCGAGACCAGCTCGACCTTGTAGAACTGATGCTGGCGCAGCATGCCGCGCGTGTCGCGACCGGCCGAGCCGGCTTCCGAACGGAAGCAAGGCGTCAGCGCCGTCATGCGCAGCGGCAGTTTTTCCTGCGCGAGGATTTCCTCGCGGACCATATTGGTCAACGGGACTTCGGCGGTGGGGATGAGGCCCAATCGTCCATCGCCGTGAGGCACGAAAAACAGGTCCTCCTCGAATTTCGGCAACTGGTTGGTCCCGAACAGAACCTCGTCGCGAACCAGCAGCGGCGGAATCACTTCCTGGTAGCCATGCTCGGTCGTATGCAGATCCAGCATGAACTGGCCGATGGCGCGTTCGAGCCGCGCAAGCTTGCCCTTCAGCACCGTGAACCGGCTGCCAGACAGCTTTGCGGCGCGCTCGAAATCCATCAGGCCGAGCGCTTCGCCGATCTCGAAATGCTCCTTCACCCAGTTCGGGCGCGGCTTTATCGCGCCTACCTTGCGGATTTCGACATTGTCGTTTTCGTCAGCGCCTACAGGCACATCGTCGAACGGCACGTTGGGGATGACGGCCAGCGCATCTTCCAGCGCCTTGTCGAGCTCGCGCTCGCGCGCCTCGCCGTTCTGGATGAAGCTCTTGATATCGGCGACTTCGAGCTTGAGCTGTTCGGCCAGCACCGAATCGCCAGAGCGCATGGCGTTGCCGATTTCCTTGGAGGCCGCGTTGCGGCGCTCCTGCCTGACCTGAAGTTCGCCAAGATGGGCGCGGCGTTCCTCGTCCTTCAACAGCAGGTCATCGACGGTCGCCTGCGCCTCATCCGAGGACCATGAACGCTTCACCAGGGCGTCAACGAGGGCTTTCGGGTTCTCGCGAATCCATTTGATGTCAAGCATGTCAGAAGTCCGGTCGCAGTATGAGTTCTAGAGGCGACCGCGACGGCGGATCGAAAGGCTGTCAGCTCGCGGCGGTACCGTCTCCAGTCCCACTCAATGGCGCTTTTTCGGCTGCCGCTTCAGCGGCTTCCTTTTTCTCGCGCGCCACGCGTTCCTGTTCGCGATTCCGTTCGATCATCCGGGCGGTCCAGATTGAAATCTCGTAAAGAAGGATGGTGGGAAGGGCAAGACCGATCTGGCTGACAGGATCGGGCGGGGTGAGCACCGCGGCGACGACGAAGGCCAGCACGATCGCCCATTTGCGCTTGTCGACGAGCGCCTGCGACGACAGCAGCCCGACGCGCGCCATAAGCGTCGTGACCACAGGAAGCTGAAACACCAGGCCGAACGAGAAGATCAGCGTCATGATCAGGCTGAGATATTCCGAGACTTTCGGCAGCAGCGAAATCTGCACATGATCGTCCGTGCCGGCCTGCTGCATGGCCAGGAAAAACCACATCACCATCGGGGTGAAGAAGAAGTAGACCAGCGATGCGCCCATCAGGAAAAGGACGGGCGACGCGATCAGGAACGGCAGGAAAGCACTGCGTTCGTTCTTGTAGAGGCCGGGGGCGACGAATTTGTAGATCTGCGCGGCGATCAGCGGAAAGGCGATCACGAGGCCGCCGAACATGGCCAGTTTGATCTGCGTGAAGAAGAATTCCTGCGGCGCGGTGTAGATCAGTTCGACCTTGTGCGGGTCGAGGCCGGCCCATGAGGTCGCCCATTTGAACGGAATGACCAGCAGGTTGAACAACTGCTTGGCGAAGAAGAAACATACGAGAAAGGCAACGAAAAACCCGCCGATCGCCCAGATCAGGCGCGTGCGCAGTTCGATCAGATGTTCGATCAGCGGTGCCGAGGATTTCTCGATTTCGTCTTCCGTTTCACTCACTTGGCAGTTCCCGCTGGTTTTTTCTTGGGCGTGGCCGGCTTGACCGGACTTTTGGCCGGGCTTTTGGCCGTCGCCTTGGCGGGCTTGGCTGCGGCTGGTTTGGCTGCCGGCTTTTCAGCAACGGCCTTGCTTGCGGCTTTGGGCGCGGAAGCTTTGGCGGCGGGCCTGGATGCCGCCGGTGCTTTCACGGCAGCTTTCGGTGCTGCGGCAGGCTTGGCTGGCTTGGCGGCGCTCGCCGTCTTTGCAGGCTTGGAAGCTAGCGTTGGTTTGGCGACAGGCGCAGGCTCCTGCACTGTTGCCGGAAACACCGGCACTGCTGCCGGCATCGCTTCAGGACCGGCAACGCCGGGTATGGTGGTCGCGCCGTTTTTCAGCGGTTCGGCCGGATGGACTGCATCGGAAGCAGGTTCCGCCGCCGTGGAGGGCGTCGGCTTCATGGCGGCATCGAGACCAGCGCGCACATCCGATGCCGCCTTCTCGAACGGATTGAGCTGCTTCTTGATTTCCGCAGCCGGGTTGAGGCTGCGCAACTCATCGACAGACTTCTTGACGTCGTCGAGCTCGGCTTCTTTCAAAGCCTCGTTGAACTGCTTTTGGAAATCGCCCGCCATTGCGCGCAGCTTCGCCGTCGTCTTGCCGAACGTGCGCAGCATGCGCGGCAAATCCTTAGGCCCGACGACCACGATCATGACGACCGCGATCACCAGCATCTCGGTCCAGCCGATATCAAACATGACTATCCAACCTGACTAGCTGGGAAACGGCTCAGCTCTTGCTGGCCTTTTCCTTGGCTGCCTGGATGGTCTCGTCGGAGCGATGCTCCACGGTCCTGCCATCGACGGTCTTGACGCCTTCGTCGGCGTCCTCGTCAGACATACCCTTCTTGAAGCTCTTGATGCCCTTGGCCATGTCGCCCATCAGTTCCGGGATCTTGCCACGGCCGAACAGCAGCAGAACCACGACCAGCACGATGAGCCAGTGCCATATCGAAAACGAACCCATTGCAACTCTCTTTCGAACGATTTCCTGAGATTGATCTATGCGCTTTCGCGCTGCGTTTCAAACAGAAGTACGTCAGATTTTCGCAAGGAAAGCCAGATGTCACGTGCTTTTGCAGACAAAGCGCCGCAGCGTATGCGGGCGCGCACCGGCTTTTCGGCACCTGAGACGGCAAATTCCAGCAATTCCACGACGCCGAGGAACCGGCGCGACAGGATTCTTGCCTCTATTTCGCCTTCCGTTTCGCTGACGTCGAAGCCTGTCAGCCGCACCGCAACCGTTGCCTTGGCACCGGTTGCGAGGTCCGGCGACGGAATCTTGCCGACCGGCGTGTCCACCGCACCATTCGCAACCCGGCCATCGAAGACGTTCAGCTCGGAAAAGAACCCGGCCGCAAAAAGATTCGCAGGGCTGAGATAAAGTTCCTCGGCACGGCCGGATTGGACGAGACGGCCATCCCTCAGAAGCGCGATCCGGTCGGCCATGCGCATCGCTTCCTCTGCGTCATGCGTCACGACGATCGCGGTTGCACGGCTTTCGCGCAGGATCGCCAGCGTCTCGGCACGCACATTGTCCTTGAGGCGTGAATCGAGACCGGAAAACGGCTCGTCCATCAAAAGCACCGCAGGCCGCGGCGCCAGCGCGCGCGCCAGCGCCACGCGCTGCTGTTCGCCCCCAGACAAAACATGCGGATAGGAACCTGCATAATGCTCCAGCCCGACACGCGATAGCGCGATCAAGGCTTCGCGCCGTGCCTCCTCGCCCGAAAGCGCGGTCAGGCCAAAGCGGACATTGTCGAGGATGGTCAGGTGCGGAAACAGCGCGAAATCCTGAAAAACCAGGCCGATCGAACGCTTTTCCGGCGGCAAGAAGATCGACGGTCCCGCGATTTCGCGATCGTTGAGCAGAACGCGCCCGGTCGACTGGCTTTCGATGCCGGCAGCAATACGAAGCAGCGTCGTCTTGCCCGAGCCGGACGGTCCGAGCAGGCACAGAACTTCGCCCGGTTCGGCTGCGAGCGAAACGTCTCGCAGCGTCTCGGCTTCAGGCCCGAATGAATGGCAGATATTCTCGAAAGCAAGGCGCGCGGCAAAGGTGACGCCTGCGGTCACCCGGCTTGCGGTCTGCGCTTCCCCATTCTTCACTTAAAACACAATCCCTTGACCCACCCGGCTCCGGTCAATCATCTGTGACGCGAGGTGTCAACAGTCCGAGCTCTTCAAGGTCGATATCGGTCAGCGGATCCTCGTCCTCGGTCAGCAGATCAAGATCGGACGGCGGAAGCGGGACAGAGAAATTCGACGGCATCCGGGCCGAAAGCAGCCCTGCCCCCTTCAGCTCTTCCATACCCGGTAGATCGCGGATTTCCTCAAGTGCGAAATGGTCGAGGAATTTTTCGGTGGTTCCATAGGTAACCGGTCGGCCGGGTGTGCGACGACGGCCGCGCATCCGCACCCACTCCGTTTCCATCAGCGTGTCGAGCGTGCCTTTCGACGTCTCGACACCGCGAATGTCCTCGATCTCGGCTCGCGTCACCGGCTGGTGGTAGGCGATGATGGCGAGCACCTCGAGGGCGGCGCGCGACAGCTTCTTCTGCTGTATGGCGTCGCGATTCATCAGGAAGGCTAGGTCGCCCGCGGTTCTGAAAGCCCAGGCATCGCCCACGCGAACGAGATTGACCCCGCGCCGCGCATAGATTTTCTGCAGTTCAGCCATTGCGGCGCGAACGTCGATGCCTTCAGGCAGACGTGCCGTAAGCTGCTTTTCGGTCACCGGCTCGGAACTGGCAAAGACAATGGCCTCGGCCATACGCGCAGCCTCCGCCAGAATCAGGCGCTCCGCCGGATTGCGCTCAGTCTCGGCCTCTTCATCGACCGTGAACGGGATCACCGTCGCATTTGCGCTGTCACTCATGGCGCACCTTCGATTGCATTTTCGGCCGGCGCGCGGCTTCGCAGATAGAGCGGCGCGAAGGCATCCTGCTGCCGCATTTCTATATGGCCCTCGCGCACCAGTTCCAGCGTGGCGGCAAAAGAGCTGGCGATGGCCGTCGCCCGCTGCTCAGGGGTCGTCATGTAGGCGATGAGAAACTGATCGAGCGCCGTCCAGTCCTTGAATGATCCGACCAGACGGGTGAGGATGTCGCGCGCCTCCTTGAGTGACCAGACGCCGCGCTTGGCGATCCGCACATTGGTAATCGCCTGCCGTTGGCGCTGAATGGCATAAGCGGTCAACAGATCGTAGAGCGAGGCGGAATATTCGTTTCGCTTGTCGACGATCACCATTTCCGGCATGCCGCGCGCGAAGACGTCACGGCCAAGCCGGTTGCGATTGACCAGCCGCGAAGCCGCGTCCCGCATCGCTTCAAGGCGCTTGAGGCGAAATTGCAGAACGGCGGCAAGCTCCTCGCCGCTCTCGCCTTCATCGCCCGGCTGCTTGGGAATGAGCAGCTTGGATTTGAGGAAAGCGAGCCAGGCCGCCATGACAAGATAGTCGGCGGCAAGCTCCAGCCGGATGGCGCGGGCGCTGTCGATGAATTTCAGATACTGCTCGGCCAGCGCCAGGATCGAAATGCGTGAGAGATCGACCTTCTGGTTGCGCGCCAGATGCAAAAGGAGATCAAGCGGACCTTCGAAACCGGCGACGTCGACCTGCATCGCTGGTTCGCTGACGCCGCGTGAATCGTCGTTTTCCGCCCAGAGACGGTCCATCGGCGTGGCCTTCCCGGCCCCTTTCTCCAATGTCTCCGCCAATTCGGTGCCTTCTCTCCTTAAGACCGGCGGCTCCTATGCCACCGCTTCGAAATAATTTGCGAACTCGGCCCGTACCTGCGCCTCATCGGCTGCGTCGCGCTCACGAATGTAGCTTAGCGCACGATCGGCGCGTTCCAGAGACTTTCCTTCGAGCGCCGTGGTTCGTGAAGCTATACCCGTCATTTCCTCCATCACGCCATTGCAGTGAAGGACCAGATCGCATCCAGCCGCAAGGATCGAAGCGGCTTTGGACGGGAAATCCCCAGAAAGTGCCTTCATCGACGTGTCGTCACTGACCAGCAGGCCGTCAAAACCTATCTCACCGCGCACGATCTCCCGGATCACCTTCTCCGAAGTGGTCGCCGGTCCCGTCGGATCGATCGCCGAGTATACAACATGGGCGGTCATTGCGATCGGCAGATGACTTAGCGCCTTGAAGGGGGCGAAATCATGGGATCGCAATTCCTCGATCGGCGTGTCGACGGTCGGCAATTCGAAATGCGTATCCGAAAAAGCCCGTCCGTGCCCCGGAATATGCTTCATGACCGGCAATACGCCACCGGAAAGCAGCCCTTCGGCTGCGGCTTTTCCAAGGGCTGTCACGCTTTCCGGCTCCTTACCATAGGCGCGCGTGCCGATGACGTCGCTTGCGCCCTCGATCGGCACGTCCAGAACGGGCAGGCAATCCGCCGTTATGCCGAGACGCAGGAGATCGAAAGCGTGCAGCCGCGCCAGAAGCCAGGCCGCGCGCAGACCGGCGTCGCGATCACTCCTGTAGAGCGCGCCAAGGGATGCGCCGGCGGGATAGTTGGGAGCGATCGGCGGGCGCAGGCGCTGAACCCGGCCACCCTCCTGATCGATGAAGACCGGCGCTTGCGGGCGACCGATACTGTCGCGCATCGAAGCGACGAGATCGCGGATCTGTTCCGGCTCGCCGATGTTGCGGGCGAACAGGATGAAACCCCAGGGGCGTTCATCGCCGTAAAAGCGAATTTCATCAGAGTTAAGCGTTTTCCCGGCACAGCCGAGGATCATGGATTTTGATTCGGTCATGGCTCTCAGATTAGAGCAACATGGGCTTCGAGGGAATCCGTTCGGCTATAGGGCCGGCCACAACGCAAAACCGGCGCGAACATGTCGCGCCGGCTTGTTTCTTCAGAACTCGACCGTTGCCGGCAAATCCTACCTCGAGACGAAGCAGTTGCCACCGGCAGCCTTGTAGCTTTCGCAAAGCGAGATCGCTTCGTTGCGGCTCGGTGCAGGGACGCGAACGCGCCAGAACGTGCCCTTTCCGGCAATCTCGGCCTTGACGATGTTCGCCTGGTGGCCGTTGAGCACGCTGCCGTAGCGGCGCTGCAGGTCCTGATAGGATGACTGGGCGGCCGCTTCGCTCGGCTGAGAGGCGATCTGCATCGACCATGCGCCAGCCGCACCAGCGGCTGCGGGAGCAAGGGCGGCAACCTGGTCAGGCTTCACTTCGCCGACGACATCGACCGGCTGATCGGAAGGACGCGTCGGCGCTATCGCCACCGAATTCGGCGTGGCCGAGTTCTGCGGCCTGGCTGCGGCCTTCGGCGCGGCATTGGCTTCCACCGGTACGGGCTCATTGGCGTTGAGCGACGCGGCAGGTCTGGTCGCCGGCACCGATGCCGTGGTGGTCGCACCAACCGGATCGGTGACGCTCTCCGACGCCGTCGTTGCCGGGTCGATCGCCGGGGCAGCAGGAGCCGGGTCCTCACGTGCAACCAGCGTGCCGTCCGACTTCACGACCATCGTGCGCACCTTGCGCGGCGTGACTGCCGCCACCTCGGGGTTCTGGTCACCGCCGTTTTCCTGCATGATCTGCTGGATGCGATCCTCCGACTTGGCCATGGGAGCTGCGGCATCGCCATCAGCCTCGGACGCCATGTCCGTCTCGTCCAGCGCCGGTTCCGGATCCTGGGCAGCCATATCCATCGGCTCTTCGGCTGTCGTCACCAGCTTTTCCTGCGTCGGCGCTGCGCTGGAAGGCGTGCGCGAAACGGTGTCGTAGACCTTGTTGTCCTGATTGGGCACAACCGTGCCGCCCGGATTTTCCGGACGCACTTTGATCGGATCGACATCGGCCTTGACGAGCGCCGGCGCGCCGGATCCGACATTGCTGCCAGACAAGGCATAAGCGCCGATCGCGCCGATGACCGCTATACCCCCGACAACGGCGGCGATGAGCATTCCACGCCGCTGCGGACGCTCTCTCTCGCCAGCTGCGCCATAAGCGGCTGCCGTCATCTCTTCGTCAGCATCAGGATCGTAGTCGAAATCATCGAGATTGGGCTGCTGATACTGTCCCCGTCCCTGCGAACCCGAAAGAGCACCGGTGTCGAAGGCATGCTGGGTGGCAGCAGGCGCATAGGCGGTATGAGCGGCGGTTGCCCCAAGCGCACCCGCTACGGCGGCCCCGGCAACGGCTGCGGTCTGATAAGGATGCCCATGTGTCAGCGCATCCTCATCGATCTGGAACTCACGCTCGAACTCGGCAGCGAAGTCGTCTGTATCGCCGGCGGCCTGCTGCGGCTGTGCGGCAGGTGCGGGCTCCGGCGAATTCATGTCGTTGAGAAGGCTTGCGAACTCAGCATCGATGTCGTCATAAGCGGGTGCTGCCGGAACGTCTTCCTCGTAAACCAGCTCCGGAAGATCGAGATCATCGGCGAGCGCAACCGCCTGTTCCGGCACGTCGATCGTTTCGATGTCCGGAATGTCGTTATAGCTGGCGGCGGGTGCTGCGAAGTCTTCGTCGGCCGCTTCCTCATACTGCGCGACAACCGGCTGCGGTTCAGGCTCATGCCTGTTCCACGAGCTTACCGGTCCGGTCGGCGTGAATTGAGCCGTCAAGGCAGCCAGATCGGCATAAGGATCGTTAGCCTGGCTGGAAGCCGCGACTGCCGGCTCTTCGAGAGGCGCATGTTCGTCCTCATCCAGAGCGAGGTCGACATCTTCAATCGAATTGGCGAATGCGGCGTCGAAGGCCTCATCGTCGAATTCAAGATCGATATCCGCCTCGGCTTCCGCGACGGGCTCGGCCTCATAAACGGCTTCGTCGGCGGGAGCCGCATAGACCGGCTGACCGGTGCGGTAATTGCTGAGCGAGTAAGGCGTGGAAACGACCGGCTGCGGAGCTTCGACGTAAGGCGTCTCGGCAAGCATGTCCTCGTCAGCGAGTTCCAGCTCGATTTCTTCATCAGCGTCCTGCGCCGCGACGGCATAGGTAGGTTCGTCTGCAGCGGCATAGGCCGGCTCTTCAGCAACGGCATAGACAGGCTCGTCGGCGACAGCTTCTACGACCGGAGCTTCCTCTGCATGATGCGCCGAAACGTTGCCGAGAAGCGCATTCAGCTCGTCCTCAAGGCTCGGGCCGTTCTCGTCCACGATCGCAACCGGCTCTTCCGGCTGCAGGGCGATTTCGAGTTCCCTATCGAGTTCCGGGTCGATCGAACCGTGACCGGACGACTTCAGCGGCACGGCGGTGAAGTCCATGTCGACTTCAGCCAGGGCGGCGTCAAAATCATCGGCGAAAGCCTCTTCCGAAGCGGCTACGGCCACAGGCAGAGCGTATTCTTCCGTCGCCGCGGCTTCGTAGGCAGGTTCAGCCTCGTCTTCATAGGCAGCATAATTGCCGGTGTCATCGGCCGATGACCACTCGCCATTCTGCGGCTGATCGTCTTCGAAAGAAGCCGCTACCGCATGATCGAAAGGATCAGCGGCGACTGGTTCTTCGGCGGCAACCTCCGCTGGAGTGAATGTGGCCGGAGCATATTCGGCTACTGGTTCGTATTCGGCTGCGGGCTCGTATTCACCTGCAGATTCATAGTCGACAACGGGCTGCCGATCAGCTGCCGGCTCATATTCGGCAACCGGGACGGACTGATATTCAGGTGACGCTGCCTCTTCAACGGCGACTTCCGCGTGAGACCACTCGCCATCCAGCGACAGCTCGTCTTCCAACTCAGCTGCGACGGCGTCGTCGAAGTTACCGACCTCAGGAGCCAGAGCCTCCAGGGGAGCAGCTTCGAAGGCAACCGTCGGCTCATATTCCGGCTGGGCGGCAAAGGCAGGTTCGCCCTCCAAAGCCTGAGGCTCCAGAGCTTCGAACTCAGCGATGTCCATCTCTTCGGACGCAACCTCGGGCTCGTAGGCCGCCGGGGCGTCCGGCTGATAGGCCGTTTCCGTGCGATAGGCCGGCTGGAAAGCGTGCACATTGTCGTGCACGGGCTCTTCCTGGACGAACTCGCCCATCAGTTCCTTTTCCAGATCGATGCCGAAATCGTCCGCCTCGACACTTGCGACCGAAGAAGGCGCTGCCGCCGGCTCCTGCTGGACCGGTTGACGCGGGTCAAATCCCATGATCCGGGTCAGTTCGGCGAACGGATCATCGTTCGACAACTGGTCCCGATCGGCGATTTTAAGCTGGGTTCTGTCTACCATACTCTTTCCCGATACTCGCACTATTCGGACGCAATGGGCGTCACGTAAGGTTGGGCCTTACCAGCGCAATGTGGGCAAATGGTGACAGGTTTTCCCGCAAAACCTAGCGCATTTCGGTGGGCGCTTCAGCCCCGATCAACGCCAGGCCGGACGTCAAAACGTCCGCGACAGCCTGCACCAGCCCAAGTCTGGCATACGTCAATTGTCGGTCGTTAACCTTAACAAAACGTAAGTCCGGATTTTCAGTACCCTTGTTCCAGTGTCCGTGGAAGCTGGAAGCCAAATCATACAAGTAAAATGCCAGTCTATGCGGCTCATGCGCAAGTGCTGCCGACTCAACAAGCCGGGGATATTCGGCAAGCTTTCTGATCAATCCGATCTCGCTTTCGTCGGTCAGCCGTGCGACCGATTCGGCAAGCGAGGCCCGGTCGAATACGCCCTCGCCCAGCTGTTCCTTTGCTTGCCGGAATACCGAGTGGCACCGTGCCGAAGCATACTGAACGTAGAAGACCGGATTGTCCTTGGACTGCTCCGTCACCTTGGCGAAGTCGAAATCGAGCGGCGCATCGCTCTTGCGATAGAGCATCATGAAACGGATCGGGTCGCGCCCGACCTCCTCCACCACTTCGCGTAGCGTGATGAAGTCGCCGGAGCGCTTCGACATGCGCACCGGCTCGCCGTCGCGGTAGAGCTTGACGAGTTGGCACAAGAGTACGGTCAGGCTCAGCGCGCCGCCCGAAAGCGCCCGGGCCAAGGCTTCCAGCCGCTTGACGTAACCGCCATGGTCGGCGCCAAGAATGAAGATCGTCTCGTTGAAGCCGCGATCCAGCTTGTCCTTGAGGTAAGCGACGTCGGCAGCGAAATAGGTGAAGGCGCCGTCCGACTTGACCAGCGGGCGATCGATATCGTCACCAACCTCGGTCGAACGGAACAGGGTCTGCTCGCGATCTTCCCAATCCTCGGGCTTCTGGCCCTTCGGCGGCGGCAGCGTGCCCTTGTAGACATGCCCTTTCAGCTTCAGGTCGGTGATGGCGGAACGTATGGCGGCGGCATTGTTAGCGTGCAGCGTGCGCTCGGAGAAGAACACCTCGTGATGCACGTTCAGCAGCGCCAGATCCTCGCGGATCATCACCATCATCGCATCGATCGTGCGGTCCTTGATGAGTGCGAGCGCCTCATCCTCAGGCTTCTGAAGCAGATCGCGTCCGAATTCCTTCGCCAGAGCCTGCCCCACCGGCACCAGATAATCGCCGGGATAAAGCCCGGCCGGGATTTCCCCGACCTCGTCGCCCAAGGCCTCGCGGTAGCGCAGCATGGCCGAGCGCGCGAGCACGTCGATCTGCGCGCCGGCATCGTTGATGTAGTATTCCTTGGTCACGTCATAACCGGCGAAGCCGAGCAGATTGGCCAGCGCATCGCCCACCACCGCGCCGCGGCAGTGACCGACATGCATGGGGCCGGTCGGGTTGGCCGAGACATATTCGACATTGACCTTGATGCCCCTGCCGACTGTCGAGCGGCCATAATCGGCGCCGACGCCAAGCAGGCTGGTCAGGTGCGCCTGCCAGAAACCGTCCGTCAGCCGCAGATTGACGAAGCCGGGACCGGCAACATCAACAGCAGCTATATCCTTGTCGCTACGCAGGGCCTCGCTGATCTTTTCGGCCAGAGCGCGCGGGTTCTGACCGGTCGGCTTGGCCAGAACCATCGCCGCATTGGTCGCCAGATCGCCATGGGTGGCGTCGCGCGGCGGCTCGACGGCGATGCGCGAAAGATCGACCGGCTGGCCGTCTTTGTCTTTAAGATCAAGCGCTTCAACGATCTTTATGATCCGCTCGTTGAAATCGGCGAAGATATTCATGGATTGCTACTCTGGAAAATCGGCACTTTATGCCGGCTCAATGCCGGAAAACCGGTTCCGCCTAGCCCAAATCGGGCGTGCGGTCAAACAGGCGGCGGTGTTCCTTGATCGCATAAGTGTCGGTCATGCCGGCCAGGAAATCGGCGACATGACGCGCTTTCACGCGCTCGGCAGCACGGTCGAGCCCCTCGCGCCAGCCGTCCGGCATGGCGCGCGGATCGGCAAAATAGGCGTCGAACAGATCGCGCACGATCTGGTCCGCGCCTTCGCGCACCCGCATCACCTCCTTGTGGCGGTAGATGTTCTTGTAGAGAAACGCCTTGAGCTGTTTTTCAGCCGGAACCATCTCGTCAGAAAAGGTAGCGATGGCCGACTGCGCGGCATGGATATCGCCGACGCTTTGCGGCTTGAGATCAGCCAACCGCGCGGAAGCCGTCCTGATCACGTCCTCGACCATGATGGTTATCTGCCGCCGCATCAGTTCATGCCCGGTGCGGGCAGGATCGAGCGCCGGGTAGCGCTCGCGCACGCCTTTCAGGATCGACGCCGGCAGAGGCACCTCCTCCAGCATGTCGAGCGTCAGCAGCCCTGCCCGCAGGCCGTCGTCGATGTCGTGGGTGTTGTAGGCAATGTCGTCGGCGATCGCTGCGCATTGCGCCTCGAGGCTGGCAAACTTGTCGAGTTCGAGGTCGTGAAGCTCGGAATAATCGAGGATGGCCTGCGGCACCGCGCCTTTGAGGCCCTTGCCCTTGGCGTCGACCAGCGGGCCATTGTGCTTGACCAGCCCCTCCAGCGTTTCCCAGGTCAGGTTCAGCCCGTCGAACTCGGCGTAGCGCCTTTCCAGCCGCGTCACCACGCGCAGCGACTGGGCGTTGTGGTCGAAGCCGCCCCACGCCACCATCTTCTCGTTCAGCGCGTCCTCGCCGGTGTGGCCGAAGGGCGTGTGGCCGAAATCGTGGACCAGCGCCACCGCCTCGGCCAGATCCTCGTCGCAGCGCAGCGCCCGCGCCAGCGCGCGCGCAATCTGGGCCACCTCGATGGTGTGGGTCAGCCGCGTGCGGTAGTGATCGCCCTCATGGGCGATGAAGACCTGCGTCTTGTGCTTGAGGCGGCGAAATGCGGTCGAGTGGATGATGCGGTCGCGGTCGCGCTGGAACGGCGTGCGCGTCGGGCTTTCGACCTCATCGAAAAACCGACCGCGCGAAAGCGCCGGATCGCAGGCATAGGCAGCGCGCGGCCGGTAGCCGAAGCCGATGTCGCCGAGTTCATTCGCCATGCTGAACTGCCGCCGCTGGTTGACTTGCCCCTTCGCGCTTCATACCTATGGTAACAACGCGAATGCAAGGTGACGCCAATGGGCGCAGATGCCAAGACTGCCATGAAGGGTGTAGACGTTTCCGAGGCCGCTGCGAAGCGGATCGCGAAGATCGTCGCCGGCGAACCCGGCAAGATTGCCCTGCGCGTTTCCGTCGAAGGCGGCGGTTGCTCGGGCTTCTCCTACAAATTCGACTTGGTCGATTCCAGGAACGACGACGATATCGCCATCGAGCGTGACGGCGCGACAGTGCTGATCGACGACCTGTCGCTCGTTTATATGGGCGGCTCGGTGATCGATTTCGTCGATGACCTGATGGGCCAGTCGTTCCAGATCCGGAACCCGAATGCCGTGGCATCCTGCGGCTGCGGCACCAGTTTTTCCATTTGAGCCATGCCCGGGCCGGTTACGAGCCCGACCACCTTCCGTCAGGTAGCGCTGGCTGCCGGCCGTGATCTCGATGCTACCCTTGCCTTCTGGCGAAACGTGCTGGGACTTGAAACCTACGCCCGCTTCGACCCGCCCGGCATCGCTTTCATCGTCGTCGGCGGCGTCCGATTGTTTTTCACAGATGGCACGCCGCAAGCCACCGTCTATCTCGACATGACCGGCATCGATGCCTTTTGCGAGAATGCGGCCGCGAGCGGCGTTCCGATCAGTTTTCGCCCTACCCTCGTCCATATCGACACCGCCGGACAGTTCGGTCCGGCGGGGGAAAGCGAATGGATGGCCTTCCTTAAAGACCCGGCAGGCAATACGATCGGCCTCGTCGAACGCCGCCCGGCTTGAACGCTTCGATTCGAGGAAACCATGAAAATCGTCACCTGGAACATCAACGGCATCAAGGCGCGCATCGGCAATCTGCTGGTCTGGCTGAAGGACAGCAATCCCGACATCGTCTGCCTGCAGGAGATAAAATCGGTCGACGACCAGTTTCCGCGTTCCGAGATCGAGGCGCTTGGCTATCACGTCGAAACGCACGGCCAAAAGGGCTTCAACGGCGTTGCAATCCTGTCCAAGCTGCGTTTCGATGAGGTCAATCGCGGCCTGCCGGGTGACGATAGCGACGAGCAGGCCCGTTTCATCGAAGGCGTGTTCTCGACCGACAAGGGCGTGCTGCGGGTCGTCTCGCTCTACCTGCCCAACGGCAATCCGATCGACACCGAGAAATTCCCCTACAAGCTGTCATGGATGGCGCGGCTGGAAAAATGGGCGGGTGAGCGCCTGCTGCTAGAGGAGCCGCTGCTTCTGTGCGGCGACTACAACGTCATCCCCGAGCCGATCGATGCGCGCAATCCCGAAGCGTGGCTCGGCGATGCGCTGTTCCAGCCCGAGACCCGGCAAGCCTTCCGGCGGCTCCTGAACCTCGGCTTCACCGAGGCAACCCGCGCCGTGACCGACGCGCCCGACACCTACACCTTCTGGGACTATCAGGCCGGCGCCTGGCAGAAAAACAACGGCATCCGCATCGACTTCCTGCTGATGTCGCCGGAGGCGTCCAACCGCTTCTCTTCCGCATCGATCGAAAAGCATGTGCGGGCATGGGAAAAGCCGTCTGACCATGTGCCGGTGGCGGCAGAACTGGCGCTTCAGCCAGCCTGACCATTCCCTTTATGGCGTTGGGTTTCGGCAAGTGATAACATGCAGAAATGCAGTTGGCTCGATCCTGCCTGCTTTCAGCCGCGATGCTCGCTTCATCGCTGACTATGGCTTTGGCTGATTGCCAGTGCCTCGCCAACGGCAAGGTCTATCATCATGGCGAACTGGCCTGCCTGAAATTGCCCAACGGCAATCAGCTGGCGCGTTGCGACATGGTTCTCAACAATTCGGCCTGGAAGAAGGTCTCGGACGGCTGCCCGCAAGCGGAGCTTCTTTCGAGGCCTGCGGGACCGTCTTCAGAGCCGCCGCCGGAGAGTTTCGGCGAGCATAGCGCGCCACGTCTGGTGCTGCCGACAGCATTTACCGACGCGAACGGTTAGCCCGCGTCACTGCTGCCCGGTGTCGCCCTTGGTCAGAATATCTTCCGCAAGCGCGATCGCCGTACGCCGGTCGGACTCAGGTGCGAGCGCGAACGCCTCTTCCTGCATGCCGCGAATCCACGGCTGATCGGCGGGGGCTGCGCGTTGGAGCGCCGCCGTCATCATAGCGAGCCCGCGCACCACCTTGCCCGACTGGAACAGCAAATTGCCGAGCGTCGCCTGTGCGCCGGCATGGCCCTTTTCGGCCGCAAGCTGGAACCAGCGCCCGGCCTGACGCACGCTCGCCTTCACGCCGCCCTCGCCCTTCAGGAACATCTTGCCCATTTCGAACTGGGCGTTGGGATTGCGATAGTTGGCGGCGGCGCGCATGAAATATTCCTGCGCGGCGACCTTGTTGGCCTTTATCGGGCTGCCAGGGATGCCTTTCTGCAGGTAGTTTCCGAGTGCGACCAGCGCATCCGAAACATAGCTCTCGTCGGGGCTGCCAGGCTCGACATCCTGCTCAGCGATCTCGCTGAAGAACTTGAAGGCCTCGAAATCGTTGCGATCGACGCCGTCACCCTCGGCATACATGCGTGCAAGCTTCCAGCTGGCGCCGATCTGGCCGTTTTCAGCGGCATAGCGATAGGCCTCGACGGCCTGATCCTTGTGGCCGCTCTTGTAGGCCGAGAAGCCGAACTGGAACACCGCCCAAGGGCTGGACTGGGCTTTCACCGCACCATTGTCGTCGAAAACCTTGTCGTCGAACGCCATCGCCCCCCCGGCAGTGCCGAAGGTCGTTGCGGCCACGATGGCCGACAGGATGGTTGTTCTCACGACGTCAGATGTCAGCATAGCAGTGTGTTTCTTTCGCGCCGCCCGGATGGGTCACGGCGCCATAGCGAGCCGAGCCTACCGTTTGCGCATATTTCCAGATCGCGCCGGACTGATAGTCGGTCCGGCGCGGTTTCCATTTCTTTGCCCGGGCCGCAAGTTCCTCTTGCGATAGCGCCACATCGAGACTGCCGTTCACGGCATCGATGGTGATGATGTCGCCATCCCTTAGAAGACCGATGGGACCTCCGATTGCAGCCTCCGGGCCAACATGGCCGATGCAGAAGCCGCGCGTCGCGCCCGAAAAGCGCCCATCGGTAATCAGGGCAACCTTGCCGCCCATGCCTTGTCCATAAAGCGCGGCTGTCGTCGACAGCATCTCGCGCATACCGGGTCCGCCTTTCGGGCCCTCATAGCGGATGACGAGAACCTCGCCTTCCTTGTAGCTGCGATGGGTCACGGCCTCGAAACATTCTTCTTCCGAGTCGAAGCACCGCGCCGGACCGGAGAATTTCAGCTCCGACATGCCCGCCACCTTCACGATCGCGCCTTCGGGAGCCAGATTGCCCTTCAGGCCGACAACCCCGCCAGTCACCGTGATCGGCTTGTTGGCCGGATGAACCACGTCCTGACTGTCGTTCCAGGCAACATGCTCCATATTTTCGGCCAAAGTGCGGCCAGTCACGGTCATGCAATCGCCATGCAGATAACCGTGGTCGAGCATCGTTTTCATCAGCAGCGGAATGCCGCCGGCCTCGAACATGTCCTTGGCGACATATTTTCCGCCGGGCTTCAGATCGGCGATATAGGGCGTCTTCCTGAAAATCTCGGCGACGTCGAACAGGTCGAACTCGATGCCGGCCTCATGCGCGATCGCTGGCAGATGCAGCGCGCCATTGGTCGAACCGCCGGTAGCCGAAACGACCGCCGCCGCATTTTCCAGCGCCTTGCGCGTGACGATGTCGCGCGGGCGGATGTTCTTGGCGATCAGTTCCATGACCTTTTCGCCCGAGGCGAAGTTGAAACGATCGCGCATTTCATAGGGCGCCGGCGCGCCGCACGAATACGGCAACGCGAGCCCGATCGCCTCGGCCACCGTTGCCATGGTGTTGGCGGTGAACTGTGCCCCGCAGGAGCCGGCAGACGGGCACGCCGCCTGCTCGACTTCCAGAAGATCGGCATCCGAGATCGCGCCGACCGAATGCTGGCCGACCGCCTCGAACACGTCCTGAACGGTGATCTGCCTGCCGCGATAGCTGCCGGGGAGAATAGAACCGCCGTAGATGAAGACCGACGGCACATTGAGCCGTACCATCGCCATCATCATGCCGGGCAGCGACTTGTCACAGCCGGCAAGGCCGACAAGCGCGTCATAGCAATGGCCGCGCATGGTGAGTTCGACGCTGTCGGCAATGACATCGCGCGAGACGAGCGAGGCCTTCATGCCCTGATGGCCCATGGCGATGCCGTCGGTGACGGTGATGGTGCAGAATTCGCGCGGCGTGCCGTTGGCAGCCGCGACGCCCTTCTTGACCACCTGCGCCTGGCGCATCAGCGAAATGTTGCAGGGAGCAGCCTCGTTCCAGCAGCTTGCGACGCCGACCAGGGGCTGCGCGATCTCGGCCTGCGAAAGGCCCATCGCATAGAGATATGACCGATGCGGCGCACGCGCCGGCCCTTCGGTCACATAGCGACTTGGCAGTTTCGCTTTCGAGATTGCCTTTGCGTCCATTCCTGTCCTTGCCGCCCCATCGCGGTTTCTCCGCGCAGCTTCTAATATGCGCCCGAAGACCTTTCTGAGGTGCTCCGGGTTTATGGCGGGAACTAGGCGAATTGTGCCCGGCCCGTTGTAGCCCAATGCTTCACAAGAGAGTGTTGCAGAAACATCACAAACGGTATGACGATGTTAACCATGCCGCAGGCCCCACAAGCATCAAAAAGCCGGCAGAGCTTCGCACCCGCCGGCTTAAGAATTTTCTCCACCTGAAACAAAAAAGCCGGACTTTCGCCCGGCTTTTTCGATCATTGTTTCCAATGAGTTACCATTTGACCTTCAACGAGGCCGAGATGGCGCTGACAAGATCATTGTCGAAGTCGTAAGTGACCTCTTCGCCATAATTGATGCCATTCCTGGTTTCAGGGCCGACGGAGCCACTCGTCAGGATGCCGAGAGCGCCAGCGAGACGAAGCTCGACGTTCTGGGTCGGGGTGTAGGAAACGCCACCACCGAAGGTCCAGGTGTCGGTCTGGGCGCTGAGGCCAGTCGTGGTTCCACGATCCCAGGTAATGCTACCCGCTGCACTCCACTGATCGTTGAACTTGTGGCCAATGCCGCCTGAAACCGTCCAGCCGTCGCGATACAGGAGATCAAGCGAGGTCGCCACAAATGGGCTGCCTGGGAAGCAAAGCGAAGAACTGACCCCAACAGGGCAGAGATCAACTGTTTGCAAGCGGCTCCAGTTGACCCATTTCACGGAGCCGAAAGCCAGCCAGTCCGGTGCTATGCCCGACTGAACCTTGAATTCAACCGATTCCGGCATCGTTGCTGAGCCGTATATATCCGTCACACGACCAAGAAGCCGGTTGTCCGGAATGATAAAACCGGGAATCTGCGTCAGATCCAGTGTTCCTGAGAGTCCGTCCAGCTTTACTGCCGAGTTGTAGACCAAGCTTGCACGGAACGCGATCTCCTGAATTTCGTAAGCCGCACCGATGCGCCAGCCAACGCCGCTATCCTCGAGATCGAGACGGCCGATGCCATTGCCGAAAGCGTTGGTGCCAGTGAGAGTGGGAACGGGAGCTACCAAGCGTTCCTTGAAGCCGCTGACTTCCTGATAGAACACGCCGCCAAGCACGCGGAACTGCCCCTTCCCTGCGTCCATCTTGTAGGAACAGGTCGCGGCGTAGTTATCGCTCTTGATCTTGGTTTCGATGTTGTCGTTGGCGCCCATCCAGTTGGCACCGGGGTTGGAATGCGCCCCCCAAGGCTGCGAGTAATCAACCATACAGTCAACGGCATCGCCGATGCCAGCCTTGAAGCCGATGCGCGGCACCCAATAGTCTTCAGTTTCACGGACACCGTTCGTCGCACCGCCGCCGATACCGTTGGACCCGATACCGTTGGCAGGGTTGATGTCGCGAACATTGTTGAGCTTGCGATCCGGCATTACGTAGGTGCCGGAAACCTCGCCGGTAAACTGCGAACTATCGAAGAGCAGGTCGATGTTGTAGCCCCCGCGCTCGAGGCCGCCAGCGCTCGCCGATCCTACGATCGCGAGCATCAAAGAGCCGGCACCGAGGACCGATTTAAGAAGCGCTTTTTTCATCAGGTATTCCCTCCCCAAGAAGTACGTGAAACAAGCTAGAACTATTTCCCGCAGCGGGTGCAACCACGTTTTTACGCATGAACCTTTCGAGGGAGGTTAAGGCTTACGTAAAAGGAAGGTGACCCTCCACAAAAAGGCTTAAAACGGCCTCGTTCTGTGGGAATTTTTTCACAAAATATGGTCGAAACCAGCCGAAAAGGCTCGAAATTGATGGTTTTCGACGGCATATCGCCAAATTGTTACATTATGGCAACAAGGGGGCAAAAAGTGGCGAAGATGTGGAACGGTGACCCTGCGTTATGCCCCATTCCGGGGCAGATGCCGCCTGAGGCGGCATCCAGGAATCAGCCTTCGAACTGCCCTTACCCAGCGTCACGAACGCGCGCCAAAGCGACGTTCAACTTCTCCTGCGCCTCCTGAAATTCGACCAGTTTTTCACGCTCGGCCGCCACCACTTCGGCAGCCGCATTGGCGACGAATTTCTCGTTGGCGAGCTTCTTGTGGATGCGCGCGACCTCCTCGGTCACCTTGGCCAGTTCCTTCTGCAGGCGGGCGGCTTCGGCTTCGAGATTGATCAGGCTGCCGAGCGGCAGGCAGGCGGTGGCCTCGCCGATGACGATCTGGGCCGAACCCTTGGGTGCGGTCTCCTCATGGCTGATCGCCCCGACGCGCGCCAGGCGCTTGATCGCCGAATCGTGGCGCTCCAGCCTCACCTTCGTCGTGCCGTTGGCGCCGACGATCACCAGCGGCGCGATCGCCGCCGGCGGCACGTTCATTTCGGAGCGCACCGAACGAATGCCCGAGACGAGATCGACCAGCCAGTTGGTCTCGGCCGCGGCCTCAGCGTCCTCGAATTCCGGCGACGGCCATGCGGCCAGGCACAGAAGCGTCGGCCGCTCCTGCCCCTCGCCCGCCGTGTGAGCCCAGAGCTCTTCCGTCATGAACGGCATGAACGGGTGCAGCAGCTTGTAGATCTCGTCGAGCACGAAGGCAGCGACCGCGCGGCTCTCAGTCTTGGCCGCCTCGTCCTCGCCCATGAAGACGGGTTTCAGGAGTTCCAGATACCAGTCGCAGAACAGGTTCCAGACGAATTTGTAGGCCGCGCCTGCGGCTTCGTTGAAGCGATAGGAGGCGATGCCGTCGGTGACCTCGCGGGTGGCGCGCGAAAGCTCGGTGAGTATCCAGCGGTTGACGGTGAGCTTTGCGTCCTGCAGCCAGAATTCGTCGTTGCGGGCAACGCCGTTCATTTCGGCAAAGCGTGTGGCGTTCCACAGCTTGGTGCCGAAATTGCGGTAGCCGGCGATGCGGGCCGGATCGAGCTTCACGTCCCTGCCCTGCGCCGCCATGATGGTCAGCGTGAAGCGCAGCG
>VFQQ010002087.1_pt1 | contig 24243 bp, 36 predicted proteins | sample 3512341 | NCBI WGS metagenome assembly VFQQ01 (sample SAMN10412373, study PRJNA504923) | tailings metagenome | isolation source: Relicate 2 Philex TSF1 revegetated site | place: Philippines: Tuba, Benguet | collected 2017-08-29 | reverse complement strand
GAAGGATTGGAAGGAGTTGGGTTTGATGCGGAGCACTCGCCTTGGCCTCATGCGCTTGCCCTCACACCAGGCAGCCGGACGGGTGCGTGTGGCCCCCCCAGCTGGGCAGCAGCGCGCACTATACACAGGCAGGGGCCAGCTGCACAGCCGCATATGCGCAAGCAGCTGTTGCATCCCTACACAGTGGGCGTGCCGCATGCCCTTGCATGGCGCACCTCGGACAGGCGCTCCGGATGGTCGCGCTGCCATGTCGTGAGGTGCATGGCGCAGCCGGCGGGCCAGCGCTCCTTGAACAGATTCTGTAGGTGGAATTCCACCCCGCACATGGAGAAGCCCTCCACAAACAGGGCGCCCTGCACGTGACCACGCCATTGGATGCAAGCAGTTGACACACCGCACGCAAGAGGTGCATTGAACGGAAGCGACCAGCAGCAATGGCGGCGGCAGCGGCGGACAGAGCACCTGCTGAGTGTGCAATCTGGCTTGGGCCCGATTTGATTGCCACATAAGCGCCAAAGCCTCACCTCTAGCCCTGCAGCGCCGGGCTTCACACGCTGCACCACTCCACGCTGCTCTTAGTCAGGCTCCTCTAGGCCGGAGCTGAAGAAGCCTCCCGGTCCGATGGTGATGGACATGGAAATTGGCTAGTAGCAGCGGCTGATGGCGGCTGCAATGCCCTGCATGAGCTTCAGGGTGAAAAATAATAGTTCAAGGCAGCCAACGTCGGCGGCGGCGGTGGCAGCAGTGGCGGCGGCCGGGATGCACCCACTGATGCGTGCCGGTTGGCGCGTGCGCACCTCTGATGCGCTTGCTGGAGTCTTCCACAGCGCCTGAAAGGAGGGTGGGGCCAGCAGTGCAGCCGTGTGCGCGCCCCAAAGTGCTGCAGGCCCACAGAGCGGCTGTGGGGCGCCTTGGCGGCCTGCAATTGGTTGTTTATGCGCTTATCAGCCGATCAAGAACCCTTGTCTTCCGATCGCTGCACCCGGTCGCTCACAATGCAGCCCTGCTGTGCCGGCGCTGCCTGATTTTGGCGCTTGTTGCCTCCCTGGTCCCCTCTCACACAGCGCAACTGATCATCGAACTGATCCATCATCAACTGCCGCTTCCAGCGCCGGGTTTGGGCTAGGCTAGACGCCACAGCGCTTCCTCGCCTCCCTGGCCCCTTGGTACGCACTGCACGGCTCACTGGCGCGTGCTGGAGTAGGTCCGTGGCCTCGACACAGCTCCTGCTGAGCGCGTCCCTTCACCGCCGCCACTCTCCGCAGGCCGCCGCCGCCGCCGCGATCGCCGCCTCTGCCTGCTGCCCACCTTGGCGCCATGGCGGCTGCACAGCAGGCCGGGGGCATGCCTCAGGCCCTAGCCCTTCTACATGCCATCGTGAAGCAGGACATGCCGGCGGTGTAGGCTGCGCTGGCTGGCGGCTGCGAGCTAACTTGGAAGGGCATCTCCGCCCTGCACATGTGTGCCTTCTGCAACTGGGCTGACCCCATCCTGCTGCTGCTGGGCCGAGGTGGGTGGGTGCGAGCATCGCAGCTTGGTGGGACGCCCCAGCATGCTTGTCAATGTGCGTGCCAGCTGGTGAGGCGACTAGCAACTCCTTGTCGAGCACCAACCCTGCTGGTTGCACTTACCCCGACGCCCATCCTGTTTTGATGCAGGCGCACACCTGGATGCAGCTTTGGGCGCTGGAGAGCCGGCCTACTGGAGCGCAGACACCCTTGTGGGGCGGCTGCAGGGCGCGGGCGCTCCTGAACACCTGTGCACTGCAGCGGCAGCGCCGCAGTGCAGGGCGCTGCTGCCGCTTGCCGTGTGCTGCGGCTCGGAAGTGGTGGTTGCGGCGCTCGTGGCAGCCGGCGCTGCGGAGCAGCAGGCGGGTGCAGCCTTCCAACAGCTGGAATCGTTGGCCAAGCGGCAGGCAGGGGCGCTGCAGCCAGATGCGGCGGCCACTGCAGTACCGGCGGTTGTGCAGCACTGTGCCGCGGCCCTGCTCGCCGCTGGAAAGGCGGACATCCAGGCGCATGCGGTGGCAGTGCGGCTCGCATTCCCGCACAACAAACCACCGCAGCCCGGTGCCGCAGCAGACGGCAGCAGCACCCCACCCTGCCCCTGGCTGCTGCAGCAGCTGCTGCAGCGCCACCAGGTAGGCCAGTTGCCGGTGGCGGCAGCGGCAGTGGGCGCCGTCTGCGAAGCACTGGTCCAATGCGCCCAGCAGTGCACAAAGCAGGATTCACAAGAGCGCCGCAAGCTGGGCTCTTCGCTGGCGGCCTGGCTGCGTCTCCCTGCAGCTGGTGAGCTGGCGGGGAGCAAACTCGCGGCTCTTCTGGAGCAGGCGTGCCAAGCGGGCCTGACCAAAGGACTGCCCGCGCTGCTGGCGCTGGCAGCAGTGCAGGCAGAGCTGCGGGCAGAGGCCCAGGCCCCGCTTGTGGTGGTTGGGCCCCCTGGCGGCGCCGACTGCCCCGCTGCACTCGTGTGTGCCGCGACCTTTAGCGGCAGTGCGACAGTCCTGGACTCAGTGCTGGCAGCGGGCGGTGCAGTGACGCTCAACACTATCCACCAAGCGGTGGCAGCAGCGGCGTGTAGCGAGCGCTCACAGAAGCGCTCGCTGCGCGCGCTGCAGCAGCTGCTGCGCCGTGGCCGCCCGCCCGTACCGACCGATGTTGCGGCGTTGGGGTCCCTCCCTGGCGGGGCCAGACTTACAGAGCTGTGCTACCGGCTCTGCCCCATCTACAACCTGCTGTTCATGGTCTCCTGCCACATGGATGGGGTGCGCACGTGGGGCGCTGTGGGGCTGCCCCAAAGGGTTGTGCCCAGCCAGGGGTCCGGCTTGTGGGGCTCGCCTGTGCGCCGCTGCGACTGAGAGCGGGCAGCAGCCACGAAGTGTTGCTGGTGGCCAGCTGCGCTGCGCTGTGCGTGGCTTTGTTGCTGCGACCAGCGCTTCCAATGCGCAGCCGCTGTGCCCCGCCCATGCTAACCCTGCTGCAGCTTGTGCAAGACTTGATCGAGGATGCCGACACTCATTGCGAGGCGCCCGATGAGACGGAGCTGCATGCCCTGCACAAGCGAGCGCTGGCTGTGATGGATGCCCTGGCAGATGCAGGTGGGTGGGTGGGCGGGCGGGCTGGAGGGCGGGGCGGCGCCCGGCCCGCTGCGGTTGTGGCGCCATGCATGCTGTGCGGTCGCTGCTACGCACGAGGCGGAGGTGGCGCCAGGCATGCTTTGGTGTGCACAACAGGATGAAATATGAACGCCACTGCTGCTCCGCTTGCGTGTGTGTGGGTTTCAAACTCCACTAGCGTAAGAGGCAGCGGTGCATTGTGCAGGCGCGCTGCGCTGGCGTGCAGCCAACCATCTGTACCTGCGCCTCCACCTCCCCTGCTCCTTTAGTGCAGGCCACCGCCCCTCCACACTCACCAACTTCCTCTCCCTCTTCACCGGTCCTTCCCTGCCGGCTACCGCCCCTCCACTTTTACCAACTGCCCTCACCGAGGGCCGCCTCTCACCCCGTCGCAAGAGGGCGAGCAGCCAGTGGTGCCGCAAACCTTCTACCCAGCAGACAATGCGAGCATGGCAGCCGGCTGGGAGCTGCACGCGAGCGGCAGGTGTGGACAGTGGGGTGGGGACGGAGGGCGTGCCACAACACAACAACTGGGGCTGGAGGGCATGCTCAGGAATGGGTGGGGGCATGCCTCAAGCGCCACCCCTGGGAAGGCCACTGCCCCTCAGCTGCTCCCTTTCCCCCCAAACCAAAGGGCTTAGCATTTATGACTGCCTCTCTTCACTTTGAACTGCTGGCTGCCGCATTCCTGCCCGGCTGGTCGCGGGTGGCTGTGGCAGGCTGCACAGCGGCTGCCGTGGAGCCCTGAGGCCCACGCCACTTTCCCGCCCGCATTCAAGGAGGCAGCACGGCCGCTGCTGCTGGTAGCACACCGGGGCAGCACACTGGCCGCTGGTAGCGCCGGCAGCGCAGCTGGTGACGGCGCCCTGCACCTGGGGCGCTTGCCTGGAGAGCTGCTGCACGGCATCCTTGCTCGCGCCGTGTACCCGCTGTCGGAGTGGGGGCCACAAATGCAGGGTGGCAGGCGCCTGGCGGACCTGCAGTCGTGGGAGCCCCCCGACAGCGAAGACGACTACAGCGACGGCTACGGCTATGGGTGGGGCTACCGCGACCGCTACTACTGGTGAACTCCTGTGGTGACTCACTGTACTTGCCTGCCGCAGTTTGTCGCTTGCCAAAGTGTAACAATCGGTCAGATCGAATGCTTCCAGGCGGTGCTGTGTTTCAAGACCGCAGCAGCAGCGGCGACAGTGGTGGCAGTGGCAGCAGCAGCGGCAGTGCGCAAGGCAAGCCAGCCATGGCCGAAGTGCGGATAGAAACGTGCCCTTTGGCCTGCCGCTATTGGCACGCTCCATCCTCAGCACGTGCCACTGCCTGCACTGGTTTGCCATCTCATTGCACCAGCTCTGTGACTTACACGCTGCAGGTGTGGCATTCAACATCTGTGCAAGTATCACTCCAAGCAACTCGAGCATCAGCGGAAGCTGGGCGGGGTGCAAACAAAACTCTCGGTCGACGCAATCACATGTGCTTTGCAAAGCGCAATGAATCAGAATGAGGGAGGTGCATGTGCGGCTTTCCTGATACCAGTAAGAAGAGGTCTTGCAGGACCTGGTACCCATCCTGCTTTCGAGGTTATTTTCAAAAAGAACACGGGCATGCAAAAGGGTTAGGGCCTAGGGCTGGGCGCTGTGCTCAGGCCCAGCAGGGTTCATGGGTGGGCGGTGAGGAATCAGGGGGTGGGGCTGGCTGTAGAACCCGAAGGAGAGGTGGTGCCGCTGGTGCCAGCAGGGGCGGTGTCAGCAGTTGCGGTGCCAGCAGTTGCGGTGCCAGCAGGGGCGGTGCTAGTGCTGCCAGGGCTGGTGACGCCGGCAGGGCCGGCATTGGAGGGAGTGGTTGTGCCTGAGCTAGAGGTGCCAGTCGGGGCGGTGGTTGGGTTGGTGGCAGCAGCGGGTTTGGTGCTGGTGATGGCAGCCGAGGACTTGGGTGGTTTCTTGTCGACGCAGCTTCCGCCCTGGCACACTTTGGCGCCGGTGCACTTCTTGCCGCAGCTGCCGCAGTTTTGCTTGTCCGTGGCTGTGTCCACGCAGGCATTTTTGCACACCATAAAGTTGCCTGCGATTGGCAGCGACACAAAAGAGGAAGGGCCTGGTTCACTTGGTGCGTGGGTCCGTCATCGCACCAACACAGCAGCTTGCTGCACTGCACTGTGCTGAGTAGAGTTAAAAAGCAAGGTGTGTAGTCTGGCATGAACAGTCGCAGCTGGCGGCACTTTTTGCTTTCCAGCAATAATGCTGGAGGAAACAAAACATGCTGGAGAAAAGCCGCCCTTTTGCACCCACCTCCGGAGCAGGTACAGGAGCCACCTTGGCACAGGCTGTCCTTGGAGCAGTGGTTGCCGCAGCTGCCGCAGTTGTGCGGGTCGCTCTTCAAGTCGACGCAGCGGTCTACGCACAGCGACTCTGCACAGGAAGAAAGCATCTGAGACTTTTAACTTTGAAGGCACGGCAGCACTTCTAGGGCAGCATTTTAAGTGCGCGCGCCAGAGGCATGGTGCAGCCTGCAGTATGTTCTGAGCAGCTCCTGGATACAAAATGGCCGGCCAGTGGCCCGGAAAATCAATGCACCACAGCAGTCCTTGCCTGCAACACGCACACAGCTGGCTTTTGGCAATGATTGCACTGCACAGCGCAGAACAGCATTGCATGACCAGGCACACCTGTTCCGCCGCATTTGCATTCGCGATCGATGCAGGTGGCACCTTGGCCCTTGTTGCACTCGCTGTTGCACGCTCCGCAGTTCTCACGGGTGTTCAGGTCTGTCTCACAGCTGTCGGCAGGCAGCCCGTTGCAGTCGGCCCAGCCTGCAGCAGGGAGGGCACAGCCAGGGGGATGCATCACAAATGCGGAGCGCACGCAAGGAGCAGCAGCTGTCGGCGGCCACACATCGCTGGCTCGCTGCTCAGCTGGTGAAACCACCAAACAACAAACGTTCTTGGTTGCTGCGTGCAAGGCAAATGTTATGTATGTACGCCGGTCTGACCACTTTGTAACTTGCCTGCGTCATCAAACAGGTGCAACAATGGGGCTCCAACAGCGTGAGCGCACCTGGATCGTAAACGCCATGGCACAGCTGCCGGAGACGCATACCACATTCGCAGTGGGATACAGCAGCTGCTGCCTGCCCTGACTTTCCTGCCCCGCAGCGCCAAGCTGGCGCACCTGCGATGCGCGTGCCGCCCCAGCAACACCCCAAACACGCTCAATGACGCTGCAAATGTGCAGTAAAGTGGCGCACCGGCATCGCAGTCACCCATCTGGCAGGTGTAGGAGCCCGCACTCCCAACACAGGTTGCTGAGGCGTGGGGGAAGGCATTGGTGCAGTCCTTGCTGCAGGCGCCGCAATTGTTAGCGCTGTTGAGCTGCATCTCACACCCAGGCTGGGTGGTGTCACAGTCGCCCCAACCTGGCAAGCCAAGGGGAAAATGGGGGAGGGGCGGGCCTGCTTAGCCAGCGCCTGCTGGGCGCACAGCGCATGCACACAATGCCACGAGACAGACTTGCTTTCTCCTACAGTGCATGTGCAAAGGGCGGTGAAGCAACATGTCCTTCACTGCCGCACCGGGCCGAGCAAGCTGGCGCACCTGCGATGCGCGTGCCGCCCAAGCACCGCCCTCAAGCATGCTCAAAGACGCTGCAAATGTGCAGTAAAGTGGCGCACCGGCGTCGCAGGCTCCCATCTGGCAGGTGTAGGAGCCCGCACTCCCAACACAGGTTGCTGAGGCCTGGGGGAACACCTTCGTGCAGTCCGTTTCGCAGGCGCCGCAATGGTCGATGGTGTTGAGCTCAGTCCTGCATCCAGTCTGGGTGAGGTCGCAGTCACCCCAGCCTGCACAGCAAGGGGGCGGGCGATGCATGGTTGCCAGGCGGGGCGCCCGTGTTGCGACAGGGCCACGACTTTCTCCCACGGCAGTCCCACGGTGAAATCAATGGCAGGCAAGGCCCACATTGCCAGGCAGCATGCGGACTACCTGAGGTGCAGGGCAACCCGCTCTGCTTTGTTTGCAAGCCACCCCCAACAGCAACACACCTGCATTGCAAGTCTGCACGATGCAGCTGCCAGCAGAGCACGTAGGGGTAGCGTTTGGCAGGTTGCAGGCGTGGCCGCAGGAGCCGCAGTTGTTGACGTCTGTGTTGGTGCTGACCTCACAGCCGTCAGCGGCAAGGCCATTGCAATCGGCGGAGCCTGCGGGCAGTTGAGGGGCGGGCAGGGGGAGCAGGTAAGCTGACTACTAGCATTGCATCGAGAGGCCTCCCACCGATGCTGAACTGTGCCATTGCTGGGCAACAGCATCAGTGAGCCAACTTGAGGCACCACTTGTTGTCTGCCTCAACAACAAATCCACATCACAATGCACACCCTGTTTGTTTGAATGGATCTGAGCATTCCCACCTGCAGCGCAGCAGCGGTACTGGCCGTTGGCGTTCTGAACGCAAACCTGTCCAAGGCTGGCGCAGTCCTGTGATCCTGCACTGCCGCACCTGCGTGATTACAAGGGGCAACCCAGCAGGCGAGATGGAGCTGGGTGCGTGACACAGGCGGTGCAGACAGAGCTGCCGCAGCCCGCCTGAAAGCATCCCGTCCTCCTGACCACTGTCACTGACCAGCCCTTGCTGTCCATCCTTCCCCTCAACTGCAGCCTTACGTGTAGCACTGGTAGGTCTGGCCAGAGCCGCAGGATGCATATGGGTCGAAGCCGCAGCGTGCATTCTGGCCGGTAGTTTGATAACAGGCACCATTGTTGTAGCACGTGCCTGCAATGCATGGGGGCAGTTGGCGTGCTTGGGTGAACATCCACGCATGGCCTGCAATAGCTGCAGCCAACTTAGGTCAGGCAACCAAGGCTGGAATGCAGGGAAATGAACACCGCTTGCGGTAGGTCCTACCGGGCGGGCAGGCGCACACAGGTCTGTCCCCGTTGGGCTGAGTGTAGGAGGAATCGCCCACGCACACACAGCCAGTGCAGGCGCCGCACGGCTGGCCCACGAAAACTGCAGCTTGCGAAGCTTGGGAAGCCGTCAGTGGCCACCCGTAATGCTTCCGGATTGCAGGCTGACATGCGATGGGTACATGCGGCCCTTGCCCAGCCCTCGCCACGCACCTCCGTACTCTGTGCAGAAGCCTTTGCACTGTCCACCCACACACTTGTAGCCAGGACGGCACGCGTTGCCGCAGCTGCCGCAGTTGTAGTTGTCGGTCTGCAGGTCGACAGAGCCACAGGATGAGCATGTGGTTCCATCTACAGCGGAGGGGATGCGGTCTATTAAGCAGCTGCCACCGCCTCAGCCAGCAACGGAGCTGCTGCCCAAGCTGCAGCCCACCCGCCATCCACTTTTGCAAGGGCTGGGGCTGGGGGTGTCGGCAGCCAGCAATCCTGTTTTCAGCAGCCCTGCTGGGCATGCGGCAATGCATGCTTTTGCAATCTACGGTTGCAGGCTGCGCGCCCTGACCAACTTGCCTGAAGAGCAGCAGCGGTAGTTGCCGTTGCCTGTGTCGGTGCAGATGTCGGTGCCAGTGCATTGCTTCACGGTGCCGCCGACGGCGTTGCCACACCTGCGGCAAGCAGGGTAAGACATAGTGAAATGCCAGCTTCACGGGTGCAGCCAGCTGGCTGATACAAATATCAGCCTCCCCCCCACCCGCACCACTGAATGGCACTCACGTGTAGCAGTTGAAAGCTTGGCTGGCAGTACATTTGCCGTAAGGGTCAAAGTTGCAGTAGTTATCGTTGGGGCTGCGGCAAGCGTAGTTTGGTGCCGGGTCGTAGCACGTGCCTGCACTTGAACAACGAAGGCCAAGGGTCGTGCATTTGTTGCCCATCAGATGCCATCGCATAACTGCGCCGCAATGCTCGGGGTTCCCTGTCGTGCGGCCTGCTGGGTTTGATCCACACCAATTCCAGTGTGGCAGCCGCTGCCACACCGCCATAGCCCTTGCCTGCACCGGACAGAAGGCGGCCGAACTGCGGCGGCCCAATGCTAACTGCCAGTCTTTGCTGAACATACAGCACGCGTAGCTGCGCTTCACCATACCGAGCAACACTCACCCGCTGGACAGCCGCAGTCGATTTTTGTAGGGTACTGCACACACTCGCAATTGGTCGCACAGTTGCCTGGCTGCGAACAAGGCGCTGCAGCACAAACATCAGTTGGGAGGGCGTTTAGCAGTCGGTGCTGCAGGATGTGCAGAAGAGTGCCATGCACATGCGATGCGTGTCTTGTCCTTGGCTGAGGGTCACTGGCGCCACCGACTTACTTCCAATGGCCTGGCCGGTGCAGTCGGAGACTGGAGGGGTTTGCAGGAGCGCGCGGCTGTGCCCCGGGTCCAGGGAGCGAGCCTGGCTGCAAACACCATAAGCCACGCAGCAGGGTTGAGGCAGCTATGGCTCATGCCCCAATGCCACAATAGGGTCCAGCCACTCAGGCCAAGGCCAGGAGTGCAGGGAGCGTGAGCGGAAGTCATTGGCAGCTGCCGCCGCCCAGGGGGTTGATGACTCAGCGCGCGCCAGTTGCCCTCCCAAACTCACCCCAACGGCGCCACGATCAGCCCCAGCAGGAGCAGCAGCAGGGCTGCCATGTCTCCAGGGGGCAGGACTTGGGTTCTGCGGGGGTCCGACAGCGACGGCCACCCTTGGCGGCCCCCATGCAAGCGCCTGGACGCAGGGCGTCCCTGCTCAACACAGGCTGATTGGCACTCACGTTCTATGGCCTGCACGAGCAGGGGCGCCCTGGGCAGCAGGGTGTATGCGGGGTTGGACACTAGCGGCGGCTGCTGGCTTTGCAAATTGAACGTGAAGCACAGTCGGGTGCCTGCCGAGGGGCATTGGAGGCCGATATGGAAGATGCCAGGGCGTGCCAGCTGGGGGCGGCAGGTTGACGGACGCATCCAACCCCCGCGAGGCCACCAGGAGGACAATTGAGTGGCTGTTGGTGGGCCAGCCTGCCAAGCCTAGGAGCAACTTTGATTGGATCAGGCAAATTCAGGTGTCCAGAGAGCGAGGATGCCACCTTTGCAGCCAAGAAGGCGAGTGGACACCCCGCACCGCATGTGGGCGGCAACCCTGCTGCCAGCAGCCTGTTAGTTCTGCTGCGTTGCCGCTGCTTGTGTATGTCTATTGCTTTGATCTTAGCCATCTGAATGGCGGTCCGTCCATTCATGCCTGCACTCGCCTCTCCAACTTTGTTTGTGCAGCAGTTTTCTGCCACTCAACATACCCTTTGCACCTCGGTTGTTACACAACGGGGCATCGTGGAAGGCAAGGAGGCGGCCTAGCTTGCTAAGGGTGTGGCTTCCTACAACTATGCTACCGCACCTCACAATCAAGGCAGCGAGGGCATATCCTGTTGTGGGCGGCAGGACGCAATGTGCCTGCCACCGCAGGTTGGGTTGGGGGGTTGAGAGTCGATGTGCGTCATGGTCATAGTCATGGGGCGAGTGCTGAGCACAGCAAGTCAAGAAAGAAAGGGGATGCGTAAGAGTAAACAGCCAGCCAGGCAGGGCGGTGGCATAAAGCAGCGCGTGTCAAGGAAAAAACGAAAGGAGGCAATTGCGGTAAACTAGCGGGGGCTCTCTGCCGCTACTCCTGTGCATGTATCGGTCAAGAGGTGCGTCGAGATGCCTAGTGGGCCTAGCGCCTATCGCCGCTCGCCACCGCCCTCCTGCTGCGCCTGCCCTGCCTGCTGCGCCTGCTCTGCCTGCTGTGCATCTGCTGCCTTGCTATCGCCGGCCTCGTCCGGTTCTCCCTCCTCCTCAGCCTCCTCCGCCTGCCGCTCCTGCGGGGGACGAAAGGCAGCAATATGGCAGCAAGCAGTAAGACACCGATGCAGCAGGCACGCCGGGTTGCATTGTGGAGCAGCAGCAGATGCCGGCTGCACGGCAGACGCAGCTACGCTGAGGCTACGGCTGGCTGCGGCAAGGGCAGTCCCCAGCACCACACGAGATGCAAAACCGCCGATCTCTCAGCCAAACGCAATCCCTCAGCACCTCCAGCAACCCCCACCACTCCGCACCTGCTCCGCCTGGCCCAGCGGCTGCTGCGCGGCGCCCGGCGGCGGCAGGCTCTCCTGCCCTGCCGGCTCGCCGCCTAGCTCCAGACCGCCCCCAAGGCCCTCATACTGCTGCCGCAGGTCGTCCTTGATGGAGGCGCCCAGGCGCTGCAGGAAATGAGATGCAAGCAGTGAGTTGAGGTGCCAAGGAACTCTGAGCAGCTACGGCTGGCATGATACGCGTCACGCCGCGCCGCCGGCAGTGCTATGCGGGGCAGGAGAGAGCCTGCCGTCAGCAGCAGCGCGCGCCAATTCTCCAAAATTTCAATCCATGATTTTTGTGACCCACCCGCAGCATGAGCTCATCCCAATCCTTTGCCAGCTGGTCGGCACGGGCATACTGGCGCCACAGGCCCTGCACCCGCGTCGCCATGGCCTGCCGGAGGAAAGGATGGTCGGGTGGGGGCAGGGTGCGGTGTCAGGTGTGCTTGAGTGGCCAACCTAGCGCAACAAGCCAAGCAACCAGCCAAGCAATCAATCCATCACAAGGCACGGTGAGCGCCAGCCCACCTACAACCCCCTAACCAGCCAGGCTGGCAGTTAGTGCACCTGCGCACGCGGCACATCCCTCAAAAACGGCAGGATCTGCTCCTCCAGGTCAGACAGGTCCTCCTTCGTGGTGATGGCCGTCACGTTGTGCTGCAGCAACAATAGCAGCAGGGGGGGAGGGGAGGTGTGACAGGGTGCTCAGGAGGTATGATGACAATTGTCACGTTATGCTGCGGAAGCGGCAGGGGAGGGGTTGAACAGATGGCGGGTTAGGCGCTTTCAGGTTGCGCCTGGCAGGCACGCAACATGGCCGCAAAGAGCAGCATCGGGATGTAGGGCAGCATCAACAGCATTGAGCAAACAGCAGACAGCTGGTCCCGGCACTACACCTACAGCCCCCCGCACCTCGAAGATGGCGGGGTGGATGGCTGGACGTTCCAACAGCCATGTTCATAATGACTCACCAGAAAACCCTAAAGCAGCCGCAACGCACCTCGAAGATGGCGGGGTGGATGCGGAAGATGTCGGAGCGCGGCTTGACCACCACGCAGCCCGCCATCAGGATCTCAAAGTCCTGCAAGACGGCCAGAGCAGTTGTTAATCAATCGTCGACCATCACTGTCAGCGTGCCCGCCCCAGCAGCTGATGCCGCAGCTGTCCTGTACCTGCCTGCCCCATTGCTAGCAGTCCCGCCTCTCCACTCTGACGCACCTTGTGGCTCTACTCTTTCCAACCCGTCGCTTCAACACCCTACACCCATTCGCCCCACCTTGTGGCTCCACTCGCCCCAGCCCCAGGGCGAGATGACAATCTTGGACTGCTTCAGCAGGCCCACGTACTCATGGTACTCCAGCCGCTCGCCCTGCGAAGCATTCACATCATGCGAAGGAGTTGGTTTAGTTTAACTGCAAAGTGGAAAAAAGGAGGCAGGCCCACGTACTCGTGGTACTCCAGGCGCTCGCCCTGAAAAGTGCAAGTTGAAGATAGCAAGAATAGGGCATCGGACTGTTGCGTAGTGCTGGGGCACAGCTACAAAGCCCAGGTACTCCAGCCGCTCGCCCTGCATTGGTTGATTGCAGGAGGAAGATTCATGCTGCAGTTTGATTGCCAAGTGTGACCTTTATCAGCCTACTGCATGCAAGCGGCAGCGGCCTCACCTGCTACTGGTGGCCCCTTCTCTCTCGTGCCTCCAATGCCAGCACCATTGCAAGCCGTTCATTCCAAGTAACAGCCAGCCTCTTACCTGTGGCACGTACATCTTGTACTGGTGGCCCCACTTGTCGCGGAACGCCGACAGCGCCTTGACCGCCGCCTGCCTGCACAGCCAGAACGAACAGACACAAGATGTGCATGTGGGTCAGAGGCAAGCCGCGCTTTCAACTCCCTCACTCGTCGAAAACACACTTGAACCACACTTCCACAAAACACCCAGACCAGCGCACACCCACACGCACCTGTGCAACGTCACGCCCAACTGCTCCTACAACTGCAAGCTTGCGCACCGATACAACACTATTGCACTTAGCCTCCCCAATGATTCAGACCTTCCCCTGCCCAATACACCCACGCGCACCTGTGCAGCGTGACGCCCGACACCTCCGCCTTGGCCTCGTACTCGAGCTTGCCGATGAAGGTGACGTCATACGGCCGGCTGGCCAGCGGCGGGATGGGCCACCGGTTCTCGTTCTTGCTGCGGGGAGTTGAGGAGGGGACAGAGCTGGGCAGTTGGTGCAAGAAAGGGGCAGAGAGGCGAGCTGCAAAGCGCGGCCACTGGTATCGTGGCTGCCACAGGGTGGGCCAGGCACCGGGGCGCGATCGGTCAGGCAGGCAGGCAGGAGGCCAGAGCTAAGGGCAGGGCGGGCGAGGCTGCCCTTTGCGAAGGCTCTTGGTTGAAGGTGATGGGCACATGGCGCAATGCAGAGTGCAGCCAGAAGCCACTGATGACCCATGCGCTGCCGTAGGGAAACCCAACTCTGCCGCACACGCTACACAGGAGGCCCATTTATTGCTCACGTGAAGAAGCCGTGGTAGCGCACAAAGCCCCAGGAGCCGCCGCACTGGATGGGGTTGGCGAAGCGCACCGTCATGGGCAGCAGCACCTCCATCTGCAGGGGACAAACAACGGACACAAGAGGGTAAAGATGAGGGCAAGCTCGGTGGGGAGACGAAGGGGGGGCGCACCACAACAGCGGCGCGCCACCGGCGGGCAAGCCAGGCTGTGAGTCGGGACCTGACATGCATATGAGCTGCCAGGGCATGCTCCTGCCATCCTCAAGCCAGCCACCAACAGTCCTACAACCAACTGCCCGGCCAGCGGCAGCTGCACGGCTGGCGGGAAGCTGGACGCCAACTGCCACCTGCCGGTCGGTACCGAACAAACGGCCACTTGGCCCACTCCTGAACCCCTGCTGCTGCTGAACTGCTGCTGCTCTGCTGGTGGTGGGCAATCCCGCGCACCTTACCCAGCGCACCCTGCTGCCACGGCCTTTTGCCCACCCAGAGTGACACGCCCCTGCCTGCAGCGCGCACCTTGTCTAGCGTGGCCTGCTGCCACGGCCGCTCCCGCACCGTCAGCAGGTCGGGCCGGTCCTGAACCATCAGGGCTGCAGCAGGGGCAGGGCAGGGTTGCGGCACGAAACAGCGTCAGCTGGGGGGCCAGTTTGCGTGACACACCGGGTCACACAAGTGCACCCACGGGAATCACGAAGAGTAGCCTTTTGAGTCCAAACAACCAAACTAACAATCAGTGGTGGTTCTCACCCAGGTGCGAGCGCTCCTCCAGTTCAAAGAACATTCAGCCTTTTGAATCGCAATCAAGCAACAATTGAGCAAATTCCAGCCAGTTGCCCTCACCCAGGTGCGAGCGCTCCTCCAGGAAGGGCCCGTTCTGCTTGGAGGGCGGGTCCACCAGCACGTGCTTCACAACTGCAATGGTGTTGTTGCTCTCCACGCCCGCCTCCATGTCTGCAGGGAAAAGTGGTGGCGGTGTGGGGTTTGCAATTGCGGCTTGCAAGCGTGCATGCCACGCTGCACTCGGTCCCAGCTGCAGGCACGGGCACGGGCACGTGAACGCGAATCCCCCACACTGCATGGCGCAGCAACCGCAGCACCTGCAGGCAGGCACAGCACCCACAGCACACAGCGCAGAGCAGCTTGCCTGGCGGCAGCATGAAGGTGCCTGCGCCGTACTGCTCGATGAGGATCATTTTCTGGTGCGGCCGCATGCCGTGCCTGGGGCAAGGGTGGACGGCGGGAACGGCGGGAAGCACGTGGGTCAGCAGGAGCGTCACATCGAGGCCACCCAAGCTCGGCGGTCTCCAAGTGTGCATGGATTGCGGCCAACCAAGCAATCAATGCCACCTGTCAGTGCATTGCAACCGGCAGCTCACTTGAAGGGGTACAACTGCCCCAACACAGTGCTAGCGATCATTAGGAAACAGCCCGCTGACACAACAATGCGATCAGCCGAACACAGCTCACTTGAAGGGGTACAGCTGCCAGAACATGGTGGTGCTGGTGATCAGCAGGTCGGCGCACGAGGCCATGCGCCGCTCGTTGGCCGACTTGGCGTCCGACAGGATCCTGCAATCCACAATCATATACAAATAATGAATATCGACAAGTAACGAAAATAGAGGCTCGTTGGCCGACTTGGCGTCCGACAGGATCCTGCACAGGCATTGCAGTGGCACAGGGAACAGATGGCAGAGCAACCGGCGGCAGCGCAGGGCACAGCACTCCTGCCACAAGCAAGCCCAATATTTGGCAGTGGCCATGACAACGTCTCCTCTCCAGAACAATCGGCCTCAGTGATACAACAACCCCCACAACCGCAAGTCACATGCAGACTCAACTCCCTCCTCACTTGAGGTTGCTGCACCCCACGGCCCGCAGCTCCGCAACAATCCTGCAAGTCCCCCAAGCAACAGCAGTACCAACATGATAACAAGCGCACTTGAGGTTGCTCCACCCCATGGCCCGCAGCTCCGGCGCCGCCTTGGTCATGATGGTCTGCCACCAAAACTGGTAGTGGTTCCACTTCTGCGGCGGCTTGGTGCCGTCCGGCAGCGTCTCCGACGGCAGCACGCCCTTGCACTGCGGCAGCGAGGGGGGCAGCGGAAGGAGCAGCATGAGGAGTGCTGCCATCAAGCGACGCTCTCCAGCAGCAGGGAGGAGCCGGAGCAAGGAGGCGCAGTGCCGGCGCAACCGCCCCAGCTGCATGTCCGACGCATGGCCTGCCTGCCCAGCTGCTGCTGAGCTGCCTTGTTGCTGCTGCTGCCCCTTTTGCTGCTGCTACCTGCTGCCGCTGCTGCTGCTGCGGGCTGCTGCTCCGCTTATTCGCGTCACGCCCAACCTGCCCTGACTCCCGTGCTGCTGCTGCTGCTGCTGCTGCTACTGCTGCTGTTGTTGTTGCTGCTGCTGCTGCTGCTGCCGCCTCCCCTGTAACTGCTGCCGCTCCCCCAAAAGGCTCCGCACCTCCTCCACCTTGCCGCTCCCCTCTCTCAGCTCCCCCTCCCTTACTGCCGCCCAGCTGGTACAAAGCCAAGACCGCCCAGCCGCCCGCCCCCTGGCTTGCACACCTCCTCCAGCTTGCCGCTCCAGCCGCCAAAGCAGCCGGTCTTGGCCAGGTCCTTGCAGTGCGACACAATGGCGTCCAGGCACTTGGCCAGCGCGTCGCCCGACACATACTCCTGTATTGCACATGGCAAGGGTGGTTAGATTCGGGTTGTTGGGAACAGGTGGTTGGGCACAGCAGAAGGCAGAAGAAGCAGGGAAGGCAACACCACACAGAAGGTGCAGCGCATGCATCCCGCCATGCGGCCGGCTGCTGCAGGCAGCTGGCTGGTGGTCCTGCCGATGCATGCCCCATCATGCCACGGCAACTGCAGCAAAAGCACGTTGCACAACCCCTCACCTGCTGCCGGCAGACGGGGTCAACTACAATGGCCACACGCAGGCTGCGCAGCTGCTGGGGCGTGGGCGGCCACGACAGCTGGGTGCGTGTGGAGCACCATGCGTCCGCCTCCGCCTGGCCAAGCAGCGGAAAGGAGGCGGGAAGGGCAGCGGTCGGCGCGCTGCAGGCAATGCGCCGGCGGCGCGGCGGCCGCGGCGCGGCGGCGGGTGCTGATGGCATGGTTCAATGCACAACCCTACTACCCAGTTGCCGCAGGGGCATGCAGCTAAGTGGCAGCACGCCCCACGCCAACCGCCTGTAGTGCAGCCAAGGCGGACGAGCAGGCGCTGGCGGGGCGCCGCCGCCGGCCGCTGGCGCCGCCGTAGCCGCGCCCACCTGCTGCGCCAGGGTGCCCACATCCAGTGGCAGCACCAGGTCGGTGATGTAGGGCTCCTTGGGGCCGGCGGGCAGCTGCTGGGGCACGGGGGCCGCCGGTCGCTGCCAGCTCCAGCCCAGGGCGAGCAGCACGAGGCCCACCAGCGCCGCCTGGACTACCGTTACGCGGGTGGCCCTCCCCGCCGCCTCCCTGTGCTGCTGCTTGGCCATTTGCGTTCAGTTGCAGTGGCCGCCTCGCTGCCAGGCCCCCAGGCGCCCCGGCGCAGCTGCAGCGTGCTCAGGTAAACTGCCACAGATCGAAGGGAGGGCGGCGCCCGCAGCAGGTGAGGGGGACAGGCAAGTCAAAGACGCGTAGCCGGGTATTTCAGCCCGCTTGCAAGGCTCCGGAGGTGGGTGGGATCGATGAGCAATGAGATAGTGCGGGGAATGGCGGCAGCCCGACGCACCAAACAGGGCTGGCGCGGCGCATGGTGGCGGCAGCCACAGCGGCGGCAGCGCACCGCTCGACGCTCGACGCCGGTCATCCGAGCTGCCGGTCTGCTAGCAGATTCAGCCCACAGCACCCTGTTGCCATAATCCACTGATCCAGCTGCTACTCTAATTCTGCTCTTCAGCCACACCTGGCGCTGGCCTGCGGCGTGCGGTGTACAATACTTTAACATGGGCGTCTTGCAGGTCAACCGAAAATGCCAGGCGGTTCTCCAGAGGGTGGACAGAGCATGCATGAATCATGTCACGATCGGGTAAACAAAGCACGGTAGGGTGACCACGTAAAAGTCAGAGCTTGATGGAGCTGAGATGGTTGTGGAGTGAGGGCGCTGCCGACGCATGGCAAACTGCGCAGCCGGCGGCAGCTTCTGCCGCTGCTGCACATGCTGTAGCTGATGGTGGAGTCACAAGCACGGAGCCAGGCCATTTGAGGCCGCGAATCCGGGCCCGTTCACGAGGAGCAGGAATCTGAGGGGTCTCCCAGGTACGAGCCGCTGGCTCCGCACTGGTGGTCGGCCACGTACACAGTTGTTGACTCGCCATCCTGCCGCCACGGGAAGGTGGGCATTGGCAGGTGAGCAAGCATGAGGGCTGGAAGCGCGCGCCTCAAGCGTGGGCCGGGAAACGCCTGGAATCCTGCGTTGCTCGTAGTATTTGGGCAGCAGCTGCAAGCTCCCCAGGACTGGCACCACCCTGGCTCGCAGCATGCCTATGCACGCAAGCCGCGCAGTATGCTTACCGCGGTCTGGATCTTCACTTCCAGGTAGCACTGCCCGGCGTCCTGGTCGGGGCAGGAGCTCTTCTTGACCTGCAGCAAGGAAGACCAGTGCCAAGCGTTTGGTCAGCACAGCGCAGCAGAGGCGGGGGCCACCCTGCTGCTGGGCCTGCCGATGGTGTGCAGCTAGGACGGGCCCTACCATCACCGAGCTGCACACCCGGGTCAGCACACGAATGCATGCAATGTTGGACGTAGCGACCATCGCAGAAGCAAATGCATGCTTCTCTCATGAGCGCACCTTGCCGCTGATGTTGAAAACGGAGCACTTGGGCAGCGTGCCGCGGTAGTTGGCCTCCGTCCAGCAGGGCTGCGGGCAGTGACAGTAAGGTGGGTGGGTTGGGGTGGGGTGGGGTGGGTGGTGGGGGGGCAGCGCTTGTGAGCTGCGCTGGCTGAGCAGGCTGTGTATGGCTGCCAAAGTCGAGCGGTGGGGTCCTCAGCCGTCAATCCGTGCTGTGACAAAGCAGTTGCGCATTGCACATGAGTGAATGCGCCTCGGCTGCACAAGCAGCGCTAGAACCGCACATTCCACTTCGGACTTGCCTCAGTGTAGTAGAACGTATCTTGCTTGGCGAGGCGCTGCCCTTTGTCCACCGCAGCGCAGGTCTCCTTGTTGCACACTGCGCGGCAGGGCAGCAGACAGGAACGATCGCTGTGCAGGCAGGGGGCCAGCAGCGATGGCTGCTGCACACGTGAGGCTGGGGCGGTCAGCAGAAATAGAATTGCAAGCGCGCAGGCCTCCATCGTAGAACACAGACGAGAATCCAGCTGGTGCCCCTAAAACAAATTTAAAGTTCACCTCCTAACTCGGAGCTGCCGCCATTGTTGCTGCTGCTGCCACTGTCGCCACCGGTGTTGCTGCCTTCTGGCGCAGGCGCTGGTGCGGGTGCAGGAGACGGGCTGCCGCCGACATCGCTCCCTGCACATGCGACAAAACAGGCAGCAAGAAAGCATGTGTGATAAGTCCACGGTGTTGCCCCGCCCACCGAACGGAACAACAGCCCAAGCAGCCAAACCAGCCAACTGACGTGCCAAACTTGCAGCAGGCCCGTCAGTCCTATACCAGCCGCCACGTCAACAGCAGTGCCCATGCCGCCCCACCCTGCAGCGGCCACTCACCCATGCCTGCCGGCTCGCCGCCATTGTTGCCGCCCCCCTCACTGCCATTCGAGCTTTCGGGGGATGGCGGAGGTGGTGATGCCTCGCCGCCGCCTCCCTGGTTGCTTGGGCCGGTGCCGCCGGTGCCGCCCATTCCGCCGGTGCCGCCATCGCCGCCGTCTCCCCCTGGGGGCCCCAATGCAGCGCCGCCGTCGCCGCCCTGATCGCCGCCCAGTAAGCCGCCATCTCCAGAACCCGCTGCGGTGATCAGACCAGGCTGATCCATCCCGCCATTGCCGCCGCCGCCGTCACCGCTGCCTGCCGTCGGCGCTTCGGCGGGGGGAGGGGCGCCGCCAGCTGGCTCGGTTGGCGGGGAGGGGCTGGGGCTTTCCTCCATTGCTGGGGAGGGGCTTTCCGCTGCCGGCGGGGAGGTGCTTTCAGCTGGCGGGGGCGCCGGGCTCTCGCTGGGCTGCTCCGCTGGCGACGGCGAAAGGCTTTCTGCTGGCTGCTCCGCTGGCGGTGGCACAGCAGGGCTCTCTGGCGGCTGCTCAGCGGGTGGAGAGCTTGCCTCAGTTGGTGGCTCTGCCGCGGGGGAGCCTTCGGGAGGAGGGGCTGGTGGGCTTCCGGCTGGCGCTTCAGTTGGCGACATGCCTGCTTCTGGTGGCGTGGATAGCGCAGGCAGCTCCTCCGGCAGTGGTGGCGGCGCAGGGGCTGCCTCTGCTGGCGGCTCAGCTGCTGGGCTGGGGGCTGTGGCAGGCGGCTGGGCAGGCGGTGCTGGTGCCGGCGCCGGTGGCAGCCGGCTGCTGTCGAGCGGCGGGGGGGCTGAGGGTGGGCTGCTTTCCAGGGGAGGGGGAGCCTCTCCTGGGGCTGGGGCTGGGGCCGGCATGGGCGTGGCTGCCGGCATGGACGCCATTGCCGGCATGGGTGCTGCAGCTGGCATGGGTGCGGCTGCTGGCATGGGCACCGGAGGCGCTGGTGGCGCCGGCGGCGGCGCGCTCACCACCGTTTCGTCAGTCGCCACGGTGAAGCCCTGCTGTGTGAGCACGGCTGCGATGCCGTCCATCTGCGACTGCACTTGGGCCTGCGTGGCTGCAGGGTCGTCGCTCGCCACAGTGACGGTCAGCACGACATCATTTGGTCCCGCCAGCAGGCGCCGACGGCTGCTGCCGCCCGGCACGGCAGAGAGAGTGATCCACTCCTGTGGCACTCCCAGCAGGGTGGCCAGCGAGGCTCGGATGTCTGCCAGCTTGAGGCTGACGTCCGATACTGCCGCGCCCGCAAGAGTGAGGGAGACTTGGACATTGGTGGGCGGGGGCTGTGAGCCGCCAGAGCCGCCACCAGTGGAGGTGGGGTTAGCGTTGCCGCCGGTATCCCACCCTGCAGGCGTGTGAAGGGACGGGCAAGGGTGGTTCCCACGCATCAGGCAAGTGCGGCTTGCCAACCGCGTGATTCACAAGCGGTGAGAAGCTCCTCCAATGGCCATCGCCCACCAGCACGCGGCACCACAGGGCATGCACATGCAAACACGTTTCCCAGGCAGAGCAGTGGGATGGCCACACATACCTGGCGGCTCGTCCACGCCCGTGCCTCCCCCTGCATGTTAAAAGGCATTCAGTTTGACTGAAGAACGTACTTCAGCATCCCCAGGAGCACCGGCGGCAGCAGGAGCTTGCAGGTACTAGCGTCAAGTACACTGCAGAGCTTCACATTCCGGCTTCACCACGGCACAGAAACTGGTAATCAAATGTGCAGCTGTGATCAAATGCACAGCTGTGATCAAATGCACAGCTGTGATCGAATGCGCGGCTCGCGACTGCACCCACCTCCATTTGCATTGCCGCCCGCTCCACCGGCGCCGCCGCCGCCGCCAGTTGAGCCGGGACCTGTGGCGTTCCCTCCTGCACAGGGCGGGTTGGTTGCATTGGAGGGCTGCTCAGCACACAGCTGTGTGCCGGCTGGATGAGGTGATGAAACACCCTTGCACTTTGCAACAACGTGCAAGGGCGCGAGGTGCAGCGAGTTCGTGCATGATCCAGAGCCAGCCCGCCGTTTAAAGCCTATCAGTTGCGGCAAGAGCGCACCTGAGCCGCCGGAGCCGCCCGCACCGCCAGTGGAGCCAGGCCCAGAAGCATTGCCACCTGGGGGAAGCAGCAGCACCTCAGCTGAGAGGTGCTTCAAAGCTGCGATGCGGCAAGCAAGCTGGGGGATGGAGGGTGCTGTGGAAGTGGCCCCCAGCTGCCGTCAAGCAACCCAGGACAGGGCAGCAGCCGTCCCTGCTCACCTGCGCCGCCCGCCCCTCCGCAACCTGCGGGCAGGTTGGATGTGGAAGAGTTGAATAGCTAATTTCGAATCCCATACTGCGGCTGCACATCTCTTGTAGAGGAGGTGGGCAAGTGCTGCTGTGCCGCGCCGAATTGCCCACGGCACGTATGTTCATAGCAGACGGATGTGCAAACGTTGCTTTGCAGGCCACCCACCTCCAACTGAACCCGGTCCAACGGCACTCCCGCCGTCTCCTCCTGTGGTCGGCAGGTGGACGGAGCAGGGCATGGCGGTACTCAATGCTGCCCCCGAGCGCTGCTGCAAGGCGTCAGGCTGGCTCCCAGAGCCCATCCTTCTGCGCTGAAGCAAGTGCCCTTCCTCAGGCCAAGTGCTGGCAACCACATGCCCCACAGTGGCATCCTCCAGACAAGTTCCAGGTCCCAAAGGAGAACAGCAGTGGCGCAGCCAAGGAGAGCAGCAGTGGAGCAGCCGAGGAGAACAGCAGTGGGGCAGCACTGCACCTGCCCCGCCCGCGCCGCCTTGTGCTCCAGGGCCGACCGCATCGCCACCTGCCCCTCCCGCTCCTGCCAGGTGAGGCGCAGTGAACACAGTCAGGCGCAGTGAACAGAGAGATGTGGTGCCTAAGCTTGCACACTTGGGGGGTGCCGTCCTGATTTGCAAGCTTGGCCTGCAGCGCAGCTGATTGCAATTGCTCACAAGCCAGCAGCTTGCATACTTAGCCCAATGCTCACCGCCGCAACCGCCTTGGGCACCAGAGCCGGATGCGCCGCCGCCACTGCCGCCACCGCCGCCTGTCAAGCGAACAAACAGGGCGCTGAGTCAGACCCTCATCAGCAGTGCAGTACGCTCCACAACAGCTGGGTCGTGCAAACTTGGGCACAACATATGGGGTGCATGCTGTGCATGGCATGCCGTGCATGGCCTGAACCGCCTCACCTTGCCCGCCGCCGCCGCCCTTGCCACCCTGCGCCTCCACACACACGCCGTTGACACAGATGGTCACACTTCCGCCACTGCCGCCCTGGCCGCCGCCCCCTCCTGCAGTCGTTTCAGCATGGGTGCAGATTGTTCAGCGCGGGGAAGGTGCCAGGACGGGTTGCAAGGAGTGCAGCTGGCAGGGAGACTGGGGCGCCCACCACGGATGGTCAACTTTAGTCTCAAGAGCCCCTTTCTGACTCCGCGGACTGAAAGGTTTGTGAAGTGAAGTGAACAGATGCAGAGCAAGGCATGCAAGGCGGCAGCAGCACGCACCTTGGCCGCCTGACCCGCCGCCGCCCCCGCCTGACCCGCCGGCACCCTGTAAGGTGAAAAAGCAAGAGAGCAGGGTGTGCTGTCTAGTGATCAGTCCAGGGTGGCTAGCAGTGTCAGCGGCATCCAATGCTGCAAGCGGGGGCCGCAAAATGGCACTGTGTGGCTGCGGCTGGCACTGTGGCTGCACAATCCCCACTTGCACAAAGCCCCACTTGCACGATCCCATTCAGGCGGAGGGACCAAACGCGGCCTCTCACCCCTGACCCTCCAGAACCTGCGGAGAGGGCAGGCCAGGGGGCGAGCCAGGTGAGCTTGGCGGCTTCTGATTGTGCAGTGTCTTGCATTTGGCCAGCCTCTGGGAAAAAGAGCCAACGCCTTCCCATCCCTACAGTATGGTTCCATGGTGGCCGCCACAAAAAATGGATGTATCTGACAAGTCCCTCACCTCCATCGCCGCCTGATACATAAATCGTGACTTCCGGGGGCGGGTTGTTGATGATTGTAGTTCCGCCGCCGCCGCCGCCGCCGCTGCCGCCGTGGCCGCCTGCAAAGAAAGCATGCGCACTAGATTATCAAACACACTTTTCTTACTAACATTACAACAGCAATAATGCGAGCGCTGTTGAGCCCTGCGTGCTAGTCTGCCCATCTGGTGATGCGCTAAACCCACCTGAGCCGCCGCCGCCACTGCTGCCGCCCCCGCCGCCGCTGCCGCCGCTGCCGCCGCTGCCACCGCTGCCGCCATGGCCGCCTGCAGGGCACAGAGGGCAGGCGCATCGGAACACTGTGAGTTGAGGGGAAGCTCTGTGCAGGATCCTGAGCTCTTCAGAAGCAAGCGTTGGTTGCAGTCGTTGCAGGCATGGAAATGAGCGATTGCGGTGCGCCCACGCATGCAAGTGAGCGATTGCACTGCTTCGATAAATGTGGCCCGTCTCACCGTTTGAGCCTGTGCCTGCAGCGCCGCCTTGCCCTGCGGCGCCGCCTGCTCATGCCAACAGGGCAATTTATGGACTGGATCAGGCAGGCAGCTGGGCAGGGCTGCAGCGGCAGCATGTAGGAGCCCACAGGCAATGCACGCTGCTCAGCCATGCTGGTTGGCAGAGGCGCGAACACGCGCACCCCGCAGCCGGCGGCCTCAGCCACTTTACACAGCAGGCTGCGAATCTCGAGTTCAGAAGCTTAGCGGGCGCACCTCCTGGGCCGGCGCCAGCCACGCCCGGCGACCCTGCCGTGCCATTAGTTCCGTTTCCGGGGCAGGGCGGTGGAGCGCGGAAGGAGTGGTTTGGGCAGGTGGGCCAGGCCGCGGGCTGTGGCTTGGAGGAGAGGAGGGGCATGGCGGCGGCCCAGCCAAAGATGTCGCTGCCCGCGCTGACTGACCAGTCCAGGCTGGCAAAGGACCAGGCGCCAC
>VFQQ010002086.1_pt1 | contig 24248 bp, 18 predicted proteins | sample 3512341 | NCBI WGS metagenome assembly VFQQ01 (sample SAMN10412373, study PRJNA504923) | tailings metagenome | isolation source: Relicate 2 Philex TSF1 revegetated site | place: Philippines: Tuba, Benguet | collected 2017-08-29 | reverse complement strand
TGTCGGTCATCAGCGCGGTCAGATCGGCGACCACCGCATCGAGATCGAGGCTCTTGAATTCTTTCGCGTAGTCGAACCCTTCGCCCATCGGATCGGAGTCGGGCGTGTTCTGGTGCAGAACACCGACATTGACCTGATTGGGCCACCAGTCGCGGTTCTGCCGGCCGCGCGCATGCGGCACGGGGCATTTGCCGGCATCGCCTTTGCTTCCATCCATGTGTCGTCTCCGTTCAAGCTGCGTTTCGTGGTTTTGCGCCCGAAGGCGTGGCCGCTTTTGCGCCCTGTGTGTGAACCCTAGTCCGGCAAATCGATTAGTTTAAGTTCGATTTCCTGATAGCCGTGATAAGCTGTCCTTATGATCAACCTGACCCTCAAACAGCTCCGTTATTTCGAGGCGCTGGCCCGCCACGGCCATTTCGGCCACGCGGCGGATGCCTCCGCCATCTCGCAGCCGGCCCTCTCGATGCAGATCAAGGAGCTGGAAGAGAGCCTCGGCACCGACCTGTTCGACCGCTCCGGCCGCCAGGTGCGCCTCACCAATTTCGGCGAGGAGTTCGCCTCGCGGGTGCGCGGCATCCTCAGCGCCGTCGACGATCTCGGCGATCTCGCCCGCGCGCTGCAGGAGCGCCTCGTCGGCCGCCTCCGCCTCGGCGTCATTCCCACCATCGCGCCCTATCTCCTGCCGCGGCTCATCTCTGACTTGGCCGACAGCCATCCCGGCCTCGACATCCATGTCCGCGAGGCGATGACTTCACGCCTGCTGGAAGACCTCGCCGAAAACCGCATCGACGCGGCGATCCTCGCGCTTCCCGTCTCCGAGCCCGGCCTCACCGAGACCGCCCTCTTCGATGAATCCTTCGTCCTCGTCCGCCCGCAGGCAGACGAGGGCAAGCCCGTGCCCAGCCGCGACACGCTGCGCGAGATGCGGCTGCTCCTGCTCGCCGAAGGCCACTGCTTCCGTCAGCAGGCGCTTTCCTTCTGCAATCTGCACAGCGCCCCGCCGCGCGAAGTCCTCGACGCGTCCTCGCTGTCCACGCTGGTCCAGATGGTCAGCGCCGGCATCGGCGTCACGCTCATCCCGGAAATGGCGCTGGCGGTGGAAACCCGCTCGGCGCCAGTCTCCATCGCCCGCTTCGCCGACCCCCAGCCCTCGCGCACCATCGGCATGGTCTGGCGCCGCACCAGCCCGCTGGTTCAGCACCTCGCCGAAATCGCCGAGATCGTCCGCAAGGCCGCCCAGCGCAAACCCGGCAAACCCCGCAAAGCGGCCTAAACCGTTCCAAATCCTCTCCATCGCCTTCGCGATGGGGAGGACAGGTTCGCGTCAGCGAACCAGGAGGGGCAACGGTTCGCACCGCCCTCTAAAGTTCTTGCTTTGTTCGCATAATGGAGTCACGCTCTCGCCAACAAACGAGAGGGGACCACCATGCTGGGCTATGTGACCATCGGCTATAACGACGCCGAAAAGGCGATGAAGTTCTACGACGCCGTCTTCGGTGCGCTTGGGCTGAAGCGCGCCTTCTTCGACCAGGGCTGGGCCGGCTACGGCAAGGGCGACGAACAGAGCGTCTTTCTCTGCCCGCCTTACGACGGCAAGGAAGCCCGCGCCGCCAACGGCACAATGATCGCCTTCAAAGGCGCGACGAAGGCCGAGATCGACGCCGCCCACGCGGCCGGCCTCGCACATGGCGGCACCGACGAAGGCGCCCCCGGCGGCCGCCCGGCCGACTCGACCAGCTTCTACGGCGCCTATCTCCGCGACCCGGACGGCAACAAGTTCGCCGTCTACTGCAAGCCTTAGGCTTTGCTGTCATCCCGGCCTTGAGCCGGGATCCAGAGCGCCAGGCTGTGGGCTTGCAGCCCGTGGCCTCTCGCTTACGGAAGCGGAAATTCACTGACCAATTATTTTGCCAGTGATTTCAAGGCTCTCTTGCGCAAGTCCCGCTGATCAGCGCTCAATCTCAGCGAGCGTGACGCCGCGATAACGAGCGTCCGCCATTGGGTTGGATGCAGGAGCGGGACATGCACAAGGGCCATCTGAGCGCCATCGACGCCAGCTTTCTCTATCTCGAGACCCCGGAAATGCCGATGCATATCGGCGCGCTCTATCTGCTGAAGCCCCCGTCCAAGGGCGTCGACAATTACGTCGCCGACTACAAGGCGATGATCGAGGCGCGCATGCACACCGCGCCCCTGTTCACGCACAAGCTCAACAACATGCCCTTCGATCTCGCGAACCCCGTGTGGATCGAGGATGACGACATCGACATCGACTATCACATCCGCCAGGTGACGCTCACCAAGCCCGGCACGATGGACCAGCTCGAAAAGCTGGTCGGCCGCCTGCACTCCTCGCTGCTCGACCGCTCCCGCCCCTTGTGGGAGTTCTTCATCATCGACGGCCTGCAGAACGGCGATCTCGCCTTCTATTCCAAGGTGCATCACGCCGCGCTCGACGGTCAGGCCGGCATGAAGCTGACCTTGGCGCTGCTCGACACCACCGAAGTGCCGCGCGATGTCGGCGCCCCGCCGCCGCGCGTCCGCGGCAGCAAGTATCAGCTCGGCATCGGCGAGCTGCTCTGGTCCGCCACCACCAACGCGCTCTCGCAATACGCCAAGCTCGCCGGCGTCGCGCCCAAGGCGCTGAAATCCGCCATCGACACCTATCGCGCGAAAGACGCAGACGGGAACTGGGGCCTCAAGAAGTTCAAGGGCGCCTTCGGCCTCGCGCCGAAGACCCACATCAACGTCACCATCACCAACCAGCGCGCCTTCGGCTCCAAGTCGCTGCCGATCTCGGAAGTGAAGGCGGTCGGCAAGGCCGTCGGCGCCACCATCAACGACATGGTGCTGGCCATCGCGTCCGGCGCGCTCGTCCGCTACTTCGCCGACTACAACGAGAAGATCTCCAAATCCCTCATCGCCGCCGTGCCCATCTCGATGCGCGCCGAAGGCGACACCTCGCAGAACAATCAGGTCTCGATGCTCCCGGTGTCGTTGCACTCCGACATCAAGGACCCGCTGAAGCGCCTCCAGGCGATCAAGAAATCCTCTACCCGCATGAAGGATCTCGGCTCCAAGATGAAGGGCCTCGGCAGCCTCGACTTCCCGTCGATCGGCACGCCCTGGATGATGACCGGCCTCGTCACGCTGTTCGGCCGCTCCAACCTCGCCGACACGCTGCCGCCCATCGCGAACGTCGCGATCTCCAACGTCCCCGGTCCCAACGCGCCGCTCTACATGTCCGGCGCCATGCTGCGTTCGATGTATCCCGTCTCGATCCCGACCCACGGCATCGGCTGCAACATCACGGTGCAGTCCTATAACGGCAATCTCGATTTCGGCATCACGGCCTGCCGCCGCGCCATGCCGGATGCGAAGAAGCTCGCCAATTATCTGGGTGACGCGCTTGCCGAACTGAAAGAGGCCGTCGCCAGCATGCCGCCGCCGGAAGCGGCGAAGCCCACTGAAAAGGCTGCCGAAAAACCTGCGGCCAAGGCCGCCGCGAAGCCCCGCGCCAAGCGCGCCGAGGCGCCGCCACTCCATTCGTAGAGCAATTGAAATGAGAACCACATGGGCTGGAATTTCGGAGACATCCTCGACGTCGTAGAAGCCGCCATCGATCCGAACGCGCTTGCTTTCGCGCATGGCGATCGCCGCATCACCTGGGGTGAGGCCGGCCCGCAGTCGAACAAACTCGCGCGCGCCCTCGCAGCCGCCGGTCTCAAGCCCGGCGACCGCGTGGCGCACTACATGCGCAACCAGCCGGCCTACATGCAGACCGTGCGCGCCTGCTTCAAAGGCCGCTTCACGCATGTGAACGTGAACTACCGCTACAAGCCCGAAGAGGTCGCCTACATCGTCGACAATTCCGACGCCGTGGCCCTCGTCTATGGCGCGGAGTTTCGCGACAACGTCGCCGAGATCCGCGCGTCGCTCCCGCAGGTGAAGATCTATATCGAGGTTGGCGGCGGCGCGGCGAAAGCCGACTTCGCCGAAGACTTCGACACGCTGAACGAAACCGGCGACGGCTCGCCGCTGGGCATCGAACGCTCTGGCGATGATCTCCTCTTCCTCTATACCGGCGGCACCACCGGCCTGCCCAAGGGCGTGATGTGGCCGCACAAGGAATTGCGCGAGACCCAGCTCAATTCCCTGCGCAAGCTCGGCGGCTTCGTGCCGGAAACGATGGAGCTGCTCGTCGAGGCGCTCAAATCGGCCCAGCCCGCTCCGCCGCTCATTCCCGCCTGCCCGCTGATGCACGGCACCGGTCTCTTCACCGCCATCGGCACCATCGTGAACGGCGGCGCCATCGTCACGCTCACCGGCGAAAACTTCGATCCGCACGAGCTCTGGGCCGCCGTCGACCGCCACAAGGTCGGCAGCCTCGCTATTGTCGGCGATGCCTTCGCGAAACCGATGCTGCGCGCGCTGGAAGAAAAGCCCGGCCGTTACGATCTCTCCTCCATCGTCAACATCATCTCCTCCGGTGTGATGTGGAGCGTCGAGGTGAAGCGCGGCCTGCTGGAACACATCCCACAGGGCATGATGTCGGACTCGTTCGGCGCGTCCGAGGCCGTCGGCCTCGGCGCCGCGATCATGGTCAAGGATGGCGACATCCCCACCGCCCGCTTCACCATCGGCGAACGCTGCAAGGTGTTCGACGAGAACGACGAGGCGGTCGTGCCCGGCAGCGGCAAGATGGGCTTCATCGCCATGCCGCCGCCGATCCCGCTCGGCTATCACAAGGACGAAGCCAAGACGGCCAAGACCTTCCGCACCATCGGCGGCGTCCGCTATTCGATCCCGGGTGACTGGTGCCTTGTCGAACCCGACGGCTCGCTCACCCTCATCGGCCGCGGCAGCGCCTCCATCAACACGGCCGGCGAAAAGGTCTTCCCCGAAGAGGTCGAAGAAGCGCTGAAGACGCATCCTTCAGTCGAAGACGCGCTTGTCGTCGGCGTGCCGGATGAGAAATGGGGCCAGGCGGTCACCGCCGTCATCCGCCTCAATCCCGGCTTCGGTTTCAACGAGGGCGCGCTGCGCGAGCACGTGAAGGACAAGCTGGCCGCCTACAAGGCGCCCAAGCGCGTCTTCGTCGGCGAAGGCGTCAACATGCGCGCGCCCAACGGCAAGGCCGACTACAAATCGGTCACCGCCTTCGCCCGCGAACAGACCGGCGTTCAGGCGGCCGAATAGGCGTCCAGCGCCGCAAGGTGCGGCGCCTGTTCCTCGGCCGTCAGGAACGAGCCGGTGAACGAATTGCGCGCGAGGCGAACGATCTCCGCGCGCGTCAGACCCACGCCCGCCGCCGCGGCGCGGAAGTTGTCGTTCACATAGCCACCGAAATAAGCCGGATCGTCTGAATTCACGGTCGCGTTCAGCCCGAGATCCAGCATCCGCTTCAGCGGATGCTGCGTCATGTCATGCACGACGCAGAGCTTGAGGTTCGACAGCGGACACACCGTCAGCGTCATGCCCGTCGCCGCCAGCCGCTTCACCAGCGCGTCGTCCTCGAGGCTCCGATTGCCATGATCGAGGCGATCCACACCCAGCAGGTCCAGTGCCTCATGCACATATTCCGGCGGGCCTTCCTCGCCGGCATGCGCGACCAGCTTCAGCCCCATCTCCCGCGCCCGCTTGAACACGCGCGCGAATTTCGACGGCGGATGCCCGACTTCGGATGAATCGAGCCCCACACCGGCAATCCGGTCCAGATACGGCTCCGCCATCTTCAGCGTCGCGAACGCCGCCTCTTCATCGAGATGCCTGAGGAAACAGAGGATCAGCTTCGACGACAGCCCCATCTGCCGCTGCGCCGCATCCATCGCCGAGAACAACCCGTTCACCACCGTCGCGAACGGAACCCCACGATCCGTATGTGTCTGCGGATCAAAGAAAATCTCCGCATGCCGCACCCCGTCCGCCGCCGCCCGCCGAAAGTAAGCGAGGCCCAGATCGTGGAAATCTTCCTCGGTCAGCAGCACCGAGGCGCCCGCATAGTAGATGTCGAGAAAATCCTGCAACCGCGAGAAGGAATAGGCCGCGCGAATCTCCTCAACGCTCTTGTACGGCAGCGCCAGTCTGTTGCGCCTGGCCAGCGCGAACATCAGCTCCGGCTCCAGGCTTCCTTCGATATGCAGGTGCAATTCAGCCTTCGGCAGGCCGGAAATGAAAGAATCGAGTGACGTATCTGTCATCGCTGAACATTAAGTGTTGTGTCGCCGCACGGCCATGGGCCAAACTGACCTGTAAGCGCTTGATACCGGCGTTTTCCCCACAATTTGAGAAGGCCAGACGCCGGAGACGACGCCAATGCCCCACGATACGCCCCTGATCGCGACGATCGTTTCGGGTCTTGTCCTCGCTTTTCTGTTCGGCGCTCTGGCGCAGAAACTCCGTATTTCGCCGCTCGCCGGCTATCTGCTCGCCGGCATTCTCGTCGGCCCGCACACGCCGGGCTTCGTCGCCGACGTGCATCTCGCCGGCGAACTTGCGGAAATCGGCGTCATCCTGCTGATGTTCGGCGTCGGCCTGCATTTCTCGCTAAAAGACCTGATGAGCGTCCGCGCCATCGCCATCCCCGGCGCGGTGGTGCAGATCGGCGTGGCGACCGCGCTCGGCTGGCTGCTCGCGACCATTCTGGGCTGGAATCTCGCTGAAGGTCTCATCTTCGGCCTCGCGCTTTCCGTTGCGTCCACCGTCGTGCTGCTGCGCGCCCTGCAGGAAAAGCGCATCGTTCAGACCGAACGCGGCCGCATCGCCGTCGGCTGGCTGATCGTCGAGGACCTCGCCATGGTTCTCGCCCTCGTTCTCATTCCCGCGCTCGCCGCGAATGCCGGAACGGGCGTCGCGATGCCGACTTCCGAAATCCTCATCGCCATCGGCATCACGCTGGCGAAGGTCGGCGTCTTCGTCGCCGTCATGCTCATCGGCGGCCGCTGGCTGGTGCCGCGTCTGCTGCACGCCATCGTCCATATGGGCTCGCGTGAGCTGTTCCGTCTCGCCGTCCTCGCCATCGCGCTCGGCATCGCCTTCGGTGCGGCCAAGCTCTTCGACGTCTCCTTCGCGCTCGGCGCCTTCTTCGCCGGCATGGTTCTGGCAGAATCGGAGCTCTCCCAGCGCGCGACGGAAGAAACGCTCCCCCTGCGCGACGCCTTCGCGGTGCTGTTCTTCGTCTCGGTCGGCATGCTGTTCGACCCGAACATTCTGGTGGAGCAGCCGCTCGCCGTCGCCGCCTCGGTGCTGATCGTCGTCTTCGGCAAATCGATCGCGGCCTACTTCATTGTCCGCGCCTTCGGGCACCCCAGCGGCACGGCGCTCACCGTATCCGCCTCGCTCGCCCAGATCGGCGAGTTCTCCTTCATCCTCGCCAATCTCGCCGTGGGCCTGAACATCCTCAACGAGGATGGCCGCAGCCTCATCCTGGCGGCGGCGCTCCTCTCTATTCTGGTGAACCCGGCGATCTTCGCCTTCGCGGAACGCGTCCGCGCCCGCGTTGAAGGGCCTGGCCGCAAGACGGCGCCCGCCGCGCCCGCTGCGCCGCCGGAAGCGGCGGCTGAACCGGCCGCCGCCACGCCGGTCGAACCGGCAGCGATCCCTGTCGAGCCGGATGAAGATCTCATCCCCACCAAGCTTGCCGGCCACGCGGTCGTGGTCGGCTATGGCCGCGTCGGCGCGGTCATCGTCGACGCGCTGCAGACCCGCAAGGTTCCTGTCCTCGCCATCGAGGAACGCGCCAAGCCTGCCGAGGCCGCGCGCAAGATCGGACTGGAGACGATCACCGGCAACGCCGTCGCCAAGGAAGTGCTGACCGCCGCCAACGTCACCGGCGCCAAGGTTCTCTTCGTCGCCGTGCCCGACGGCTTCGAGGCCGGCAGCGTCGTGGAGACGGCCCGCGATCTCAACAAGACCATCCGCATCATCGCCCGCGCGCACAGCGATGCGGAGGAGGAACACCTGAAGCGTCTCGGTGCGGATTTCGTCATCATGGGCGAACGCGAAATCGGCCTCGCTATGGCGGACCTGACCCCGGCCAATGTTCCCGCGCGCGTCATCGACGATACGCCGATCCCGCCAGAGGAAGGCGTAGACGAAGGAACCCCGCTGCCGGGAACGCCCTCTCCGGCCTAGGCGTTTTGTTCAGGCAGATGGAGGAGCTTCCGATGCCGCCTGAACACAAGAAGAAGACGCACGAAAAAGAAGACTACGGCGCCACCGGCCAGACCAAGGAAAAACCCGAGGTCCAGCCGGGCACGCCCATGCCCGACGGCAAACAAAACCCCGCCCTCCACGACGTCGAAGGCGACCCCGACAATCGCAAACGCCGCGAAAGCGTCGAGCACGGCGATTAATCCAATTAGATTGTCATCCTCGGGCGGCGTAGCCGACCCGGGGACCCATGCCTGAGACCATTCAGGACTAAGCGCCCCTCAGGCCCGCTCGAACACCGCCGCAACGCCCTGCCCGCCGCCGACGCACATGGTCTCCAGCCCATACCGCGCCCCGCGCCGCTGCATCTCGTTCAGCATCGTCGCGAGAATGCGCACGCCCGTCGCCGCGATCGGATGGCCGAGCGAAATCCCCGAGCCATTGACGTTCAGCTTCGAACGATCGTCCCAGCCCCAATCCTTCAACACGCCCAGCACCTGGCACGCGAACGCCTCGTTGAGCTCAACGAGATCGATGTCGTTCCACTTAAGGCCCGTCTTCGCGAACAGCCGCTTCACCGCCGGCACCGGCCCAAGCCCCATCGTCGCCGGATGACACCCCGCCGCCGCCCAGCCGACCAGAAGGCCTGAAGGCGTCAGCCCCAGCTCCGCCAGTCTGTCTTCCGCGACAACCAGACACGCCGCCGCCGCATCGTTCTGCTGGCTGGAATTGCCCGCCGTCACCACGCCGTCCTTCATCAGCGGCTTCAGCGCCGCCATCGAGGCCGCCGTCGCATCGGCGCGAATGCCCTCATCGGTCTTCACGACCACCGGCTCGCCCTTGCGCTGCGGCACGCTCACCGTCACCAGCTCGGCGTCAAACTTCCCCGCCGCCCACGCCGCCGCCGCACGGCGGTGGCTCTCGGCGGCATATTCATCGCTCGCCTCGCGCGTGATGCCGCACTGCTTGGCGACATTCTCCGCCGTCTCGATCATGCCGGAAATCTTGCCGAACCGCTCGACGGGCTGCGACCGCTCGCGCCCGCGCTGCAGGCGGTCATGCATCGTCACGCTTCCCGTCCGCGCTCCGCCGCGCATGTCGGTCGTGTAGTACTCGACATTCGACATGCTCTCGACACCGCCGGCCAGCACCACATCCGCCGCGCCCGACTGGATCATCATCGCCGCCGTGGTGAGGGCGGTCAGGCCGCCGCCGCACCGCCTGTCCAGCTGCATCCCCGGCACCTCGATCGGCAACCCCGCCGAAAGCGCCGCCCAGCGCCCGACGCACGGCGTCTCGCCGCTGGCATAGGACTGCGCGAAGACGACATCCTCGATCAGCGCCGGATCGAGCCCCGTCCGCGTCATCACCTCCTGCACCACCGTCCCGGCCAGCGTCTCCACCGGCACGGCGGCAAGGCTCCCCTGAAACTTGCCCACGGGCGTGCGCACAGGCGCAACAATGGCGGCACGGCGAATGGCGGTCATCAGGCTCTCCTCCGGATATCGTTGGAGAAGGTTCTAGCCGAATTTCGGGATGCTTTGTCTTCCCCCGTTTACGGGGGAAGTACGGCCAAAGGCCGGGATGGGGGCGGGCACCGGCGCTGGCCCCCATCCCCGCTGCGCGGGACTTCCCCCGTCAGCACGGGGGAAGACAAACGGCACCTTACGCCGCGCTCCGCTCATACGGGTACACCGTCCCGCAGAACTCGCACTTCGCTTCGATCGCGCCTTCGGGCGTCTTCAGGTCTTCCAGCTCGTCCACCGAATACGCATCCAGCACATTCGCCACGCGCTCCGGCGAACAGCGGCACTGGAATTTGATCGGCTGTGCCTCGAACACCCGCACCGTGTCCTCGTTGAAGAGGCGGTAGAGCAGATCCTCGCCCGACAGCGTCGGGTCCAGCAGCTCGTCCGAACCGACCGTGTCCAGCAGCGCACCGAAGCGCACCCAGTCGTCGTCGTTCGCTTCCGTCGGCTGCACGCCGCCTTCTCCGGCGACCCGCTGCAGCAATATGCCGCCGGCCCGCCAGCTCGGCTCGCCATCCGTCTGCACCTGCCCGACCGCGATTTTCAGCTTGGTCGGGATCTGCTCCGACTGCTGGAAGTAGAGCAGCGCCGCCTCGCTCAGCGAGCCGTGCAGTTCCACGATGCCCTGATAGCGGTTCTGCCCCTCGGCCGGATCGATGGTCAGCGCAAACGAGCCCTCGCCCAGCAGCGGCGCATCCGGCTCCGCGTCCTCTTCCACCGAAACGAACGAGCGCACCTGTCCCGGCGTCGCGAAATCGGCCACCACCATGCGCGCCCGGCCCTCGCCGCGCGTCTGTAAGGTGAGCGTGCCCTCGAATTTCAGAGCCGAGCCCAGCAGGCTTACAATGGTCAGCGCCTCGCCGGCCAGCCGCGCCGCATCGCCGCGATAGCCGTGGCCCGCGACCACGCGCTCCGCCACGCCGCCCAGCCGCACGATACGGCCGCGCGTCTGCTTCCCGTCGATGGCGAAGGGCAGCGCAAGATCGTCAGGGGCGTTGGTCAACTCGGTCATAGCGAACTCATTGTAACAGCAAAAATTGTCATCCCGGCCTTGAGCCGGGATCCAGGGCGGCAAGCACTGGCAGGGACAGGAAGGCTCCTATTTAGGCGCGTTCAGCGCCCAGACAAGGACCGCCTTCTGGGCGTGCAGGCGGTTTTCCGCCTCGTCGAACACCGCCGATTGCGGCCCGTCGATCACTTCCGGCGCCACTTCCTCGCCGCGCTTGGCGGGCAGGCAGTGCATGAAGATCGCGTCTTTCTTGGCCCGCGCCATCAGCCGCGCGTCCACCTGATAGGGGCGCAGCAGATTGTGGCGATACTCCTTGTCGCCGTCGCCCATCGACACCCAGCTATCGGTGATGACGCAGTCCGCGCCGTCCACCGCCTCGTTCGGATCGTTGGTGAGCCTCAGGTCCACCTTGTTCGCCGCCGCCCAGTCGATCAGCGCCTTGGGCGGGCTCAGCTGCTCCGGCGTCGCGACCTTCAGCGTCACATCCAGACGTGCCGCCATCTGCACCCACGACAACAGCACGTTGTTGCTGTCGCCCGTCCAGGCGATCGTCCTGCCCCGCACCGAACCCTTGCGCTCCTCGAAGGTCTGCACATCGGCCAGAACCTGGCAGGGATGCGACTTCTTCGTCAGGCCGTTGATCACCGGCACCTCGGCGTAATGCGCCAGCTCCAGCAGCTCGTGATGCGACAGCATGCGGATCATGATCGCATCGACATAGCGCGACATCACCCGCGCCGTGTCCGCGATGCTCTCGCGGTGGCCGAGCTCGATCTCGTCGCCCGAAACCATCAGCACATGCGCACCCAGCTCGTTGATGCCCACATCGAAAGACATGCGCGTGCGAAGCGACGGCTGCTGGAAGACGACCGCGATCTTCTTGCCCAGCAGCGGCAGATAATCGCCCAGCTCGCCCTTCACGCGCTTGGCCTTCAGGTATTTGGCGTGGGCGAGAAGGCCTTCGATCTCCGCCGTCGAATGATCGGCGATGTCGAGGAAGTGTTTCGGCTTCGTCATCAGGCGGCGTCTTTCTTGGTCTCGAACGCGGCCGCAGCGGCGCCGATGGCGGCGATGCCTTCGCTCAGTTCCCCATCGCTCACGGTCAAAGGCGGCAGGATGCGCAGCACATTGTCGCCCGCGCCGACGCTCAGCATGTGCCGCTCGCGCAGCGCCGCCTGGAAATCGCCCGCCGGCACTTTCAGCTTGAGGCCCAGCAACAGCCCTTCGCCGCGCACCTCCTCGATGACATCGGGATGCTCGTCCTTCAGCATCGCCAGCTGCTGCTTGAAGCGCAGCGCCGCGTCGCGCACGCGCTCCAGGAACCCCGGCGCCAGCACGACATCCAGCACCGCATTGCCCGCCGCCATGGCCAGCGGATTGCCGCCATAGGTCGAGCCGTGCGTTCCGGCCACCATGCCCGCCGCGGCCTTCTCGGTCGCGAGGCAGCAGCCCATCGGGAACCCCCCGCCAATGCCCTTCGCCACCGCCATGATGTCGGGCGTCACGCCCGCCCATTCATGCGCGAACAGCTTGCCGGTCCGCCCGACGCCGGTCTGCACCTCGTCGAACACCAGCATCAGGCCATGTTCATCGGCGAGCGCACGTAAGGCCCGCAGGAACTCTGTCGGCACGGCGCGCACGCCGCCCTCGCCCTGGATCGGCTCGATCAGCAGGCCCGCCGTCTCCGGCGTGATCGCCGCCTTCAGTGCGGCGAGATCGCCGAACGGCACCTGGTCGAAGCCGTCCACCTTGGGGCCGAAGCCTTCGAGATATTTCGCCTGACCGCCCGCCGCGATGGTCGCGAGCGTGCGCCCATGGAACGCCCCTTCGAACGTGATGATGCGGAACTTCTCCGGATGGCCGCTATGGCTCTGGAACTTCCGCGTCATCTTGATCGCGCATTCCAGCGCTTCCGCGCCGGAATTTGTAAAGAACACCGTATCGGCGAACGTCGCCGCCACCAGCCGCTCGGCCAGCTTCTGCTGCCCCGGAATGCGATAGAGGTTCGAGGTGTGCCACAGCTTCGCCGCCTGCTCCGTCACCGCCTTCACCAGGTGCGGGTGCGAATGGCCGAGCGCGTTCACCGCAATGCCGGATCCGAAATCCAGATATCGCTGCCCGTTCTCCGCGATGAGATAGCTCCCTTCGCCCCGCTCGAAAGCGAGGTCGGCGCGGTTATAGGTGGGCAGGACGGGCGTGATCACGGCGCTCACTTGAAGTTGGAACACCCGCCGCAATCGGCGGGACAGGTGGCATAAGGGATTTGCATCTTCCATGCGAGGCCCCATCTGTGACGCCCGCGTGAAGGCTCGAAGACCCTCCGGAAAATCATCCGCCTACGGAGAACGGCGTTTGGACTCTTTTTGGACTCATGATTCGCGCAATGTTCCTGTTAGCAGACCCTAACAAACCCTTGTGCCGCCCTGCCCGGCCGTGACCATATTTGGTGCGCGGCTTGGGGCTGAGCCAAAGGTCAGCCACAAGCCCTAGGGGGCTGCTAACACATTTCGTATTCAACCAGAGGGGCAGGCATGTCCTGGACTGACGACCGTATTGAACGCCTGAAACAGATGTGGGCCGAGGGCCTGAGCGCCAGCCAGATCGCTCGCGCGCTGGGCGAGGTCACACGCAACGCCGTCATCGGCAAGGTGCACCGTCTCGGCCTCGCCGGCCGCGCCACGGCGCCCCGTGTCGAGCGCCCGCGTCCTGCGCCGCAGCCGCGTCTCCACACGCCGCGCGTCAGCGTGATGCGTGCCGAGCCGGTGGTGGAAGAACCGCTGGAGCCGATGCCCGAGAACGCGGTGACCGTGGTGGATCTGTCCGCCACCGTCTGCCGCTGGCCGCTGGGCGACCCGGCGACGCCGGAGTTCCGCTTCTGCGGCCGCAAAGCCAAGTCCGGCGCGCCGTATTGCGAGGCCCATGTCCGCATGGCCTACCAGCCGGCCCAGTCCCGCCGCGACCGCGACCGCGACCTTCAGCGCAAACGCCTGAACTTCGGCTAGGCCGAAATCTAGCGGGGAAACTGAAAAGGCTGGGGCACACCCCGGCCGTTTTCGTTTGCCTCGATCTTTGTCTTCCCCCGTTTACGGGGGAAGTACGGCCGAAGGCCGGGATGGGGGCGAACCCCTACCCCGCCACCTTCATCTGCTCGTCCAGCGAATACCCCGCCGAGCGCACGGTGCGGATCGGGTCGCGCTCGCCATTGGCGATCAGCGCCTTGCGCAGCCGCCCGATATGCACGTCCACCGTCCGCGCCTCGACATAGACGTCCGAACCCCACACCGCATCCAGAAGCTGTTCGCGCGAGAACACGCGCCCCGGATGCTGGATCAGGTGATCGAGCAGGCGGTATTCCGTCGGCCCCAGATGCACCTCGCGGTCGCTCCGGCGCACCCGGCGCGACACGCGGTCGATGGCGATATCGCCGAACTCCGCCAGATCTTCCGACAGCGCCGGGCGGATACGCCGCAGCACCGCGCGGATACGCGCCAGCATTTCGGTCATCGAGAACGGCTTCACGACGTAATCGTCCGCGCCGGTATCGAGCCCGCGGATACGGTCGCTCTCTTCGCCGCGCGCCGTCAGCATGATGATCGGCGTATTGCGGCTCTCCGCCTTCATGCGCAGACGGCGGCAGACTTCGATGCCCGACAAATTCGGCAGCGCCCAGTCGAGCAAAATCAGATCCGGCGTTTCCTCGGCGGCGACGATCAACGCCTCCTCGCCGTCGCGCGCTTCCACGACGCGGTAGCCGTCACGCTCCAGATTATAGCGCAGCAAGGTGACGAGAGCGGCCTCGTCCTCGATCACCAGGATGGTCGGCTTCGCCTGCATCTATCGTTCAGCTCGCGGGTTCGAAGGGAACGGTGCTGGACGAGGTCGCATCGCCCTTGGGGCGGTCCTCGCCGATATAGCTGCCTTTGCTCAGGTAATAGACCTGCTCGGCGATGTTCGTGGCGTGGTCGCCCGCGCGCTCCAGATTCTTCGCGACGAACAAAAGATGCGTCGCCAGCGAGATCGTGCGCGGGTCTTCCATCATATAGGTCAGCAATTCGCGGAAGATCGAGTTGTACAGCTCGTCGATCTCTTCATCCTTGCGCCACACCGCCATCGCGGCCTCGGCATCGCGCGCCGCATAGGCGTCCAGCACGGCCTTGATCTGCTGCAGGCACTCGCGGCCCATCCGCACCAACCCTTGAGTCAGACGCACCGGCTGTTCGCGGTTCAGCACCAGCGCGCGCTTGGCGATATTCTTGGCGAGGTCGCCGATGCGCTCGATTTCGTTGGCGATCCTGAGGGCCGTCACCGTCAGGCGAAGGTCCACACCCACCGGCTGGCGCAGCGCCAGCACCTTCACGGCCTGGCCTTCGATCACCCGCTCCAGATCGTCGATCCGGCGGTCGCTTTCGATCATCCGGTCGGCCAGCGCGCTGTCGCGGCGCTGCAGCGCGTCGATCGCGCCCTGCAGCAGCGCTTCGGCGACGCCGCCCATCTGGGCGACATTGGTGGAGATGCCCTCCAGTTCGCCTTCATAGGATTTGACGAGATGTTCGCTCATGTGGCGGCCCCTGCCTCTGGCGCAGAGGTCTAGTTTCCGCGCACTGCGCCTTTGTTACGCTTCCATGACAGTTTTATGAAGCTGCACGCCCCGCACCTTCCATCGACACTTCGGATCGCTCCGGACGACAGAACGGGGCCGCGCATCGCACGAATAGACGTAGATACGCGTGTAAACCGCTCAGATCTTACAATAAGAGTGTGAGGTAGCGCCGTTTACGAGCGCAAGTCCGCCGCACCGTGGCACTCATCACCTGTATAAGACATGAGAGCAGCACGCTGCTTTTCGTTCATAAGCGCCCAAAGCCCCGTCATAGGGCGCGGCGCAGGTCGCAACGCTTCTGGCTCCGGGAGCTGACGCTCCTGGAGTTTGGGACGTCGATCAAAGACGTCACGTAGCGCGTTGAGTAAACCAACCATCATCAAACCTTCAGCCAGTAATATGGGCGCGGTGCGCCCTTAGATGCAAGCGTGAAGCCGAACACACTCTCATAGAATGAAACTAACGTTTCGTTCACTGGTTCGATCCGAATTTCGGTTCTGCCAGCAATCTGGGCATAGTTTGTCACGGTATTGAGGCAGAAAAAGGCTCTTTTTCCCCGGAACTCACAATCTTTATCGGGATCACACTCAAGATATCTGACTGTCGCAGCCGTCTTGGATAGGGTTGTTAACGATACCCCGACAAGTCGATCCTGAGGGGTCCAAATCGCCACCGTAAAAGCGTCAGGGTCACGATAATGATCCACAAGATCTGGCCAAGACCACTCAAACTTCCGGCCGACAGCGCCCCACTGATTGGTGATCGCCTCTTTGGCCTTATTGCTCCAAGGCGACATCCGGAGATCCCAACCAAGCGCCTTTAGCTGCTTGACCGATTCTAGGCGGGCTTGAAGTTGCAGGCCGAGATAGTGATCCTTTGTGGCGCGAAGCAGAGAACCCACGGCGAATATCTTGCAGTGATACGCAGACTGCGCTCACCGCTCCTGTTTTTCTTAGGCCACGCCGGGTGGGCCGCCCCGTTGCAAAGCATTGCTTCTGCCTTGGGTCGATTTGAGTCGCAAGCATACTTTGCTCGTTTTCGAGAGGGTTTTTCTCTTGATCTCATGCTGCAATTGCAAACTGAGACATTTTCCATCCAAGCCTTGCCGCTGAACGCCGTCCGCCAAGGTATGGCGCTCGCGAGACGCCGACCCCAACCCACACCTTTCACCCCACCTGCGGCTGCCACACCGGAATAAACACAGTGAATCTCGAGCCCTTCCCCGGCTCGCTCTCGATCTCCAGCCGCCCCCGATGGCGGTTGAGAATATGCTTCACGATGGCAAGCCCCAGCCCCGTACCGCCCCGCTCCCGGCTCGCCGCATCGTCGACGCGATAAAACCGTTCGGTCAGGCGCGGAATATGCTCCCGCGCGATCCCCGGCCCCTTGTCGGTCACCGACAACGCCGTCGCGCCCTCGGCCGGGAAGATCGACACGGAAACATCCCCGCCCTCGCCGCCATATTTCACGGCGTTGTCGATCAGGTTCTGCGCGATCTGCAGCAGCTCGTCCCGCGCCCCCGTCACCGGCTGCGCGCCGTCTGCCACCGATATCACCGCCTTGATCCCGGCGCGGTTCAGCGCCGGCTGCGCCGCGTCCACCACGTCGCGCGCGATCGCGCCGAGATCGGCCTTGGCCGAGGGCCGCACATGCTCGTTCAGCTCGATGCGGCTCAGCGACAGAAGGTCGTCGATCAGCCGCCGCATCCGGCTGGCTTGCGTCTGCATGATCTCCAGAAAGCGCTGCGTCGCCTCGGGATCGTCGCGCGCCGGCCCCATGATGGTTTCCAGAAACCCCGACAGAGACGTCAGCGGCGTCCTCAGCTCATGACTCGCATTGGCGACGAAGTCCGCCCGCATCTTCTCCACCCGCACCATCGCCGTGATGTCGTGCAGGAAGACGAGGACATAGCGCCGCCCGCTCGCATTCACCGGCGCGACATGCGCCTCGATCGACCGCTCCACCGGCACCGGCAGCGTGAACGAGGCATCCGCCCGCTCGCCGCCATCGCGCACCTGCTCGATGGCGTTCAGCAGATCGGGCACCCGGAAGGTCGCGCCGAACGGCTTGCCCGCAGTCGCCCCGGTCAGGTCAGCTGCCTGCTGGTTGCGCGCCGTCACGCGTCCGGCCTCGTCCAGCAGCAACGCAGCATGGGGCAAGGCCTGAAGGATGGCGTTCAGATCGTCCAGCGCAGCGGTATCCGCGACATCCACGGCGCGCGCCGCCACCGGCGAGGCCGGACGCCGCGCCAGCCACCAGCCCAGCGCCCCCGCCGCAACAGCGGCAAAGGCGATCAGCAGTGCAGCAAGTCCCCCCGACATGAAGCGTTACGCCACTCCGTTCGCGGCGAAGAAGGCCAGCATCTTCGCCCAGCCGTCTTTCGCATCGGCTTCGACATAGCTCTCGCGATAGTCGGCGTTGAAGCCGTGCGGTGCGCCCGGATAGACGATGATGGACGATTTCGAATCCGGCCCCAGCGCCGCGCGCATCGCCTCCACGCTCTCCAGCGGAATGCCGCCATCCTTCTCGCCATAGAGGCCCAGCACCGGCGCCTTCAGTTCCTTTGCAACATCCACCGCATGTTTGGGATGCAGCGGGTCCGGTTCGCCCACCAGCTTGCCATACCAGGCGACACCCGCCTTCAAATTCGGCTGATGCGCCGCATACAGCCACACGATGCGCCCGCCCCAGCAGAAGCCGGTAATGCCCAGCTTCGCATCGTCCGCGCCTTCCTGACCCGCAAAGACGGCCGTGAAATCGAGATCCGACATCACCTGATCGTCCGGCACTTTGGCGACGATAGTCGAGACCAGCGTCTTGATGTCCTCGACCTTGGTCGGATCGCCCTGACGGACATAGAGGTCCGGCGCGATCGCGTAATATCCGGCCTTCGCCAGGCGGCGGCAGAGATCGCGGATATGCTCATGCACGCCGAAGATTTCCTGCGTGACGATGATGACCGCCTCGCCCTTGCCGCCCGCCGGCCGCGCCCGATAGCCGGGGATCTTCCGGTCGGCGACGGTGATCTCGACATCGGCGACATCCAGCCCGTCGGCCGGCGTGATGATCGTCTCGGCCGCCACCGGCTGCACCGACAGCGCGAACCCCGCACCCAGCGCCACGCCGCCAAAACCCCGCCGTGTAATCTCGTTCATCGCGTTCTCCCTGTTCTCATGTCTCTGGCGCACAGCATACCCATCCCAATCACCCCGGCGCGCCAGAAAACGCGCCGCCCATCTCAACTTCGTAACACCGCCCGAAAGCTGCCCTCTTTCGGGCTACCCAATGGAACCCGTTCCTCCCCGCTAGCGCAAAGGAGGACATGTGCGCCAACGCGGAACATTTCGAAGAACGCGGCCACAATTGTCTTCCCCTGTCCTTACGGGGGAAGTACCCGCGAAGCGGGGGATGGGGGCCGCCTCACCCAATCCGGGACAGTTAGGAATATATACACTCCGGCCGTACACAGGTCAAGGGATGTTAGGAAATTATTCTAACAGCACCCCTCCGCCGCCAACGCCGCCGCACCCGCGCCAAGTTCCCGAATATCCGCTTCCGTCACCTCAACCATCGGCTTGGCCAGCCGGAAGCTCAAACTCGCCGCCGGATGGATCAGCGCCAGCGTCGTCTGGCGCGGCGGACGCCCGGGTTCCAGGCAGGACGCCTCGGTCACGATCCAGCTTTCCTCATCCGAAGGAAAACGCGCCTCCAGCCAGGATTTGATCCTGGCCGTCAACGCGGCGTTACCGCGATTTGTCGCAAGTCTTAAGCTCACGCCTCCGTGCTAACACGAGGGCGCAAGTCTTGGGGACGTCTTTCATGACCTTCGCGCGTTTGGCGGTTGTTCTTTTCGCGGCGGCTTTCGCCATTTCCGCTCCGCGCAGCCAGGACGCGCCCCCGCCCACCAATGACGCCGCCGAGCGGGCCGAACCCGTCGCCCTCGGCGGCACGGCAGACATCACCCTCGCGCGCGACGCCAACAACAATCCGCGCCCTTACTTTTACGTCCTCGACATTCCCGCGACCGACCCCAATGTCCGCTTCGATGCGGTGCTGAAGAATGTCTCGGGCAGCTCCGTCCAGTTCGCCTGGGTCAACGACCGCAACGACACGCTGGAACAGCGCGGCGGCAGCGACCCCGAACAGCGCTTCGACGATTACGTCCTTGGGCCCGGCCGGCACTATTTCCGCCTCTATCCGAATTTCGGAGAGGGCGTCACGACCATCCCCGTCAGCCTCGCCTTCCTGCGCAAGCCCGATTGGAAGCCGGGCGAGGAGCGCGAGCCGAACGAGACGAAAGAGCGGGAAACCGTCACCACGCCGGAACTCGGCCTGACGGGCGTGAAGCTCAGCGACGAGGATCGCGAGCATTTCGCCTTCGACGTGAAGCCGCCCCTGAAGCTCTGGAAGATCACCGCGACGGGCGAGGCTTTCGACTATCTCGTTCTCCTCAGCGCCAAGGGCGACGAGATCGCCCGGGTGCAGCGCGATAAGGACACGGGCATCGCCGAGATGTGGAGCGTGCTCCTCCCGCCCGGCCGCAATTCGTTCCGTATTACCGGCCCGGCCGGGGCCTGGAAGGTCACCGCGACCGAAATGGGCCCGGCCCCGCTCGACGTGCTCGGGGGCGCCGCCGCGCCCCGCGCGGGCAGCGAGATCGACGAGGTCGAACCCAATAACGGCATCGACCGCGCTTTGCTGCTGCCGATGGACGGCAGCCGCGCCGGGCAGATCGAGCACGGTGAGGATGTCGACGTCTACCGCTTCACCCTCGCCGCCCCGGCCAAAATCCGCATCGCGCTGAAGGGCGCGGCGGAGGTGGGCCTCCGCGCCACCGTCGCGCGCGAAGGCAATTGGGAGGCCGGCCGGCTGGAGGCCCGCACGGGCGCGGCGGCGGGCGACTATGTGCTCGGCCAGGGCGACTGGTTCGTCTTCGTGCGTGGCGACAAGCGCGAGGAACGCCCCTACGAGGTCACGCTCACCGGGCTCGACTGGTTCGGCCCGGAAACCGATCTGGAACCCAATAATGGGCCCTGGACGGCCAATCCCCTGCCGCAGGACTTCGCGGTGCGCGGCGCCCTCTCCCGCGTCGACGACGAAGACTATTACCGCCTGCCCGATCTTGCCGCCCCCGCCACCCTCACCATCACGCCGAAGACCTTGGGCAAGGGCGTCAGTTTCCGGGTCTATGAGGAGAAGATCCAGACCAGCGCCAGCGGCCCGATCCGCCGCGATACGGAATCGCTCGGCGATCCCGTCAGCGCCGATGACGACAAGACCTTCACTTTGGCGCTGGAGCCGGGCGTCGGACGAATGCTGCGCGTCTCCGGCTACGATCCCGCCAGCTACGACCTCACCCTCGCCTTCTCCGCCGGGCCGGTCGCGGCGTCACGCCCTGAAACCACCGCCGCCCTCACACTGTCTGCCCCGGCGCTCAAGGCGTTCGACGTCCGCAGCCAGCGCATCGCCGCCACCCTCGCCGTGACGAGTAAGGTGGCCGGCGAGGCGCCGCTCGAACTCCACCTCTCCGACGACCGCTGGCGCATCGAAGGCGCCCCCGCGACGCTCGCCCTCACGCCCGGAACGCCCGCAAAGGCCAGCGTCACCCTCGTCGCGCCGCCCGACCTCTTCGCCGGCGATGTCGTGACTTTGAGCGCCCGCGCCGGCAGCGGAACCGCCACGGCCTCCGTCACTATCACCGCCGACGCCCCCCTCGCCGATCCCGTCGCCGAACCGGAACTCCCCGAAGCCCTGCTCGGCCATCTCGATGTCGCCTGGTCTTCGCTCGGCGCCAGCGTGGGCGAAGGCTATAACGAGCTCATCGACGGCTACGCCACCGGCGGCACCGCCGAAGACGTCGCCTTCAGCGACGAGCCGAACGCTGTCGTCACCGTCGATCTCGCCGGCGATGCGCCGCTGAAGGTCGCGGGCTTCATCGTCAACCCGACCGTCGGCACCGACACCGCGCAGCAGGTCCGCCGCTTCCGCGTCCAGACCTCGCTCGACGGCACGACATTCACCGATGTCTTCGAAGGCGAAGTCGGCGGACGCCAGCGCGAATATCCCTTCGTGCTCGATACGCCGGTCGAAGCGAAATTCGTGCGCTATCTGCCCATGACGACGCTAAGGCCCGAGAACGGCTCGCCCAATACCGGCGAGTTCAAGGTGATCGCGACCGCCGATGCGACCGCGACCCTGGGCGCTGCCGGCTTCAACCTCGCCGACCCGCTGAATGGCGGCTATGTCGCCTGGTGGCACGGCGACAATCTCGACCTCCGCCATGTCCTCGACGCGGAGACCACCGCCTACACCGCGAGCTTCGGCCGCGGCGTCGAGCGCCGTCTCGACTGGGTCATCGCCTTCCGCAATCAGCGCGCCGCGCGCCTCCAGCGGATCGAATGGCAGGATGTCGAGGATATCGACCCTAACCATCTGACCGACGCGGTGGAGATCGAAACCGCGATGGAGCCCGGCGGCCCGTGGGCGACACAGGGCACCTGGACGCTCGACCGGTCCGCCGGTCAGCCCGCACCCTTCACCTTCCAGCCCGGCACCTGGGCGCGCTTCGTCCGCTTCAATGTCGTCCTGCCGCCCGCCGGCGAAGACGCGCCGACGGTCTATCGCCGCGAACCGCAGCAGATCCGCATCTATGAACAGCCGGCCGACGCGAATGGCGGCACGATTCTCGGCGAATGGGGCGACCTTGGCCGTCAGGGTCCGTACGAGGCGGCGCATCCCGAAGCGCCACCCGTCGAGGTCGCCGCGCTCGAAGGCGGCGCCAGCAAAGCGAATGCCCGCCCCCTGCCGCTCGATGTCGCGAAGCCCGGCCGCGCCAGCGCCGGAGCCGCCGATCACTGGGCGATCGAAGTCCCGCCCGAAGGTCTCGGCCTCACGCTGACGCTGCAGGGCCTTCCGGCGCTCGGCGTCACCGTGCGTCTGGAAGATGCGGCGGGCGCCAGCGTGCCGCTCTCCGTCACGTCCGAGAACGGCCAGACCCGCATCCACAATGCCAAGGTCACGCCCGGCCGCTACACCGCCATCGTCGAGGAACCGCCGCGCTCCATCGCCGTCGTGTGGGACACCTCGGGCAGCGTCGGGCCGTATGTGAACACCATCATCCAGTCGGTCCGCAGCTTCGTGCGTTACCTCACGCCCGGCCGCGACGAGGTTCAGCTCATGGCCTTCGACGACCCGGTCGCGCGGCCGTTGCTGGATGGCTTTACCGGCGACCCGCTCACCGCTTTCTCGGCGCTCAACCGCTATGACTGGCGCGACTCCTCCTCCAACGCAGAAGGCGGCGCGCTTGGCGGCGCTCAAGCCCTCGAAAACCGCCCCGGCACACGCGCCATCATCCTCATCACCGACTACCAGACCGGCGGCAGCTACAATCAGCGCAACGAAACGCTCGAGGCGCTGCGCCGCACCGGCGCGCGCGTCTTCGCCTTCGCCATTCCCTCCGACAGCGGCGCCGATCAGGCCGGCGTCGAGCGCAGCCTGATGGAGCTGCTCGCCGCCGCCTCCGGCGGCAACGCCCGCTATGCCGGCACGACGTCGGATCTGGAACTCGCCTTCGCCCGCACCGCCGCCGCGTTGCGTGCGCCCAAGGATTACCTCCTCACCGCTAGCGTCAGCTTCAAGCCGCCCGAACCCGGCCTTGTCTCGGTCGTCGTCCCCGACGACATCGCGCCGCAGGCGACCGCGCCCAAAGATCGCGGCGTCCTCGTCATCCTCGATGCCTCCGGCTCGATGCTGAAGAAGCTGGGGAAAAAGCGCCGCATCGACATCGCCAAGGACACGCTGACCCAGCTCACCCAGGTCATGCTCCCTGAAGGCACGCCCTTCGCCATGCGCGTCTTCGGCGACACCAAACCCGACAGCTGCGAAACCAATCTGCGCGTACCGCTTGCCCCGCTCGACCGCGCGAAGGCCAAGGACGCCGTCGATGCGATCAAATCCGTCAACAAGGCGAAGACCGCCATCGGCGCCTCGCTTGGATTCGCCGCATCCGATCTCGGCACCGGTGGCCAGAAACTCATCATCCTCATCACCGACGGCGAGGAAACCTGCGACGGCGACCCGCTGGCCGAAATCGGAAAGCTGAAAGACAGCGGCCTCGATGTCCGCGTCTCCATCGTCGGCTTCGCGGTTGACGATCAGGCGCTCAAAGACACCTTCGCCGCATGGGCCTCGGCCGGCGGCGGCGGTTACTTCGACGCGACGAAGTCGGAGGAACTCGCCCCCGCCGTCGCCCGCGCCTTGCTGCCCTCCTACGAGGTCGTCGATGCCTCGGGCGCAACCGTCGCCACCGGCGTGGCAGGCGGCCCACCGCTGGAGGTTACGCCCGGCACCTACACGATCCGGGTTCTCAGCGATCCCGTGAAGGAGTATCCCGGCATCGTCGTGGAAAGCGGCGGCGCGGTGAGCGTGACGCTGGGCGAGTAAGGATCAGGGCGTCTTGCGCAAACTGCTGTGGCTTCTTTTCGCCGTCGCCGCGTGCGCGGTCGTCTATTTCACGCTGCAGCCCGGCCCCAGCGGCTCGGTTTTCACCTGGTGGGACAAACTCCAGCATTTCATCGCCTACGGGACGCTCAGCCTGCTCGCCGGGCTGACGGCGCAAAGCTGGCGCAGGGCGCTGCTCTATGCGCTCCTCCTGGCGCTTGCCGGATACGCGCTTGAATTCATCCAGCCCTATGTCGGCCGCAGCTACGATCTCGCCGACGCCCTCGCCAACGCGCTCGGCTGCATCTTCGGCTTCGGAGCCAGCCGTATCGTATTGCTTCTCATCCGGCGCCTATGACGCCGCTCGAGGCCTGGGAGGCCCGCATCCGCGAAGGCCAGCTCGAGGCCTGGCTGACCACCCTCCTCGTCGAAGCGATCGTCGCCGAGCTCATCGCACGCCTGTTCGGCCTCAAGCCCTCGCGCGCCGCACGCGCCGCCGTAGCGGGCAGCCTCGTCACGC